>Ga0207813_100380_pt1 | contig 26394 bp, 33 predicted proteins | sample A23E3SouthBayCA_2_FD_187730 | JGI IMG/M metagenome (GOLD analysis project Ga0207813, IMG submission 187730) | Aerobic enrichment media microbial communities from Eden Landing Ponds, California, USA - A23 E3 (4) (SPAdes) | ecosystem: Environmental > Aquatic > Marine > Unclassified | place... | reverse complement strand
CACTCGACGTGGCTGCGGCGCTCGAACGCAAATCCGAGACCGGCGTCGTTGGCGACGCCGACCACGCCGACTTCCTCGCAGCAGATTACGACGTGCTAGTCGAGGCGACGCCGACGACGCTCGGCGACGCCGAACCCGGCTTCTCCAACGCCGTCGCCGCACTCGAGCGGGACCGCCACGTCGTGCTGGCGAACAAGGGCCCCGTCGCGGAACGGTACGACGAGATCCGGGCTGCTGCCCGCGAGAGTGCAGGCGCCCTGCGGTTCGAGGCGACCGTCGGCGGCGCGATCCCCGCGGTCCGGACCGTCGAGGACTTCGGGCCGAGCCGGGTCCAGCGCGTCCGGGGCGTGCTCAACGGCACCGCGAACTTCGTGCTCTCCCGGATGGCCGCCGAGGGGCTGAGCTACGACCACGTGCTCGCGGAGGCCCAGGAGTTAGGCGTCGCGGAGGCCGACCCGACGTTCGACGTGGACGGGACCGACGCGGCGCTGAAGGGCGTGATCGTCGCGAACGTGCTCCGGGAGGCCCGCGGCGAGGATGCACTCTCGCTGTCGGACGCCGAGGTCGACGGGATCGAGGCGCTCCCGGTGAGCGCGCTCTCGCTGGCCGGCGATGACGGCCGGACGGTGCGGCTGATCGCGGAGGCGTCGGCCGACGGCGTCCGCGTCGGCCCGCGGCTGGTGACCCAGAACGGCACGCTCGCGGTGACCGGCACCCAGAACATCGTCCAGATCGAGACGGCCCACGCCGGCCGACTCAACCTCTCGGGACACGGCGCCGGCGGCCCCGAGACGGCGTCGGCGGTGCTGTCCGACGTGGGGCGATTGCCCCCCCGCTGAGGCCAGAACTACGGTACGGTGGCACAAACCGCCGTACGCGGCCGGTTTCCGGTGGTACGTATCGAAATGGTTTTACGGCGTTCTGCCGAACGTTTCCCCACAGCGCCTCTAGCGCGTGAATCCACCATGAGCGAAGACATACCGCACCAGAACTTGGCCATCATCGGCCACGTTGACCACGGGAAGAGTACGCTCGTGGGCCGGCTCCTGTACGAGACAGGGAGCGTCCCCGAGCACGTCATCGAGCAGCACAAAGAGGAGGCCGAGGAGAAGGGCAAGGGCGGCTTCGAGTTCGCCTACGTCATGGACAACCTCGCCGAGGAGCGAGAGCGAGGGGTCACCATCGACATCGCCCACCAAGAGTTCGACACCGACGACTACAACTTCACCATCGTCGACTGTCCGGGCCACCGTGACTTCGTGAAGAACATGATCACGGGCGCCTCGCAGGCCGACAACGCGGTGCTCGTCGTCGCCGCCGACGACGGCGTCGCGCCCCAGACCCGAGAGCACGTGTTCCTGGCTCGCACGCTGGGTATCAACGAGCTCATCATCGGGATCAACAAGATGGACCTCGTCGACTACAGCGAGGACTCCTACAAGAGCGTCATCGACGAAGTGACGGACCTGCTGAACCAGGTCCAGTTCGCGACGGACGACACGACGTTCATCCCGATCTCGGCGTTCGAGGGCGACAACATCGCCGAGGAGTCCGACGAGACGTCCTGGTACGACGGCCCGACGCTGCTCCAGGCCCTCAACGACCTGCCGGAGCCGGAGCCGCCGACGGACGCGCCGCTCCGACTGCCGATCCAGGACGTGTACACCATCTCCGGTATCGGGACGGTCCCGGTCGGACGGATCGAGACGGGGACGCTCAACATGGGCGACAACGTCTCCTTCCAGCCCAGCGACGTGGGCGGCGAGGTGAAGACGATCGAGATGCACCACGAAGAGGTGCCCAGCGCTGCGCCCGGTGACAACGTCGGGTTCAACGTCCGTGGCATCGGCAAGGACGACATCCGCCGTGGGGACGTCTGTGGCCCGGCCGACGACCCGCCCAGCGTCGCGGAGACGTTCCAGGCGCAGGTCGTCGTCATGCAGCACCCGAGCGTGATCACCGCCGGCTACACGCCGGTGTTCCACGCCCACACCGCACAGGTCGCGTGTACGATCGAGTCGATCGACCAGAAGATCGACCCGTCGACCGGCGAGGTCGCCGAGGAGGACCCGGACTTCATCAAGTCCGGCGACGCCGCGGTCGTCACTGTCCGACCCCAGAAGCCGCTCTCGATCGAGCCGTCGAGCGAGATCCCGGAGCTGGGGAGCTTCGCCATCCGCGACATGGGTCAGACCATCGCGGCCGGCAAGGTCCTGAGCGTCGAAGAGCGATAGATGCCCGAACAACAGGCCCGCGTCCGACTGACGGGAACGAGCCCGGAGGATCTGGACGAGATCTGCGACGACGTCCGCGAGATCGCGGAGAAGACGGGCGTCTCGCTCTCGGGCCCCATCCCGCTCCCGACGACGGAGCTCAACGTGCCCGCGCGGAAGTCCCCTGACGGCGAGGGGACCGCCACGTGGGAGCACTGGGAGATGCGGGTCCACAAGCGGCTGATCGACATCGACGCGGACGAGCGCGCGCTCCGCCAGCTGATGCGGATTCAGGTCCCGAACGACGTCTCGATCGAGATCGTCCTCGAGGACTGAGCAACCTTCCGTTCTCACGTTTTCTCACCCGGGTAGCGGCCGCGCCGTCGACGGCGCGCGTCGTCGACGCGACGAGGAAGCGCAACGTTCAAACCGCTCCCCCGCATCGATTCGGATGCGGGCTCGTAGATCAGTGGTAGATCGCTTCCTTCGCAAGGAAGAGGCCCTGGGTTCAAATCCCAGCGAGTCCACTGCCTTCTGGCCTTCTCACGAAGGCCGCGAACTCGTTTCGGAGAGCGTCTCGCTCGCCAACGTTCAGTAGCTGGCGAGTGCGAACAAACCACCGAAGGATGTGAAGTTCGCCGATCAGTCTGGCGTACCCCACGCCGTCCCCGAAGTATTTCGGCCAGTGCCGGGTGGTTCGCGTGAGTTCCGTCAGCGAGGCGGACGCCCTGATCTGCGAGTTCTGTGGGCTCCCGATCACCGAGGAGGACCAAGAGTGCGTAGCGCTGGATGACGGGAGGTGCCGACTATGACGCCTCTCGAGACCGAGGCGTCCCATTCGGATTGCCGCCGCTGTGGCGCTCACGTCTCCGACGACTTCCGGCGCGTCTTCGGTGACGCGGAGGGCGTCGCCCACCGCTGTCTCTCGTGCGACAGCCGCCCGCGGATCCAGGCCGGCAGCGCCGCGGGCGTCGACGTTTCGTACCCGGACCCGGCCGACCAGGAGTGCCGGAACCGTGGACCGCGCGTCGCGGCTACCGATGGCGGCGTTTCCGGGGGTGAGGAGCCTTGAGTCTCGAGAGCGAACAGTCGGCTCTCGACCGCGCCCGGAGCTTCTTCCGCGGCGCGCTGCCGATCGATCCGGACGCCTGCTCGAAGATCCGCGTCCCCGTCGACGCGGTGTGCTGCGGCTGCGGCGAGGTCCGGGTCAAGAACGAGCCGGTCCGCGACCCGCGGAACATCGGCTCGTTCCAACAGGCCTGCAAGGTCTGCGGGACCGTCGAGTGGCACAACACCGTCAGCCGGCTCGACGGAATCGCCGATCCCGTGGTGTTCGTCCGCGCCGCGAAGCTCGAGCTCCACGACGCGGCCGACGGCGCCGATCCGGACGCCGACGTGCTCGAGGCCGGGATCCGTGAGGCGAAGAACGCCGAGGAGGAGGTGATCTGAGTGTCGACCGACTCTCGCCCGCTCGCTGAGGCGAAGGCGATCGGGACCGACGTGGAGCGGCTGGTCTGTGACGCGCTCCCGCTCGAGGCGGTCGCTCGCGAGGACGCCCATCACGACGCCGAGGCTGCCGGCGTGCTCGCTCCCGACAGCGTGGACGCACCGTTCCCGGTCGTGTTCGTAGGCGCTCCGCTGGCGGAGATCGGGGCCGACGTGGAGATCAAGGCGTGCAAGCGCCGCACCTCCGACGGGTCGCGTTCCCGCTCCGGCCGGTGGAACTTCAAGGGCCGCGACGACGGCCAGCACGCCGAACTACTGGATCGCGCTGCCTACTACGCGCTCGCAGTCTACGACGACGACGGCACCGCTGCTGCGCGTCGCGTGCTCGCCGTCGCGATCGCCCCGGCGACGGTCGTGGACGCGGTGCTCGCCGATCGGTGGCTCGGTGTTGATCGGACCGAGGGCACCATGTCGCGGCTCCCGTGGTCGCTCACGTCGCTGGCTCCGGCCGTGACGGACTCCGGGGGTGATCGCTTTGCCGAGTGACGAGGAGACGGTGGGAACACAGCGCTGTCTCGATCTGTTCTCCGGACTCGGTGGCTTCTCGGCTGCTTTCACCGATTCGGACGGCTGGGAAGTGACCACCGTCGAGATCCAGGAGGAGTTCAATCCGGATATCTGCGCGGACATCCTGGATCTTCGTCCTCAGGACCTCCCCGACGCCGACGTGATTCTCGCGTCCCCGCCATGCACCGCGTTCAGCATGGCTGCGTCCGGGACGCATCTCGACAGCGAGGGGCGTCCGGAATCGGACTGGGGTGCCGAGAGCTTGGCGCTCGTTCACCACACCATCGGCCTGATTAAGGCGCTCGATCCGGACTGGTGGGTTCTAGAAAACCCGATGGGCGGGATGCGCCGGCAACTCGGAGAGCCGGACGCACACGTCTGGTGGTGTCGCTACGGTTCTGATCAAGCGAAACCAACCGACCTGTGGGGGAGGATTCCCGAGTCGTTCGACGCCCGTCGCTGTTCGAAGGGGAACCGCGAGTGTCACCACGAACCCGCCCCGCGAGGCTCGGACTCTGGGACTCAGAAGTGCGGTCAATCCGCCTCGGAGCGTGCTAAGATACCCCACGGACTCTCGAAGGCTATCCTCCAGTCTGTCGAGAGTCCTGAACCCGAGCAGCAGACGCTTCCGGGGGTGAGCGCCGTTGCCGAGTGATCGACAGACCGCCGGTACTCTTCGCTCTCTCCGTACCGAGGAACAGCAGGGGCTCGCGCTGTTCCTGACCCACGGAGTCGCGGACGCTGCGACCACCGTGCTGGCCGCGTCTGCGGTCGGGAGCGGCGTGGAGGGCAACCCGATCATGCGCGCGGCGCTCGAACAGGGCTACGTCGTCGCCGCCGGGCTCATGCTCGCCGTGGTCGGGGCAGTCGCTCTCACCTACCCCACGCTCGTCGAGATCGGGGAGATCCCCGACTGGTTCGGCTGGGCGCTGGTCGCCGTCGGCGTGATCGTCGCGATCGGGAACCTCGGGGTGGTGCTCGCGTGAACTCGATCGCCCCGATCTGGCACGAGTTCGCCATGCAGCTGAACTACGACGGTTCGCTCGAGGCCCACTTCGGCGCGGCCCGGGTCGTGGACCAGGCTGGCGGGTCACGGGTCACGGAGTTCACCGCCAGCGGCGAGCGGTGGACGGCGAAGCTCTACTACCAAGACTCCGGGATCTGCTACCCCGGCGACGTGCTCCCGACCGGGACGGCGTGGGAGTTCGACACTGTTCGCGAGCACCGGATCCAGATACAGCGCCACGCTGAGGAGGATCCGGTGGGTGAGCAGAAGCTGAACGCCCACATCCGCCCGCGCTGGGACGGGATGCGTGTCGAGCAGTCCGACGGCAGCCGGCGGAAGCTCGACGTTCCGTTCCCCGAGGGAGTGAACGTCTTCCTCCGCGGGTCGAACGTCGACGCCCAGCGGTACCAGTCTCTCCTCCGCGGCGCGGCGACAGCGCTGGGGCTGAACCCGAGCCACTTCCGGGACCCACACGACTCGAGCACGATTCAGGACGCCGCCCGGTACGTCCGGGTCCACTGCGACGCCTCCGGTCCGATCCACGCGCGGGACGGCCCGATCGCCCAGATGGGCCACCTCCTCGAGAACGATCGCGAGGGCTACCGCGAGATCAAGCAAAACGACGACGACGGGCACGGGCAGAACCTCCCCGGCTATCGGCACGCGGTGACGCTCGGGCCGAAGCGCGTTCGCGAGGCGTTTCCGGAGCACTCTGCGCCGGTCGAAGTGAAGCACTACTACGCTCGCGAGGCGTTCTCGAAGTCGAAAGACGACCCGCTCCGCCACCCGAAGCTCGAAGTGAGCTATCAGGTGAGCCGGTGGGACGACGCGGTGGGCGTGAGCCCGGACGAGATCCAGGACCTACAGCGCGAACTCGATCGGACCCTCCGCGCCGTGCTCGAGGACGCCGACGTGACCATGACCCCGGGCGCTGGCGGTGGGCCGTTCGTCGAAGATGCGTACTTCGACGCCGAACTCACCGAGCTCGACGAGCGCGATCGCCCCCCGAAGCTGAATCTGACCCGGATCCGGAACGAGCAGGAGAGCATCGTGGTCCGGCAGTTGACCGCGACCGGCGGTCTCTCTGACGTGGAACAGGAGGCGCTGGAAACGCTGGTGACGGACGGCGGCAAGGTCGCTCCGGCCGATATCGCCGAGCAGCACGGCCGTCACGTCGGCAGCGTGCGCCGGGCGCTCCGTCGGATCGACGACATGGTGGAGCGGGAGTACGCCAGCGTGTCGCTCCGGTCCCCTCACGTCGCCGAGATGGTCCACGACGCCGTGCAGGAGATGCAGGAGGCCAGCCGGAAGGTGACGGAGGCTGCCGGTCAGGCGCTGCTCTCGGCCGAGCGTGGGCTGTCTGACGCTACCTCGGCGCTGATGACGTGGTGCGCGAAGCACGGCGTCGACGTGGACAGCCGCGGCGAGGCGATCGAGGCGATCCGGCTGGGAAAGGTGGAGCGCCGCGGTCGCGCCGGGAGCCCGAAGCTCCGAGGCGTCCGGATGAAGCTCCGCGCCGGGCTCGAGGCGTGGACCGACGCCGGTCGCGACGCCGAGGCGTTCAAATCGGCTACCGTCCGCTGGCGTGAGGAAGGTCGAGGTACTCGATCGCTCCCGGTGAGTCACAGCGCCCTACTCGGGTAGTTGTCGCCTCCTCGGACGGGTCGGTACGCGACCCGTCCGGGGTAGTGACAACTTTCCTCTGAACCGCTATTTTCGGCCGATTTAGCCCCTCAGAAGGGCAAACCTCTGTTTCAGGTGGAACTCTTGGCTGCTCGATCGGCGCGATCTCGACGGGCCGGCGGGCGAGAACCGAACCGGGGGGGTTCGGTTCCGCCTTAGGCGTGTGGCTAAGGCCACCTATCCAAGGGACCACCGCCGTACAGCGCCGCGCCGCAGGCGAAGCCAAGGCGCGAAGCGCCGCTCGCCCCCTAGGGGCGCGCGAAAATTTCGACGAGGATTAGAACACGTCTTCGATCGCCAGCTTCGCCTGTTGGGTGTCGCGGTGATCGCCGCCGCCGTGCCACTTCAGCGCCGGAAGTCTCGAGGCCGCGCGCGTCGTCGTCTTGAGCACCTGGCACCCAGTCCCTCGCTTTCGGTAGACCGAGAAGCCGTATTTCCCTCCCTCCTCCGCGAGCTTTTCGTGGTACTCCCGGTAGATTTTGAAGTTCCCCGGCTGCCCGTCGGCATGCCTCCACGCCGTCGCCTTCAGCTCCCACGGCGTCCCGTTCCGAACGGCGTCCTTCCACGACGCGCGCTCGAGAGTCAGCCCATACTTGTCAGCCATGTGGTACTCGCACGCCGTCCCGAACTTGTTGGCTTTATGAGACGGCACCGGCGATCCTCCCGGCCCACGCGCCACGCGCTCGCGCGCCGATATATATGTAACTTTTCGGAGCAGTCCGCCGCGCCCGGCCCATCGCCTCCGGCTCTCCCTCGGAGAGCCGGACCGGACGCGGTGGGCCAACTACAGTAAAGGGGGGCTGGTTTGGTTTGGAACTTCCTCGCGCCCGCGCAGTCATGCGATTACTCCCTCCACCTCTGAAACCCAGTCGGCCTTCTCTCCGCCGTCGTCGTACTCCTCGAGCCAGTTCCGGACGGTAGTGTCGCTGTACGGCACGTATTCGGCGCTTTGGTACGGCGAGAGTCCGGCGTTACGACACTCCACCATCGTCCACATGGAGACCTTCTTAACCTCCTCCTCAGGCATCGAGCCGTCCGATTTGTCTCCCGACGGTGCCGACCACGACCAATCCGCCTCGTCCTGTGTGTGGAAGCCCCAGTCGGTCGGCGGGATCCCTTCGAGCGGGCGCGGGTCCACGTCCTTCAGCGAGCCGCCGCTGATCCGGTCCGCCACGACGGCCTGCTTCTGCGAGGTCTTCTTGATGATCGTTCCGACCCGCCAGAGCATCGGGTGGATGCTGCTCTCGTCGTGCCCGATGTAGACCAGAGCGCCGCCGTACTTGCGGATCTTGAACACGAGCGGCCCCATCTTCTTCCGGACCTTCTGCCCGTCGGCGCCGCTCCCGCTCGCGTTCGTACTGAACTCGTCTCCGATGAACAGCTTCGGCTGCTGGCTGTTGTGCACCGGATCGCCGTCTTTACTGACCCACTCCTCGAGCAGCGGGAAGTTCGGAATCCATCCGTCTTCGCGCTTCCCGTTCTGTCGCTCCCACGGATCGAGGCGATCGAGCGTCCGGATGTTGCTCGCCACCTGGAGGTCGCCGTCGACCCACCGCTCCCGCAGCTGGCCGATAAGTCCAGCAAAGTCAGTTTTGCCCGCGCCCATCTCCCCGAGTATCACGATCACCGGCGCCGGTCCGGCCACGATCTCCTCGAGGCGCGCGGTCGCTTTGATCCCCGCCAGGTCCGCCTCCTGACTCGGGTCGCCGATATAGTGCTTCAGGGTCATGCTGTCACCGTCGTTCAGGGCTTTGTTCGCCCGCGCTGAACCCTCTACCTTCAGTATATCGCGGTTCTTGCCCACCGCTCGGTAGTCCTTCGCTGCCTTGCCGTCCCACTTCTCGGGGTCGTGGTGGATCGCGCGCATGCGCATCTGTTTCGCCACCTCCTCGTCATCGATGAACCCCGCCGTCGGCAGGACTTCCGCCGGGTCGCGCTCGAGATTGTTCGACTGATACTCCCGAAAACCACCGACTGCGTAGCTCTCTTGTTCGTCTGGCATAGTTAGCTCTCCTGAAAACCGAAGTCGTGTGTGTCGGTTACGGGATTGAACAGCCCGGAATGACGCTCACACAGGTCTATCTCGTCTTGTACGTTTTCGGGCGCTTCGCGCTCTGAGTACGTGATTAGCGATACCCCATCCTCGGTTTCGCAGGCTATCGTTCCGGTCCGCTCGGGCGTCGGCTGGTCCGCGCCAAGCGCGGAGTTCACGCCCACGAGAGCGAACACAACCACCGCGACTTTCACCACCAGCGGCCCATACTCCCGGATCGTTCCCAATAGTGAATTTGCGTTCATTAGTCGTCAGCCTCCGCCTGCTCTATCGTCTGCGGCGGCCCCGACTGCTCGGGGACTCCGTGCTCCTCGAAGTACTCCTCTGCGTAGCTCCGGGCGTCGTTGATTTCGCCCGGCGCGTTCTCCTTGGCGTCCTCGGCGGCCGCCTCGAAGCGATCTTTCACGGCGGTGTCCGGGTTCATGAGCCCGCGCTCGTCTGCCTCTGCCTCGGCGTTGATCACGTCGCCCTGTATCTCGAGCCCCATCTTACTGATCCGGCCGCGCAGCTTGTTGTGTGCGAGGAACGTTTCGATCAGGTCGCCGTGAATGTCCTCGAGCTTCGCTTTCGTCGTCACGAGCTTGCTGTCGGCCATATCGCTGAACTGCGTGCCGCGGATCCGGAGGTCGTTCACATCCTCGACGTACTCGAACTCCCGAACCTCGTAGCCGCCGCCGTCGAGAACGTAGGCGCTCGGTGCATCCTCCTCTACTGTCCGATCCTCCCACACGCCGGGCTCGACGTAGTACTTCTCTCGCTCGTCGGTCACGCCGTTGATGTGGTGAACCGTGACCATCCGGCTCTCCCTGAGTTTCCTAACGAACGTGACGAAGAACGCGACCAGCGGCGGGAAGAACAGCATCAGCGACGCCAGCCACCCGAGCACTATGTCGGGCACCTGGGGGAGTTCCGGACGGTAGATCACGAGGATCGCGCCCACGGTGAACGCCAGCGACAGCACCACAAGCTGTCCGTTCGCCGCGACGTAGGTGAGTCGATCGCCCCATCCGCTGAACGTGCTCGAGAGTCGTGATTCAGTCATGCTTTGACTACCCCGCTCTCCTCCGTCCGGAGGACGTACCACGCCGCTCCCAACGCCGCGAGCACGGCTTGCAGGAACCCGGAGAACAGCCCGCTCGTCCCGCCGAAGTGCCGGAGCGGGTCGTTCCCGCTCTCGTCCATCTTGGTCGTGATACGGATCGACGAGTCGCCCGCGGCCACGCCCACCGCGTAGCCACCCATCGCCTGCTGGACCGGCATCTCCACGATCGTCGTTTCGCCGCCGAAGATTCGCTCGGTGACCTTCGGGATCTTGCTGGCGCCGGCCTGATCGAGGCCGACCGCCTGGTCCGCCATGGTAACCCGTTGGGTCCGCTCGGTCGCTACCGCGATCCGCACGGTGCCGTCGCTAAACTCCCAGCCCACGATCTCGGTGTCCGGCCCCATCCGGATCGTCTCCTGCTGCGCGAGCGTGTCAGCCTCCGCCGCCGCGCCGCCCGTCACGTCCAACCCGGCGGGGGTCGGCGTCGACGTGCTCGAGGCCGCCGGCGTCGGCGTCGGTTCCGCGGTCGTCCGGGTCGCCGTCGCGCTCGGGGAGCTCGTGCTCGCCGCGGCGGTCGCGTTCTCGACGGCGCCGGCGGCCGCGTCGGCCCACGATGGCTTGAGGCCGATCATCTCCCACGTCTGCCAGTCGGTGACTCTGCTCTGTTCGCTCTCGTTGAGGTCGCTCTGGTACTCTCGAGTGTACACCGCGTCCGTCGCTTTCTTGCTCACGTTCGCGGGCGCGTGCTGGACTATCGCCATCACCTCCTCGCCGGAGGTGTGCTCCGCCATACAGTCGCGGTACTCCTCGGTGCTCTCGTACTCCTCGAGGCTCTCGCACTCCGGCGCCGGGTCCACGGTCGGATCCGGCGCGGCCGCCGCCGAGCCCATTCCTACAGCGATCGGGAGCAGCGCGGCTAACACACACAGCGTTACGAAAAATACGCGCGTCATGGGTTTAGCGGCCCGGGAGGTAGAAGTCGAGGGCTTTCTTCAGGCCGCCGATCCCAAGCCCGACGACCAGCACGCCGCCGGCCGCCGCGCCGATCCCGGCGCTGCCGAGCCCGCCGGGGAGCAGCCCGCCGAGCAGCCCGTCGTTACTCTCCTGGCTCTCCTCGTACTTCTCGATCAGTTCCTCGTTCTGGTTCTGAAGCTCAGTCCACTCCTCCTGAGTGATGTAGTTGTTATCTGTCTGTGGCTCGCCGGAGTTCTCGAACGTCATGGAGTCCTTCGTCTCGTCGGTCTCCGTGTTCCGGATCTCCTCGAGCGTGAACGCCTCGTCGATCTGGATCGTCTCCATCTGCGTCTCCTCGACGGGCGAGAAGAAGCTCACGTCCGTGATGTTCGTAATGTCCTGCTCGAGCTTCTCCGACAGGTCGATCTGCCACGCGGTCGCGTCTGTCTCCGGTACCTCGGCGCCGGAGCTGTTGACCGGCGTGAAGTTCCCCGAGTTGACGGACACGGTTTCGTTCGCCGACGTGTCGATCCGGTAGGTCGTGTTCTCGTACGGCTCCTCGCCGAACTTGGCGACCCCGCCGTCCACCCCTTCGGTGAAGGCGTTCCAGTCGCCTTGCCCGGTGCTCACGTCGTACGTCAGATACAGCGAGCCACCGGACCATGTGTCGCTGCTGGGGTTGTAGCTCGTGCCGGGCTCGAGCGTCTGCCCCTCTGGGTTCGTCATCGCCAGCGTGCCCCGGAGGGTTGCGTTCGTGCTCGAGAAGCTGACCGTGGCCTGATTGTCCACGTCCACCGGGACGTTCAGAGCTTGCAGGTCCGCGATCGCCTGCGCCGCGCCGTCCTCCTCGGCGATCATCTGGGAGCGCTCGCGCGGGGTGATCAGCTCGGAGATCTCGATCGAACCGGCCTGTACCTGATCGTAGACGTTGTTCACCCACGTAGTCAGGCCGCTCTCGACGTTGGAGATAGTGTTTTGGAGGTCATTCCAGAGAGGCCGCCAATCGTCTTCTTTCAAGTAATAAACATCGCCACTTGAGGTAGTTACAGCGACTCCCCAACTATTTCCAGAGTTGTCACGGAGCGGATCGTACGAAGAAGAATAGCCGCTGGCATCGAAGCCGGGTGCTTCACTCACGGAAAAGGTAGACCCGTCCGAGAGTGTGAAATTAGACTCAGGAGTTGAAGTTACCATAGTTTGAGAACTATCTACGGCCCCACCGTTGTACTGGCCGAACAGGTCCTGGATACCCACATCCGGATGGCTTTGGGTGGTTGTAATGAGACTCAGCACTTCGGCAACCGTCTCATTAAACGACTTGAGAAGGTTCTTCTCAATCGTCGTAGCGTACTTGGCCATCGCGTCATGCGCCGCCGACTCTACGTCAGCCTTCGCGGCCTGCTGGTTTAGCTTCTCGATCGCCGCGAGCTTCCCCTCCACGTAGAGGGCGTTCGGCAGCCCCATCTCGATCATGTTCCGATTGTCGACCATCGTGCTCGCGTTCGTGGATTTCCGGGTCTTCGCCGTCTGATACACCTGCTGTTTCAGCGCGCTTGGGGTGAGCCCGCTGTCCGGGCTCGAGGCGCCGAACGGGTTCACCTCCTCGATGAGCCACCGCGCGACGGTCACCCCGGTGGCGCCACCGAACAGGGTGGGACCCAGCGCCTCGGCGTTGCCGATCGGCCCGTCCGAGTAGGCGAGTCCGGCGCCCGCCGCCGCGGTCGCGCCGACGCCGCGCAGGAACGTCCGCCGCCCCATGCTCCGACCGCCGCCGTCGTCTGTTGCTGTGGGCATGGGCTCAGTTGAGGTAACCGAGGGCAGTTGCCGCGATAGTCGTGTACGCGGTGAAGAACAGCTTGCTGAAGCCGTTCATCGTCACGAGGTCCGCGAACGCGGGCACGAGCATGTACAGCACCGGCGCGGCGAGCCCGAACCCGAGCACCGCCAGGTACTCGGTCGAGTAATCCGCGCCGTCGATCTGGTTCGTCCCGATGATCCAGGCGAATCCGAAGACGACCGCGAGCACCGCGACCGAGATCTCGATCCCGCCGATAGTCCACAGCGAACTTGAGAGGTCGTACCCCCCGAAGGCGTTGATCGTGCTGCTGAAGAACCCGAAGTGAATCCCCGCGAACCACGGCAGATACGCGAGTGCCAGCAGGTCCAGCAGCATGTTCTGTTTTCCGCTCAGGTCGATCATACCGCTATGGCGTGTTGCCATGAAACCCTCCGGACGACGGGGTTCCGTAATACCTCGGCTCAGCGAGGGAGAAGCCAGCCCGATGCTGGCTCGGCCGTAGTTTTATCACGGGTCATGGTCAGCGCCCGACTATGCAGAAACTCCGAACGGACGGTAGTTCTGGACTGGTCACGATCCCGCGCGCCTTCCTCGAGAAGGATCAGGTGCTCGACGACGGAGCCGTTCCGGACGGCCAGCAGGTCGACGTGGAGCGTCTCGGCGAGCGCGCGTACCTGGTGCGCGTCGCCGACGACGGGACGCTCCCGGATCCGCAGGAGTGCGAGGTCGTGGAGCGGCTGGCAGCACAGCGGATCCTGAACGAGGATGCGTTCGGGCGGAAGCAGCGGGCGGACTGATAGAAACCGACCCTGTGTAGTGCTTCTTGAACGTAGAACGATTTTGAGACAGTTCGATTATTCGAGTGAGTAGTGTCTCAGAACTCCAAGCGAGATTAGTTTGAAAACACCTCCGACAACTAGGAGTGCCGAACCAATCAAGGCCAATACCATCGCTGCGGTTGCAAAGTCCGCTTGGGCAAACGGAACCACCGAAAGCGGCGGATAAAGTCCGAGAAGGAGGATCGGGATCATCAGCACTCCCCCTATTAGGAAACTTACAGCACTCATCAGCCACAGGTTTTTAGCCAGTTCTCCAGACTGCGATCCGTACCAAACGAGATCCCCAATACTCTCAGCAACTGGTGAATCTGGTTCAGCATCATCTGGCCACCAAACTCGTCCTCGCCCAGCGGATTTGGAATGGACCCGCCCTTTTGATTCCAACTTGTTGAGTCGCTTGTTTGTCCAGTTCTGGGTGATCGGTAGTTCTTCTGCGATTTCCGCTGTCTTGAGCACTTTCTCGTCTTGTCGACGGATAGCGTTCATAATCTGCTCGTCGTCGGTTTCGTCGTCATCGACTCCGTCACGGAGGTTGTCAAGGATTGCGAGCATGATCATCTCTTTAGCGATACAATAAGAACGTAGACCAATAATACAGTTGCCAATACACCAGTTAGGATGAAGATCGCCCCTAGGGCCGTGAAGTCAATCGGGCCACTACTGTTCAGCTCCGCACCGATTTCGAGGAGCATCCACCCACCGATGCTGATTCCGAGGATCGCACCAACCGCTTGGCCAAGGTCATCTGACATGGCTACCGAACACAAAGGGATGTAGGGGTAAAATACGAAAAGAAAGTTCACGGGATAAAGGAGACTGTTATTTTACACGGAGTGAGCTACTTTGTACACCGGAACCGAGGCCCTCCCGACTTCGCGTACGATAACCGCCCGACTGCAAGGGTTTGTCTCTATCCGGTGGCGGAGTTACGATTGGCCGACTCCCCACTCGGTCCGGTACGCTACCGGCAGTTCCTCGGTGCTCAGAATCTCGGCGATCTCCTCGCCGGTGAGGCTCCCGCGCTCCTCGGCGGCGCGGAGCAGTTCCTCGAGCGCGCCGGTCGGCTTCGCCGTGGTCCCGCCGGCCAGCCGGAGGTAGTGCTTCGCCGCCACGTCGAGCGCGCCCGACGTGGTGCTCTCGCCGGTCGCCTCTTTCAGGTGCTCCCACCGTCGCTTCCGCTCGTCGGTGCTCTGGATTCGCATTCAGTTTTGCACATCCGACCTCCCCACGTAGTTCTGTCGGGTAGCTGAATGGGGAGTTACTGATAAATCGGGGGCGTCGACGCCCGCTCGGTGCGGGTCGGTCGACGTGATCGACGCGCACCGAGCGGGCGGATCTGCACATGGCGCGCGCTCGTGAGTGTGCAAAATCGGGGAGGGTCGGTTTCTCGACGCGCGACCCCCAGCGGTCGTGTCGGAACGCGGCTCCGAGTGGTTTAGACTCACAGAAGACACAGTATCAAACGAGATAAACTGGACGACGGAGTTTTGCTACTCGATGGAGAACCGCCAGTAGGCCCCTGGAAATGCGGGGCCCATGTTTCCGACCCGGGCCGGCGTCGATAGGCGTCGGCACCATCTTCGTGTTGTTTGGGCTAACTTTTTCGAGAGTGATAATTTGGCCCCCGCGTTTATCAGTAACCCCTGCTTTTCTAGCAGTAGGCGCGGTTGGTAGGCCCATACTGCCATGTGGTAGTTCGTGCCTACGCCGGGTCGGATAAAAACATGAAGCAACAGATCAAAGCGATGTTGTCGGAGAATCGAGGGGTTTCACCAGTAATCGGTGTTATACTCATGGTCGCCATCACGGTGATCCTGGCGGCTGTGATAGGGACTTTCGTCTTAGGCCTTGGCGACAGTCTCGAACAGGCACCACAGGCGCAGCTTGATGCGGAAGTTACGGAAGATTCAAGCGGGAATGAACAGTTGGAAATTTCGCACAATGGCGGAGACGCACTCCCGCTAAGCGAAATTAGCGTTTCCGTCGGGGATACCTCGCCGAGTAGTGATCTTAGTACCTATCTGAGTGGGAGCCCCGACGAGTTCACTGTCGGGAGTATGATGACTATTAGCGTGGGTGACTTTGGTTCACATCCCACAAACGAAGTAAGTGTGCAGATTATCCACGGGCCGTCGGAATCGATCATCCTCGACACCCAAGTCACCTTCGACAGTACTAGCCCGTAATGATTCAGAAACTCAAATCCGCACTGGGTGATAATCGTGCAGTTAGCCCAGTAATCGGCGTCATACTCATGGTCGCCATCACCGTGATCCTGGCGGCTGTGATAGGGACCTTCGTCTTAGGCCTTGGCGACAGTCTCGAACAGGCACCACAGGCGCAATTAAACGCTCAGGACGGTGGTGACACAAGTCCGATCGCCAAATTCCCGTCTTCAGGTGACGCGTACACTAACGATTCAGTCGTTATCACTCACAACGGTGGCGACGAACTCACCAGCGGTGACTACAGTATCGTTGTCACAACGCCGAATGGTGAAAACTACGACTTGGTAAATGCTTCCACCACCGCAGCGACAATCACAGACGTGGAGGTTGTCAGCGGTTCTGGTGAGGGTGACCTATCGGTCGACAGCGCACCAAATGACTTCGGTGTTGGAGACTCTGTCGCAATCACTGTTGAGGGGCAGGATACAGATGGTGGGGAAGTAGCGTACGCCGGCGAGTGGGAAGTACAAATCATCCACATCCCCAGTGAGTCGATCCTATTGGACGAAACGATCGACGTCGAATAACGGCCACTCACACCGTTTTTCTTTCGCTGCCGCCATCACAGACCAGCCACAACTATGCCCATCACGGACCACTACGCCGACGGCCTCGCTAGCGTCGACGTCGATGTCGTTGCCGACCCCAACGACTACGATACATTCGTCGGCGTATTCGCCCGCACGTATTCCCACTCGGCAAATCCGGCGGCGATCGTCGATCTCTACCACGACTATCAGCAACTTCGTGCCAAGCACCCGAACGCCGGAAGTTCAAAACTCGCCAGCAAACTCGGCGTGAAGCGGTCGATAATCCGGAAGTGGGTCGACGACGATGCCGTCCCCTACGTCGTAAAGGGGGTCCAAACGGCCGAAACGCGTGGGTGGATACCGATGGACTTCGATTCCGTCGAGTTCCGCGCGATGAACCGGCTCGTCGCCTGGGTGGTGTCATCCGGGTCGATCCACGGCGAACGGTGGAGTGTGCAGTTCGTCGTCGACGACGATCGGGCTCGCGAGCGGCTCGAAGCCGCGCTGACGATGCTCGATCTCGACGGCGGGGAGTACGAGGAGGCCGGTACGAAAATCAATGGGACACTCATCGGCGTCGGATCAGACGGGTCAGTCTTGGGCCGAGTGCTCTATAGCCTCGGGACGCCGAAGGGTGACGGAAAGCGCCGCCCCGACGTTCAACTGCCGCCGTATCTCGATCGAGCACCGGCAGGCATCCGCCGCGCGTGGCTGACGGAGTATCTGAAAAACCGCCGTCGCGAACAGCACGGCGAGCCCTGGATCTCGTTCGGCGAGGATCGCCCCGCGAGCTACCAGCGCCAGTTCGTCGAGCTCGTCGAGGACGTGACCGGTGCATCGGCGTCAGCCTCCGGGACCGATATCTACGTCAGCGCCGACGCGGTTCGCGAACTGGGGCTTTCGTAGCTACTTTTCGAGTTCGTCGGCGTCGATCTCGCCCGCGAGATAGGCGCGGCCGAGGTCGGTGATCTGGTAGGCGGCTCGCTCTTCGTCGTAGTACTCGACCAAACCGGCATCTCGGAGCTTTCTGAGCCGGTTATTGACGTGTGTCCGCTGGTAGTCTACGTTCATTTCTACAACCGCGGGTGTCGCGACGATTGGCTGATTCCCCTCGTTCAGTAGAAACTCCAAAATCCGATCATCTGCAGCCGTCATCCACGATACCCGCGGTCTCCGCATTCGTTTGCTATCATGAACAGGGGCAAATAGAACTCCCGCTTACTTAGTTATGGAAGGCAGTACTGACTACTCCAGTGTATAGTACTGCACAACAGAGTTAAGTGGTCCGTGGTCTGATGGGTGGGCAACGGAAGCTCGTCGCGGACCCGTCGGTCGCCGATGGGTCCCACTCAGAAACGAGCGGACCCCGCTGTTGGTGCCAGCGGGTCCGCGTGGGCTTCCGTGAACCAGGCACGGAAACCATGTCGAACGATACGACGCGGGGGCTTGAAACTCCCGCACGACGCGAGGTATCGAGTCCGATCGGAACACCGATCGGAACATCAGAATCACGGCGCTGTCTGTCGGTTCGGGGGCGATCGGAACCGTTCGGAACCCTCCGGACGAGACTCATGTCGGGCCTGTTCTTTGAGTCACCTGTGCCGACAGCCAGGCAACGTGACGGATCGGATGTACCGGCGGAACTGACTGAGAGCGAGAATCGGGGTGCGTCGGCGTGAGCCAGCACCGCTACTGCGCGGTCTGTCGGCGGACGGTCGACATGGCGAGCCGCCACGTCGAGATCGAGGCCGAGACCGTCGTCGAGGACGCGCCCGAACAGGAGTCGTACCTGTTCCATCTGAGTTGCTGGGACAGCGTCGCCGGCGGCTGGGGGAGGCCGGCATGACCGAGCACGACGAGCGACCGGCGTTCGTCGACCCCCAGACTGATTGGGTGGAGTGCTGGGTCTGTGGGCAGATTCTCAGCGACATGTCCCGCGTGGAGGGGATCGACCTCTCGCGAGAAGACGAGTACTACCCGAAGATGGTGCCGGTCTGTCCGAAGCACAAGAACGACGGGGGTGAATCGGCGTGAGCCTCGGAAACGATCCGGCCCGCGTCAGCAGTAGGGAGGAGCCGGAGCCCGAGGAGTGTCGGTACTGCGACCGCGGCACCTACGACGTGAAGCGTGTCTGTCCGGACTGCCGGCACGAGGGGGTGTTGCGATCGTAGTGTCGGACCGGAAGCACGAGCGCCAGCGGGACCATCTGGTTCCGATGGCACCGGAGGATGGACTCCGTCGGTTCCTGGAGCAGCGCGAGCACAGCGTCGCGAAGTCGACCTACCAGAACAACCGGACGACGCTCGAGCAGTTCGTCGCTTGGCTCCATGATGAGGACGTGGAGAACCTGAACGAGCTGACGGGGCGGATGATGGCGGACTACGTTCACCACCGCCGCCAGAAGGTGAAGCCGATCTCGCTGCAGAAGGAGCTCTCGGCGATCCGTGTCGCCTTGGAGTACTGGGCCGATTTGGACGCTGTAGAGCCTGGGCTTCGCGAGCGCGTCCACGCTCCCGAGGTTGCCGACGGCGCCCAGGCCCGGGACGTGAAGGTCAACGCAGAGGCTGCCGGTGAGATTCTGGACTACCTCGAGCGCTACCGGCGCGCGACGCGGGAGCACGTTGTTCTCTCGCTTTGGTGGCACACGGGTATCCGGCTCGGCGCCACGCGCGCGCTGGATCTCGACGATCTCCGACCCGACGAACACGCGCTCGCTGTAAACCACCGGCCGGAGACGGACACCCCTTTGAAGAACAAGAAGTCGGGTGAGCGCTGGGTTTGGCTGGGCGAGCGTCTCTTCGAGCTCGTGGAGGAGTATATCGAGATCCACCGCGAGGAGGTATCCGACGATCACGGTCGCGAGCCGCTGTTCACCACTCGGCAGGGCCGGGTCTCGGACTCGACGCTACGGGACATTAGCTATCGCTGGACGCAGCCATGCCGGTGGGCGGACTGTCCCCACGATCGCGAGCAAGAGAGTTGCGAGGCCTACGGCGCTCCGAACACGCCGAGCAAGTGCCCGTCGGCAAAGTCGCCGCACGGGTGGCGACGCGGCTCGATCACCGACCACCTCGCTCGAGGCGTGTCGCCGGAGGTCGTCTCCGAACGCGCGAACGTCTCGCTCGACGTTCTGTACCGACACTACGACGCCCGCAGGGAGGACGAGAAGATGGCGGTCCGTCGTGAGCACCTGGCGGAGAAGTAAACCCATGATAGAATTCAACGACACACCCCACGAACTCGATCCGTGCAACGTATCGCTCTCGGCGGTTACCCAGCGAGTCCACTTCTTCACTCACTTCGTTCGTTCAGTCGTGAACTCGCTCTAGTCCCACCCGTCCACGCCGATCACTCGCGGGGCTCCCAGCGAGTCCACCGTTAGGACCGATCGAGCAGCGAGAAGCGGCGAGAATCAGCGCCCGGACTCAGTCGAACGTCACGTCGATAGTGAACCGAACGAGTTGGACCCGATCGACGTTCTCGGCCTCACAGGTGAGCCGGGTGCCGTCGTCGCCGTCCGGGCGGTTGCAGTCCATCCCTTCCCCCTCGAAGTACGTCTGCCACGCGCCCACCGCCGGCGTGGTGAGGTTGACGGTCAGTCGATCGACGCCGGCCTGGTCGGTCTCCACGTCGTGGAGGGTGCGGTCAGCGCGCACAAGCACGGTCCGCGATCCGGCGATCGTCCGCTCCTGGACGGTGAGCTCCACGATCGGGATGATCACGCTGTCGTTCGCGAGACGGTAGTTGGGGTCGCCCAGCAGCGTCGAGCCGTCGGACTGGACCCGCGTCACCGCCCCTCAGGCGTAGTGGATCTTCGTCCCGTCGGCCTCGTACACGATGGTGTCGAGCGTGTCGTTCCCAGTCGAGAACTGGCGGGAGCCGTCGGCTGCGAACCCCGAGATGTTCATCGTCACCGGCGCACCGGGGCCGATGCTCGCCTCTGCCAGCCGGATCTCGGTCCCGCGACTGGGGGCGCCGCGGGCGGTGATGTCCTCGATGTTGTTCGCCAGCACGTCGAAGGCGCGCTCGGCGTTGTTGACGCGCTCGGCGTCGCGGGCGTCCTGCAGGCCGGCGTAGCCGACAGTGAGAACGGTACCGACCGTGAGCAACACGAGCGAGAACACGAGCACGAATCCGACGGTCTCGCTCACCCCGCGGCGGTCACGGAACACGCCTTAGCCTCGGCCAGCGACGGCATAAGCGTTCGCCACGCTACTCCTCCTCCAGCAGTCCGAGGTCTTCGACGACGAGGTCCCGAAACGCCGCTGCGAGTTCGGGATCGACCCGGGCGAGCTCCTCGCCGTCGTGGACCGACTCGTTGTGGCGGTCGATCCGCTCGGCGAGTTCGTCGAGGGACACCCGAGTAGTGGTCTCACACGCGGGGCAGTGGATCGGCACCTCGGGGGCGTCGTCGTCGCTCATACTCGATGCTCGCCAGCCGGAACCATAAGCGTCCGGATGGGTTCAGGCGCCTACTCGCCGTCGAGGTCCGCTGGGTCGGCGTCGTCGGACTGGCCCAGACTGGCTGCCGAGCCGTGTCCGTCGACACCGTAGCGCTCCGCGGCGGCCGCGGGCGTCAGCTTCCCCAGACGGAGGTCGCGCTCAATCGCTGCCGCCGCGCGGTCGTCGGGGTCGCCGTAGCCGCCCGCCCCGGGCGTACGGATGCTGACGACGCTCCCCGCCGGGAGGTCGTGAACCGACTTCTGGGGGAGTTTCTCGCCCTCGGCGTTGGCCGTGGCTGCGGTGTCGGCGTCGGCGTCGTCGTACAGGTACGCGGCGCCACGCTCGCCTTCCTCGCCGCCTTCCAGGCCGTACGGCGCGTGGCGCTGCCGGTCGGCGAGCAGGCTGAACCGGGCCTCGTGACCCCGGACCTCGATATCCCGCCGGAGGCCGAGGCCGCCACGGAACTCGCCGGCGCCACCGGAGTCGGGGCGGAGCGAGTAGCGCAGGATCCGCAGCGGGTAGGCCGTCTCCAGCACCTCCGCGGGCGTGTTCATCGTGTTGCTCATGTGGACGTGGACGCCGTCCATCCCGTCTTTGCCTGCGCGGCCGCCGAAGCCCCCGCCCTGGGTCTCGTAGAAGGCGTACGGTTTCCCCTCGGCGTTGGCAGCCGCGTCGCCGTCCGGCCCCGCCGACGACTCGCCGTCGACGCCGCGGGGGTCCGTCCCGCCGAAGGTGACGTTGTTCATCGTCCCCTGGCACGCCGCGAGCACGCGCTCGGGCGCCTCGGTCGCGAACGCACCGAGCACCACGTCGGTCACGCGCTGACTCGTTTCGAGGTTACCGCCGACGACCGCCGCCGGCGGTTCGGGGTTGACGAGGCTGCGCTCGGGGGCGTCGATCGTTATCGGGCGGTAACAGCCGTGGTTCGGCGGTATCTCCGGGTCGGTCACGCACCGAACCGCGTAGTACGTCGCCGAGGAGGTGACCGCCAGCACGGCGTTGATCGGCCCCTCGGTCTGGGCGGCGGTGCCGGCGAAGTCGACGCCCACCTCGTCGCCGTCGACGGTGACTTCGACCGCGACGGGCAGGTCCTCGTTGCCGCGGCCGTCGTCATCGAGCAGGTCCGAAAACTCGTAGGTGCCGTCGGGGAACGCCTCGATCTCACTGCGCATCCGGCGCTCGGAGTAGTCTTTCACCGCCTCGAACGCCGCTTCGAGCGTGTCGGCGCCGTACTCGTCGACCATCCCGTGGACGCGCTCGCGGGCGGTCTCGTTTGCGGCCTCCTGGGCGCGCACGTCGCCGCGGCGCTCGTCGGGCGTACGCACGTTCGCGAGGATCATGTCGAACACGTTGTCGTCGATCTCGCCGCCCTCGATCAGTTTGACCGGCGGGATCCGGAGCCCCTCCTGGTAGATCTCGGTGGAGTCGGCCGCCACGGAGCCCGCAGTCGAGCCGCCGATGTCGGCGTGGTGGGCGCGGTTGGCGGCGTAGGCGATGAGGCGCGGCTCGTCGTCGTCGACGGTCTCGGGGGCAAACACCGGCGAGACGAGCGTGAGGTCGGGCAGGTGGGCGCCGCCGCGGAACGGGTCGTTGAGCAGCACCGCGTCGCCGGGATTCAGGTCGCCCTCGAAGGCGTCGACGGCCGCGGCGACGGAGAACGGCATCGCGCCGAGGTGGACCGGCATGTTCTCGGCCTGGCTCACCATCTCGCCGTCGGCGTCGAACAGCGCACACGAGCAATCTCGGCGCTCCTTGATGTTCGGCGAGTAGCCCGTCCGGACAAGGTTGGCGTTCATCTCCTCGGCGACCGCGACGCAGCCGTTCCGGACGACTTCGAGCGTGACCGGATCGACCTCGTGGTCGTCGCTCCCGGCGTCGGTACTCATTGTTCCACCCCCGTATCCACGACCAGCGTCCCGTCCGGGTCCACCTCGGCCGACTGGCCGGGACGGAGGACGACCGTGCTCTCGGGCCCCTCGACGACCGCTGGGCCGTCGATCGCGCCGCCTGCAGGGAGCAGGTCACGGTCGTAAATCGGCGCGTCGTAGGCGTCGCCGGCGAAGCGGACCTCGCGGCGCTCGGCGACGGCGTCCGCGACGGTTCCCTCGGCGCCGACCGTCGCCGTCTCCGGCGAGTCGACGACGCCGCGGGCGTGCAGGCGCAGCGTAACCAGTTCGACCGGTTCCTCGGGGTCGGCGTGGCCGTAGCGGGACTCGTGGCGCTCGTGGAAGCGTCGCTCGATCGTCTCGAGCATCGCGGCGTCGACCTCGCCGTCGGGCAGCGGGACGGACACGTCGAAGGACTGCCCCTCGTAGCGGAGATCGGCGACGCGCTCGAACTCGCGGCGGGCGGGCGGCACGTCCTCGGCGGCGAGTTCGCTGTCGCCCTCGGCCCGGAGCTCCGCAAAGGCGGTGGCGACGGTGTCGGCGTCGACACCGGCCCACGGCCGGACCATCGACTGGCTGTAGTCGTAGCCCACGTCGCTGATGAGGAGTCCGAGTGCGGAGAGCGCGCCCGCGGTTCGGGGGACGAGCACGGTCGGCACGTCGAGTTCGGCCGCGAGCGTCGGCGCGTGGAGCGGCCCCGCCCCGCCGAAGGCGACCAGCGCGAACTCCCGGGGGTCGTGGCCGCGTTCGACCGACACCACCCGGAGCGCGCGACCCATGTTGGCGTTCGCGACGTCGAGGACGCCCTGGGCGGTCTCCTCGGGCCCCATCCCGAGTTCGTCGCCCAGTGCCGCGAACGCGGCGCGCACGTCGTCGACGCCCACGTCGCGGTCCTCGGGCAGGAACCCCTCGGGGTCGATCCGGCCGAGGAGGAGGTGTGCGTCGGTCGTCGTCGGTCGCTCGCCGCCGCGGCCGTAGCAGATCGGTCCCGGGTCCGCGCCCGCCGAGCGCGGCCCCACGCGGAGCGCGCCGCCAGCGTCGACCCACGCGACCGAGCCGCCGCCGGAGCCGACGGTGTGCACGTCGATCATCGGGACCCCGACGGTGTAGTCGCCGACGGCCACGTCGGTCGAGACGACCGGCTCGCCGTCCTGCACGAGCGACATGTCACAGGAGGTGCCGCCCATGTCCATCGTGATCAGGTCGGCGTAGCCCGCACGGTCGGCGACGTGGGTCGCCCCCTGGACCCCTGCCGCGGGGCCGGAGAGCAATGTGTTGACCGGGCGCTCGCGGGCGGCGCCGGCGTCGATGAGGCCGCCGTTGGACTGCATGAGCTTCACCGCGGCGTCGACGCCGCGATCCCGAACCTCCCGCTCCAGCTCCCCGACGTAGTCGGACATCACGGGCTTGAGTGCGGCGTTGAGGGCCGTGGTGACGGTGCGCTCGTACTCCCGGATCTCGGGGAGCACGGTGCTCGACTGCGAGACCGAGACCCCGGGCAGTTCCTCGCGCAGGATCTCGGTGACGCGCTGTTCGTGGTCGGGGTTCTCGAAGGCGAACAGCAGGCATACCGCGACCGCGGAGACGCCAGTGTCGTCGATGGCGGCGGCGACCGCCCGGACCGCGTCCTCGTCGAGTTCGCGCAGGACGTTCCCGCGCTCGTCGAGGCGTTCCGGGACCGTGAAGCGACGGTCCCGCGGCACCACCGGCTCGGCCTTCTCGGCGTCGAAGTCGTAGATGTCCGGGCGGTCCTGGCGGCCGATCTCCAGCGCGTCGCGGAACCCCTCGGTCGTCACCAGGGCGGTGTCGGCCCACGTTCCCTCCAGCACGGCGTTGGTGGCGACGGTGGTGCCGTGGCTGAAAAAGTCGACCGTCTCGGGCGTGTAGCCCGCCGCGGACTCGCTCTCGTCGAGGCCGTTCATCACGCCGCGTTCGGGCTGATCGGGCGTCGAGGGCGTCTTCGTGACGGTGATCTCGCCGTCGCCCACGGCGACCACGTCGGTGAACGTGCCGCCGATGTCGACGCCGACGCGTGTCTCGTCTGTGTCGGTCACGGTGTGCCTCCGGTGGTCGGGGTCGTACGCATTATTCGTGGGGAGTGGGTCGTGGTACGTGGGTGTTTCCCTCTCGGCGACCTGGACACCTCTGGGCGGGTCCGAGCATACTCAGTTTGGGACAAACCGACTGGGCCGGATGGTGGCTGGCGAAAAGGCGCCACGGCTACCGCCGCTTACACGTCGTAATCGGCGTCATCGGCGTCGACGACTTCGACGCCGCGGTTGTTGACGGCGTGGGGGTCGAGCCCCTGTTCCTGCATGAACTGCTTGTACAGTCGCTCGGCGGTCTCGCCGTCCTTCTGCTTGTCAGAGGCCCGGTCACAGAGTTCGATCAGGTCCTCGGGCACCTCGTTGGTGTGGACGATCCAGTGGTTGATCAGGTCCGACAGCCGCCGGATCGGCGAGGTGAAGTGGCCGTAGATGTCGAAGTTGAGCGCGTGGTGGCCACCGAAGGGGTCGTTCATATACTTTGCGCGGGGCATCACCTTCAACACGGCGCGCTGGATCTTGTCCAGCGAGCGCCCGGGCGACTCCTCGAGTGCGGCGTTGACCGCCTTGCGCGGGTCGTCCCACGCCTCGCCCGGGATGGAGACGCCGTCGAGCTCCTGAATCTCCTTGAGCGCCTCGTTCCACTGCTCCGGGGTGGGCTGGGGGTGGACACGGTACATCGCCTCGACGCCCCGGTCCCACATCAGCGTGTGCGTCACCGCCTTGTTCGCCTTCAGCATCGACTCCTCGATCATCGTGTGCGCCCGGTCCCGGCGGGGGTTGAGCACGAGCGAGCCGTCGGCCTTGCGCTGTTCGTGCATCCGGTCGGCGAGGTCGAACGCCAGCGTGTTCTCCTCGTGCAGCGGCGCGTCCTCGTCGTCGAGGCGGTGCTCACACTGCGTGTACGTCAGGCGCTCGTTCGAGTTGATGACCGATTTGTAGATGTCGATCTCTTCGAAGGAGAGGTTCTCCTTGTCGAGATGCATCTCGACGGTGTGAGCGAGGCGGTCCTCCTCGGGGACGAGCGAGCAGACCGTCTCCGCGAGCGAGGGCGGGAGCATGTGGGTGGTGTACCCTGGCAGATACACCGTGTTACAGCGCTCGACGGCCTCCTCCCACATCAGCGAGTCCGGGTGGACGTAGTGGCTCACGTCGGCGATGTGAACGTACAGCACGTACTCGTCGTCGTGCTCCTCGACCGACAGCGCGTCGTCGAAGTCCTGTGCGTCGGCGGGGTCGGTCGTCCACGCCGTCAGGTCCCGAAGGTCCTCGCGGTCGTCGATCTCCTCTTGGATCTCGTCTTCGACGTTCTCGATGCGGCGCTCGGCCTCCCGGAGCACGGCGGGCGGGAACTCGTCACGGAGCTCGAACTCCTCGAACAGCCCGTCGCGTTTCTCTTCCAGCCGTTCGTCGAGGGCTTCGGAGATCAGCACGGGGCCCTGTCCCTCGGCCGTGCCGGCCTCGGCCTGGGGGTCGTCAGTTTCGCTCATGGTTCCCGTTGGCGGACCCGGCAGGTAGGCGTTTCGGGGCGACAGCGTCCACAGGGCGAGCCGGCTCAGAGCAGGCCGAAGAAGCCGGCGTACACCAGCCCACCACCCGCGAACAGCGCCACCGAGAGCAGCACCGCGGCCGGCGTGCCGACGAGGAGCCGTCGGGCGAGC
>Ga0207813_100377_pt1 | contig 26836 bp, 22 predicted proteins | sample A23E3SouthBayCA_2_FD_187730 | JGI IMG/M metagenome (GOLD analysis project Ga0207813, IMG submission 187730) | Aerobic enrichment media microbial communities from Eden Landing Ponds, California, USA - A23 E3 (4) (SPAdes) | ecosystem: Environmental > Aquatic > Marine > Unclassified | place... | reverse complement strand
ACTCGTCGAGCGGACGTTCACGCCGCTGGACTGGTACCTCCAGGGCAAGTACGACAACGCCGAGTTCGTCTACATCGCCCACGACGCCGACGCCTGGGAGGTCGAGCGCGAGGACTTCTTCGGCATCCGCTCGGGCGGCGGGACGCGCATCTCCTCGGCCTATCAGCTGGCCGAGGAACTGCTGGAGGAGTACCCCTGGAGCGAGTGGAACCGGTACGTCTTCGCCGCCGGGGACTCGGAGAACTCCTCGAACGACACCGAGGAGGGCGTCATCCCGCTGATGGAGAAGATTCCGGCGAACCTCCACGCCTACGTGGAGACCCAGCCCAGCGGGAACGCGATCAACGCGACCCACGCCGAAGAGGTCGAACGGCACTTCCGCGACGCCGGCGACGTGGCCGTCGCGTACGTCTCCGGCCCCGACGACGTGGTCGACGCCATCTACGAGATCCTGAGCACGGAGGACAACGAATGAGCCCACCGATAGACGACCGCATCGACGCCCAGCGCGTCGCCGACGACCTCGAAGAGCCCGTCACAGAGGCGCGCAACCTCGCACTGAAACTCGGGCTGGACCCCTACCCGGTCAACTACTGGATCGTCGACTACGACGAGATGAACGAGCTCATCGCCTACGGCGGGTTCCAGCGCCGGTACCCCCACTGGCGGTGGGGCATGCAGTACGACCGCCAGCAGAAACAGGGGCAGTTCCTCGGCGGGAAGGCCTTCGAGATCGTCAACAACGACGACCCCTCCCACGCCTTCCTCCAGGAGTCCAACACCATCGCCGACCAGAAGGCCGTCATCACCCACGTCGAGGCCCACGCCGACTTCTTCGCGAACAACGAGTGGTTCGGCATGTTCGCCGACGACCCGGACGCTGCTGCCATGCTGGCTCGCCACGCCGACACGATCGGCGAGTACATGTCCGACCCCGAGGTCGACCGCGGCGAGGTCGAGAAGTGGATCGACAACGTGCTCACGCTCGAGGACAACATCGACCAGCACCAGCCCTACGAGCCCGTCGACGACCGCGTCGACCTCATCGACGAGCGCGACGTGGCCGACATCGCCGACCAGCTCGACGAACTCGACCTCTCCGAGGAGGTCAAGGGCCAGGTCTTCGACGAGGAGTGGCTCGAATCTCAGAGCGAGGACGGCGAGGCCGTCTCCTTCCCGGCCGAACCCGAGAAGGACGTCCTCGAGTTCCTGCGTCGCCACGGGATGCAGTACGACCGCGACGCCGAGAAGGCCGCCGAGATGGCGGAGTGGCAGCGCGAGATCCTCGAGATCCTGCGCCGCGAGGCGTACTACTTCGCGCCGCAGAAGATGACGAAGGTGATGAACGAGGGGTGGGCCGCCTACTGGGAGTCGGCGATGATGACCGGCGAGCGCTTCGCCGGCGACGACGAGTTCGTCCTCTACGCAGACCACATGGCCCGCGTGCTCGGCTCGCCCGGCCTCAATCCCTACAAACTCGGCCTCGAACTGTGGCAGTACATCGAGAACACCGAGAACCGCCGCGAAGTCGTCGAGCGCCTTCTGCGCGTCGACGGGATCACCTGGCGGAACTTCCACGACACCGTCGACTTCGACGGCGTCATGGAGACGATCAAGCCCGACCCCGCCATCGCCCGCATCGACGCCGGGAGTATCGACGAGCTCGACCCCGACGACCCGCGAGTCGACGCCGAGGCGCTCGAACGCGCCCATGACGGCGAAATCGACGTGAGCAAGTACCCCTGGAAGGTGCTGACGTACGAGGGGCTGGCCGAGCGACACTACTCGCTGGCCAAGCCGCAGAACCGCGGTTTCCTCGCCCGCGTCGGGCAGGAGGAGCTAGAGCGCGTCTCGCGGTACATGTTCGACGATTCGCGGTACGGGTCGGTCGAGGCGGCGCTGGCGGACGTTGACTACGCGCGCGGCTGGGACCGGATGCGCGAGATCCGCGAGAGCCACAACGACGTCACTTTCATCGACGAGTTCCTCAGCCAGGAGTTCGTCGACGACAACGACTACTTCACCTACGAGTACACCCAGTCGACCGGCGACTACAGGGCTACGTCGACGGACTACGAGGACGTGAAGAAGAAGCTGATGCTCCAGTTCACGAACTTCGGCAAGCCGACCGTCGTCGTCGAGGACGGCAACTACGACAACGCCGGCGAGCTCCTGCTGGCCCACCAGTACAACGGCGTCATGCTCGACCTGAAGCAGGCCAGAGACACTTTAGAGCGCGTTTTCGAACTCTGGGGCCGCCCCGTGAATCTCAAGACCATCGTCAAGGAGTTCGACGAACACGACGTCGAGGTGGCGAAACGCCGGGACCGCGAGCCCGAACCGGAGGAGGTCGGGCGACTGATCCGCTACGACGGCGAGGAGGTGTCGATGCGCGAACTCGCCTGGGAGGATGTCGAGCACCTCGCCGCGGACGACATCGACTACGACACGAAACCCGAGGAGTGGCTGGCCTGAGGACGGCGCTCAGAGACTGCTACTCGCGTCAGACCGCGTCGTCACGCCTCCCGTCGCTACGGGTGAACCCCGCGACGATCCGGGAGAGGCGACGCTTCATCGCCGGTGCGTACTTCACGAGGAGGAGGTTCGCGACCGTCGAGACGTAGAGCCCGCTGAGGAAGTACCAGGGTTTGGTCTCGATCTCGGGGGCGGGCTGGAAGCCGATCCGCGAGGCGTTTCCGAACGCCGAGAGCACGCCGAGAAAGAGGAGCGCGTACGCGAGCGTGGGCCGGTCCCGGTAGAGCAGTCCGACGAACAGGCCCAGCAACACGCCGAGTTGCGCGCTGTGGATCTCCCGGTACATACTGAACAGCGTGGGGAGAATCTCGGGCGACATCAGCAGTCACCACCCCTGCGAACCCGGCGCGAGTGGGTGATAGTCGAGAGCGATTCGACATGGCGCCCGTTCATGTCCGGAGGAAAGCGATCGACCAGTATAATGCCTCCCCCCCAATAATCAATATTGAATACGAACCTGGGGTTTGCCGATGAAAGTTGTCTTATTGCTATCTAAGTGGCTTTGAGATGGGATCTCAATCAGAATACAAATATCGATACTAGTAATTTCGGGAGTGAAGACGTTCGAGACGGTCTCGATTCGATGACGTAGAGGAACGCGATGCGGTCAGTCGGCCGCGGTGATCGTTCCGTCTTCCAGAACGAGTACCCGGTCGAATCGGTCGAGGAGCGAGCGGTCGTGGCTGACCACTACCAGTGCGGTTCCCAGGTCGGTCTGCAGGGAGCAGAGCAGATCCAGCAGCGACGCCGCGGTTTCGGGGTCGAGCTGTCCCGTCGGCTCGTCGGCCAGCACGACGTCGGGACGGTTGGCCAGCGCGCGGGCCGCGGCGACGCGTTGACTTTCACCGCCCGAGAGCGACGCCGGATACTGGTCGGCCACGCCAGCGATGTCGAGGCGGTCGAACAGCTCGTCCAGCCACGCGTCGTCGCGCTCGCCGGCGTGGTCCTGCGGGAGCGCCGCGTTCTCGCGAGCCGTGAGGTCCGGGATCAGCTTGAAGTCCTGATAGACGTATCCCAGTACCGAGCGCCGCAACCGCGCGAGTTCGCGCTCGGGCAGGTCGCTCACGTCGCGGCCATCGACGGTTACGGTGCCGCTATCGGGGGGTTCGAGCAGCCCGAGCACCGAGAACAGCGTCGTCTTGCCCGCGCCGCTCGTCCCCTGGATCAGCACGCGCTCCTCCGAGTCGACGGCGAGCGAGACGCCGTCGAGGACCGGGTCACCGTCGCGTGAGACCGACAATTCGGCGGCCGACAACACGTTGTCGCTCACGACTCCGAGGTGAACGGGCCCGCGGTTAACGGTTTCGCGGCCGCGATCCCTGCCGATCAGCACGAGGCCGCCGTGCCGTTGCGCGGCACGACCACCGATAGCGGGTCGCGCGCGACGGTGACCGCGACCACGTCGTTCCTGGCGCGCCAGTCGTCGTACGCGACGCGCGAGAGCGTCGCCGGGGGCTGGGGATAGAACTGCGCGCCGGTGGTCGTCCAGGATCGCTGGGCGAGAACCGGACACGAGGGCGGCGGATTGCCCCCGCGGAGCCACCGATAGGTCGGCCCGTGCCCGCCGCCACCGGCGTCGAAGTAGCCCGCCACCCTGGCGAGGTGGTCGTCGGTCGACCAGGCGTCGAGACCGCTCGCGGCCGCGCCGGTCGCCGCGAACTCCGCGTCGGTCGTGACGCTCTTGTACGGCAGAATCTCCAGCCCCGAGAACGCGAGGGGGGCACCGACGGCCGCCGCGACGACGACGGCTACCGCGAGCACAGCGCCGGCCCTGCCCGAACGGCCGCGCGCCACGCCAGCGACACCGACCCCCGCGAGCGCGACCAGCGGGACGTGGGCGAACAGCTGCGCACGGAAGAGCATCGCGAGGTACTCGAAGGTGAGCGATGCCGTCAGCGACGTCCCGACGACCGCGAGCGGGCCCGCGACCAGCGCGACGGTCGTCGCCCCGACGGTCCGGTCGCGCGCGACGACGTGTGCCGCCAGTCCCGCCAGTACCGCCGGAAGCACGAGGGGCGCGAGAGCGAGCAGTATCGGCCGGGATGTCGCGGTCGTCGCCGGAAAGACGGTCTGTACCGCGTTGAGTCCCACCAGGCCGAACCCGCCAAGGACGCCGGCGAGGACGGCGCCTCGCTGGATCCGCTCGCTCGTCGTGACGAACCACGCCGCTCCGACGACCGCCAGGACCGCCCAGGCGACGAAGAGACCGGGTACCGCCACGAGGCGGTCGGCTTGGACGATCACCGCGCCGGTCGTCCGAGCGAGCGTCAGGTGATAGCCGAAGACGTACGCCGTGACGAGCACCGCAGTCGCAGTCGCGCGGGTGGCCACGGGTCGAGTCGGGTTTCGAACGGTCGCGACGCCAGCGACGACGGCGACGGCCAGGACCGCGACAAGCCCCGAGAGGTTGTGCAGCGGGGGAACGACCAGGAGAACGACGGCACCGACTCCGGCCCATGCCCGGTCGCCGGTCGCGAACCAGCGGTCGCTCGCGAGGACGACGACCGGGGCCAGGACGAGCGCCGCCGTCTGCTCGTCGGTGGGCGTCGAGCGATAGAGATAGACCACTTCGAGCGCGAGGACGAGGCCGGCGGACAGCCCCGCCAGCCGCGCGTCCCGACGCGACCAGCCGACGCCGAGCGCGAGGCGCCGGGCGAGGACGACGCCGACGAGAACGCTCGTCGCGCCGAGGAACGCGCTCGTCGGCTGGGCGATCCGCAGCGGCGACTCGCCGGCGATGGCCGCGACGACGGTCAAAAGCGAGGCGTAGCCGACTTGGTCGGTGGCCATCCGTTCGAGCGGCAACCGGTCGAGCGCCAGGATGTCCCGCGTGAGGGCGGCGTAGCCGATCCCATCCGGATTGAACGGGAGCGGACTCCAGAGGAGCGGTAGAAGGCGCAACGCCAGCGCGAACGCCAGGAGACAGGCGCCGTACCACGCGAGCCCGCGGTCACGCATCGTCGGGTCCCCCTGTCGGCGGTTCGCGGTCAACCGTCAGTGTCCGGGCCGGGGACGGCCACACCAGGCCCAGCGCCGCGATCGCGGCGCCGGCAAGCGCGAGCACGAGCGACAGCGCGGCGAGCGCGGCGAGGACGGTCGGCGACGCGGACGGCCAGAGCGCGACGCCGAAAGCCACGAGAGAGCCGGTCCGCGCGAGCAGCCACGTCCCCACGTACCCGGTCGCCAGCGCGAGGCCCGTCGCCGGGACCGCGATCGCGAGCGCGTCGCCGAGAACAAGGCGCAGGACCCGCCACCGCGTGGCGCCTGTCGCGCGTTGGATCCCGATGGTCTCCCGTCGTGCGTGGACCGTGCGGGCGAACGCCGTCGTTGTCGTCGCGACCGTCGCGAGCGCCGCCAGTCCGACAAGCGAGGCGAGGACGATCCAGAGATTCCCGAGCAAATGCGTGGCCGCCTGCCCGACGCCGCTTCCGGTCACTGTCCGTCGTTCTCCGGTCGCGAGCGCCGACACCAGCCGTCCGTCGCCGGTCACGCGGTAGGTCGCCGTAACCACCGTCTGGCCGTCCGCCGTCGCGGTCACCCGGTGGGTACCCGACCCGACGCGCGACAGCGTGGTCGTGACCGTTCGTTGCTCGCCCGCGCCGACCGTGACTGTCCGCGGGTCACCGCCGGGCGGGTCGACCCACCACGAACGCGACTCGTTCCAGCGATTGGCGAGTTCGAGCGTCGCCGTGGGACGCTCGAACACCTCGACACGCGACGGCGAGACCCGCATGCGAGCGACCGGCCCGCGACTCGCCGCGGGGTCGACCGTTACCTCTCGCGAGGCGGCGGCGTACCCCGTCGCCGCCGCGGTGAGAGTCACCGTCTCAGCCGTCGTTCCCACTGAAGGCAGCGGGACTGTCGCACGCCCGTCGGTTCCCGTTCGAGCGGTCGACGCGCCGCTCGCGTTCGCCGCACGGCCCTCTGCACCGCTCGGTGCGACCGTGACTGTCGCGTTCCCCACAGAGCCGCCGTCGGCGTCGCGCACCGTCACGAGCAGCGTCGCGTTCGGCGGCCCGACCGATGGGAGCGTCGAGATCCGTAACGAGCGCGCGGACGCGACCTGCAGGTTCCGGCTCAGCCCACCGGCGGTGACGGTGTACGATCCGGGGTTCAGACCGTCGAAGCGCACGCGCCGGGTGACGGTCGCGTCGGCGCCGACCGATACCTCGACTCGACGGGTCGTGTCGACGAGACGAACCGTGACGGTGTCAGTCACCGGTCGACCATCGCTCGCGACGGTGACGTTCACCACGACGTCCTCATCGGCGGCGAAGGTCGACGGGACTGCGAGATCCGTGACCGAGAGTCCGTCCGGTCCGTCGCCGGTACGAGTTCCTCCGTCCGGCGTGTCAGTTCCGCCGTCTCCCGTCGCCGTTCCGCCGGAATCCTCGCCAGTGGTCTCGCCACGGTCGGGCGCCCAGGCGACCCGGACGACGTTTACCTCGCCCGGGCCGACGTTCGAGAGGTGGCGCGCGGTCGCGAGCGGAACGACGAGGTGGTCGTCGAAGACCCCCGGGGCGCGGTAGGCGCCGACGACGGTGACCTGGGCGTACGCGGGGCGGTCGCTGCCGCCGAGCGGGAGCGTGTCACCGACCTCAATCCCGACCGAACGGGCGAGTCCGCGTCCGACGACCGCTTCGCCGGGGCCGTCGGGCGGGCGTCCAGATACGATCCGAGCGTCCGAGAGGGTGCCGAAGGCGTCGAAGTCCGCACCGCGCGCGAGGAAGGGGTCGCCGTCCACGACCGAGAAGAGGAGGATCTCCGCGCTCGCGGGGGTCCCCTCCTCGCGGAGGGTCCGAGCGTAATCGGCGTCGACGCGGCTGACCCACGGATGGTCGGTCCCGCTCTGGACGACCGTCGCCTCGTCGGCCGAGGCAAGCGGCGCGAGCGTCCCGACGGTCGCCGTCGCGACCAGGCCCACCCCGACGAACACGGCCAGCGTGAGCGCCGTGGGGACGACGGCGTCGGCCGGGAGCAGGTCTGGAGTGAGGCGCGCCGGTAGAGCGCGTTCGACCCGCCCGGACCCCCCGCGGCGAGCGCGCCGTTCGAGCGACGCGGGTGCCCGCCTGACCGCGGGGGCGGCCGCCGCGAGGCCGGCGAGTGTCCCCCCCATGAGCACGGCGAGCAACGCCGGCGCGAGCGCGTCGGCGACGGCGGGCGTCACGCGGAGCGAGAGCGTCGTGGGCACGCCCGCGAACACCGCCGCGTTGACTGTCGCGTTCGTGAGCACGACGCCCGCCGCGGCGCCCGTCCCGACCGCGACGAGCGTCAGCAGTCCGGCACGAGCGCCCAGCAGCGCGAGCAGTCGGTACCGCGGGAGTCCCGTTGCGCGCAACACTGCGAGCGTCTCGAGTCGGTCGCGAATCGTCATCCGCGTGACACTGAAGACGACGACGACGGCCAGCAGGCCGACCCCCGCGGTCACCGCCAGCAGTCCGCCGACGAACTGGTCCGTGCCGGCGACGAAGAAAGCGAGCGCGCTCGTGACCGGGACATCGTCCGGCGGCGGCCCGCGCAGCGCGAGTCCCTCGTCACCGGTCGGCTCGACGAGGAGCGCGCCGGTCGTCCCGAGTTCGTCGACCGTCGACGGCGCGGCGACGGCCCACCACGGCGGGAACGGCCCGGCATCCGTTCGCGCGAGTGCGCTCGCCCGAACCGTCGCGTTCGGTCCCGTCAGCGAGACGGTCGCGTTCCGTACCGCGGGCGAGACCGACCCGTTCGCTTCACTCTCGTTCCGGATCGCCCGTGAGATTGCGACGGCGCCCTCGCGGGGCTGCTCGGTCCGGAACCCCTCGATCCGCGTCCCGTCGGCGGGGACGCCGACGACGGTCACGTTCGTCCCGTCGCTCGTCGTCGCGACGGTCAGGGGGACCACTAGGGCGTCGCTGCCACCAGCCGCGCGGGCCGCGCCGGAGCTGTCGTAGGCCGTCACGGTCCCGGAGGCGTTCAGCTGGGCCGCGACGTCCGTCGTCTCGGCACCGATCCCGACCACGACCAGCGTCGACCCGACGAGCAGCGCGACGATGGTCGCGACGACAATCACCGCGAGCCGGTCGCGCCGGGACCAGCGCGTCAGGAGCGCGCGGCGGTATGTCAGGAGGGATCACCTCCCGCCGTCGAGTTTCGGGAACTGTCGGGTTCGGTCTCGGCCGTTCCGCCGGTCGCAGTGTCAGTGTCACCGACCCACCGGTGGATCGTGGCGACGGGCTTCGCGCTGTCCCCGCGGAAGAGGCGATAGACGACGCGAACCGAGCCGTTCGAGAAGGGGACTTCGGGCCGATGGCGCTGTTGCCACGTCTCTCCCGGCGAGAGTTCGACAGCGAACCGATCGAGCGTCTGCGATTCGCGGACGGTCAAACCGTCGCCCGTCTCGGCCCGCTGAGCGAGCGCGACGACCTCGTAGTCGGCCGAGTCCGGCCGCTCGCTGTGCAGACGGATCCGGAGCGCGTCACCGCGTTCGAACGGGGCATCGAGCGAGCCGGTCGCCGTTCTTTCCGAGGCGACGGTAGCGGGGGCGTCGACCGGTGCGACCGAGAACTCGGTGTGGCCGGGCGTCTCGTGGACGGCGAGGAGATACGCGGCGGTCCCGGTCCCGGCGAGCCCGCAGAGGACGACCAGGCCGACGACCGCCAGCGTCACTCCGGAGCCGTCGCGGTCACGACCGACGACCGACCGGATAGCGTCCGGTATCGCCGCCGGTCGGGGCAGTTCACGGGCGGTCGAGAGCGACGGGAGCGAGCGGCGAGCGAAGTGCGTCCGCAGTCTGGACGACACTGCGCGGGTCTCTGACTCGCGCCGACGCTCGGCCAGGAGCGTTCCACAGAGCGTCACCGCCGTCAGCCCGGCGAGGGCGCCGACCGCCGAAACGCCCACTGAGACAGCGAGACTCACGCCGACACCGATAGCGACGGCCACGCTGAGCGCCACGGAGACGACGAATCGCTCGACCGGGGCCGAGAGGAGCGCGTCGTCCCCCGGCCCGAACGCCGCTGCAGCGACGGCGTAGCCGGGCAGGACCAGCGTTGTCGGCACGACCACGAGCGGGCGCACGGCGCTCTCGCGTACCACGGGTACGGTGACGACGGCCCAGACGAGACAGAGCCACCCGACGACGACGGACAGCGGGAGGCTGGCCCGCTGTCCGGTCGCCTGTCGGGTCGTCATCGCCCGGAGGCACGCCCGCGGCGCAGTTGAATCCACCGCATAGCGCGTTCCCAGCACACGACCGCCTGCGCACCGACGGGACGACCACTTCTGGGCTCGGCACTACTATTTCGAACTGGTGGCGAGAGTAGCGCCTGCCAGCTCTCGGAATTGGCCGCCTAATTACAGGAAATGATAACTTCGGGAGTCGGTTTATGTGGAACGAGCGGGGACACCGGTCTATGGGATCAGTTTCACGGACAGGCAGTCACCTGATCGACGTCGGGGCCATTCTCGTGCTGGGGTTCGTGTACGTGTGTCTTCTCTCGCTGGCGTCGCTCGTTTCGGCCGTCCGGGACGGAGTCACCTCCGCGTGGTCCGCGGGCGGTGCCGTCGGGCGGCGTCTCCGATCGCGGAACCGTTCCGCGCGGTAATCCGGCCGGCACCGTGCGGGCTGTGGCCCCCACGACGGCGTAACGGCGACGTTACCCGCATGCACGTCTGTCACCATCTATCAGTCGTGACGAAAGTATTTTGTAGGATATCCTGGATTACCTACTTGTTCGGGTTGATATCGTATGGGTGAACTGAAGTTTCCTGGGTCGCCACTATCGAGTCTCCGTGGCTCGACCGGGGGCGACGCTAGGTGGGGTATCGCGAGCGAGTTATCGGCGACGGACCGAGCAGGGGCCGGGAGAGCCCCGCCGACCTGACTGATGGCGGTCGAACGGGAGGGGGACGGGGAAACCGGGCCGATGCAGACGGCGACGCGCGCGGTGGGCGATCGCGGCGGGAGCGGGCGAATAGTCGGCCGCGACAGCGACGTATCACCGACGCTCAGTGTCGTCCTGCCGACGCTCAACGAGGAAGAGGGCGTCCGCGCCTGTATCGAACAGGTCAAAGATGCGGTCGAGGAACTGGGGTTGACCACCGAGATCGTCGTCAGCGACAGCTCGACCGACCGGACGCCCCAGATCGCTCGCGATATGGGTGCGATCGTGGTCGAGCCCGACGAATCCGGCTACGGGAACGCCTACAAATACGCGTTCGAGCGCGTCCGCGGGGAGTACATCGCCATCGGCGACGCCGACACGACCTACGACTTCGGCGAGTTGCCGAAACTGTTCGAGGTGGCCCTCGACCGGGACGCCGACATGGTCATGGGGAGCCGACTCGAGGGCGAGATCAAACCCGACGCGATGCCGCCGCTGCATCAGTACGTCGGGAACCCGCTGTTGACCCGGTTTCTCAACACGTTCTACGACGCGGGCGTCAGCGACGCCCACAGCGGGATGCGGGTGATCAAACGCGACTCGCTCGAAGCGCTGGACCTCGAGACAGGCGGCATGGAATTCGCCAGCGAGATGATCATGGAGGCGGCGACGCGGGACATGACCATCGAGGAGGTCCCGATCACCTATCACGAGCGCGTGGGCGACGCGACGCTCGACAGCTTCAGCGACGGGTGGCGTCACGTGAAGTTCATGCTCACGAACGCGCCCGGTTACCTGTTCACGCTCCCGTCGATAGTGTTCGGTATTCTAGGACTGGCGATCGTCGCCGCGTCCGTGCAGGGCGGCACGATCGGCCCCGTCTACTTCGGGCTGCAGACGCTCATCGGCGGGATCCTCTTCACGATGGTCGGCTACCAGGTCGGTAGTCTGGCGCTTTTCAGTTCTGTCGCGGCGGATCCGATCCGGAATCCCAGAGATCCGGTGACGAACGCCATTCACGAACAATTCACGCTCGAGAGCGGGGCGACGTTCGGAGTGATCGTCTTCGCGCTCGGAGCCTCGGTCCTCTCATACGGTGTCATCGCATGGACGATCGAGGGATACGCAGCCGTTCCGCCCGTCGAGTGGAATCTCATAGCCGCGTGCGCCGTCGTCATCGGCGTACAGACGGTGTTCAATTCGTTCTTTCTCACACTCATCGTTCAAAACCACGACTGAGACCGAAAAACGCCGTCCGCGGACGGTCGTTGATGCCACTCCTCTTTTTTCACCCACTGTAGGCTGACACCTTCGTAACGGTTAACAACAGGGCGCTCGTACCAGTGGATATACAGATGGGTGCAACAGCAGTCGTCTCGAGTTCCGCCAGTAGCGCATCTTCGAGCGCAGCAGGCGTCTCGGCGACAGTCACGTCGTTGCTATCGCCCGTGGGGACGGGTATCGGTGGGATGGTCGTCGCACTCGCACTGGTGTACGTCCTCGCGCATCTCGATATCGTCTCCGCGAAGCCCGACAGGGACGACAGTGTCCGGAACACACTCCTCGCGACGGCCGTGCCCCTTTCGCTCACGTTTGCGGGGATCGTCGCGTTCCAGACGCTACAGTTCCTGTAGCCGAGTGAGCGGGCGACAACGAATTCGATCCCGACTTTCTGCCAGACTTCGGCCATCGCCGTTGCCTTTCTCAGCGACTCGACTGACGGTACACCCGGATCTCTGACTCACGAGCGAGGGACTCGTCCGGTTTCGAACCGAGGGGTCACACCGGGAACAACGATCCGTGGATAGGGAGGACGGCGAACAGGAAGACGTTCAGAACGCCGTGGACGACAGTCACGAACACGAGACTGTCGAGGTAGTCGTAGATGAGTCCGAAGACCAGCCCGATGACGCCCGCGAAGAGGACTTCTGCCGGAACTCCGTATCCGGAGTGCATCAGACCGAACAGTGCGCTGGCGAGGAGCACGCCCGGCCACCGACCGAGTGACTCCTGTAACGTCGGCTGGAGGAGTCCGCGGAAGAGGTACTCCTCGACGAACCCGACGAAACAGACCATCACGACGGTGATCGTCGCGACCTCCACGACGTTCCACGCCGGGATCAGTGCCGCGGACTGGAGAATCTCCGATTCCACCTCTGCCAACACCCACCCGAGCGGTATCGTCAGGGGCAGCAGGATCAGTCCTTCTCGCCAGCCGAACGGCACGTCGAGGTCGGGATTGAGTCGGTCGACGAGGACGAGTCCCGGTATCAAGGGACCGTAGATCATCGGGAACCAGTACACGGTCAGCTCGAAGAACACCGGCATCCCGAGGTTGACCAGTCTGAACAGTGGGACGAGCAGGATCACCTGGACGTGGGTCGCATCCACTCCCCGCTGAAGGAAGGAGAGACAGACGACCAGGGTCGCGAAGTGCCCCCAGATCGCCATCCATCGACGGCCGGAGAAGAGGAACGCCTCGCTCACTGCGATACCAGTCACGAACACCAGGATCAAGATCAGCCGATTCGGATGCCGCGCCCAGGACTCACGGACACGGTCGACGAGTCGCTCCGAATACTGTCGTTTGTCGAGGCTCACGGTCGGTCGAACTGTCTAGTGAGAATGAATCATCCTGTATAAACAATCCGGTCGAAGAAACGCCGCGATGGCGAGAACGGCATCGGGCGATCGTTCCGGTTGTGGGTACGAACCCGATCCACGGCTGCGAGCGGCAGCGGAAAGCGTCTTTTCTGCGCGCTCGACTCCGAGATCGTCCGTTCTACGGGTCGATAGTGCCGTCGAGGGACTACCGCGAAGTTTCGTCTGGGACCGAGATCAGAGACGGGGTAGAGAGAACGCCGACTGGGTGCAGTGTCCGCCCGTCAGTAGCACGGATTGCGATCACAGAATCATTCAGATCGCCTCGGCACTCACCGCCATCGGTTGAACGCGACCGGGTCTCACGACGGCGAACGATGAACGACGGAGATGAACGGACCGTTCACTTCCGATATATATGACGTGATACCGAATCCGAATTGACTGGTTCATCAGCGGACGAGCATAGCCCCGATTGTGACGGGTTCGTGTCCCGTTTGACACGGTGTGAAACACCGAAATGCGGCCACCTGTCCGACAGTGAACAGTGAACGCCCACGTGACCGATAGTAAGTTTAACACGTCAGGAAGTGACACTCGCGAGTAGAGATGGCGCCCGGGGACCCACAAAGCGAGGCCACCGAGACGGGGTCGAACGTCCTTCTCAGAGGAACGTGGCTCGACGGGGTCAACGACGACCGGTGTGCCGACCTGCTCGCAGTTGACCGGACCGACGAAGTGAAGGTGTTGCTGATAACGATCACGATGGCGCCGCGGACCCGCGTCCGGACGGTCGACTCGGCGCTCGATACCGACCCCGAGGAGGTGGCGGTGATCACGACCGACCCCGACGCCGGGTCGACGCCCGGTGACAGTGCGCCGTCGGTCCCCGGCGCGACGACGGTCACGACCACTCGGAACCCGGGCGATCTGACGGGCCTCGGCGTCTCTATCATGGACCGCTTTTCCGACTGGGAGAGCGACGACGCCGCGGTGTCGGTCTGTCTGCACTCCATCACGCCGCTGTTGCAGTACAACACCCTCGACGAAGTGTTTCACTTCCTCCGGATCGTCACCGACGAAGTCGCGTCGGCCGGCGCCGTCGCCCACTACCACCTCGACCCCACCGCCCACGACGAGCAAACCCGCCAGCGACTACTCCCGCTGTTCGACCGGACCGAGGACGTCACGACGGAGTAACACGATTCACGTCGCTGCCGGCCGGCAACTGCCATCGAGTATCGATCACAGATGTCGCAACCCTCATTAATATAACCTGATACACCAAGGAAAACACGATGCATATTCAAATATTGAAGAAGTAACCAGTGATTATTAGCTTCCAGCGCAACGACACAGATACATGACCGAACGGGTTGAAAGGACGGGTGGGACCGCGTCCACGGGTGTCAGCTCCGGTACGAAACCGCGAGCGCTGATCCACAGGAAGATACTCGACATCGCGGCCGCGAACCCTGACGCCTCCATGGAAGCGATCGCAGACGAGGTGAGCGGGGCTTCGATCACTTTCGTCGAACGCGTCCTCGAGGAGTACGGCGATCCAGCCGAGGAGCGTCCGGAAGAACAGCACGCGAGCGGGAAGAGTAGCACAGATACTGCCGAGGCGGCGGCCGAAACAGCCGACCACGGACCGGAGACGACAGCCAGCCCGCAGTCCGTCGACAGCGGTGCGGGCGGCGACGCCACAGACGAGCGCCAGCGGGAAACCGCGAGCGACGGGGGCCGCCAGAACCACGCCGCCGATGACGGACCGGCGGTCGACACGGCGAGCGATGTTGACAACTCGGGCGAGCGGCGCGTACCGGACGGCGACTCAACGACGACTGCCGACGAGAGGGGCGATAGCGAGCTCAGTGACGCTGCGACGGCCGACGACGCGGGAACCGTCCCCGACACCTCGGAACTCTCCGAGAAGCAGCGCGAGACGCTCGTCGCGGTCGCGGAGCGGCCGGCGGCCACGCAGGCCGAGATCGCCGAGGAACTCGGCGTGAGCAGAGCGACGATTTCCAAGCGCCTGGGTTCCGTCGACGGTTTCGAGTGGCCCGACAGGGCGACGTTCGTCGACGAGCTGTTCGAGTACCGCGGCGGAAACACCGCGGAACAAGCGGTCGCGGAACCGGTCGACGGGTCCGACAGGATCGCCGCGCTCGAGAGTCAGGTCGAGGCGCTGGAAGTGCGACTGGACGAAGCGGCGTCGGAGCAGACGTTCGAGCCGGACCCGGAACTCGTCCACAAGGTCGTCCACGCCTGCATGGACGCCGACTACATCTCCCAGGAGGAGGAACTGGAAGTCCTGCGGGACATCTTCCAGCACGGTACCGGCTGGCCGTGAGACGCGTAGTGCGCGCTATCGCCGTTCGTCGTCGAAGTGGGTCCATTGGCGCGATATTGCAGTTGAGGCCGGAATCTCTGTCCAGTCGTGGATGCAGCGCGACCCTCCCAGCGGTCGGTCCGACAAGACGGCGCATCGTCGCCCTCTGAGCGGAGTCTTCGGGGACGTTCAGGGCATCGTTGATCTCGTCGTCGATCTCGACCTCGGCCATTCGCACGTCTGGTCGGTCTCTCGCCCGATTCTCTGGCTATCATCGACGCCCCGGAATCCGCCACTCAAAACGAGAAGAACGACCACTGGATGGGGAGCACGGCGAACAGGAACACATTCACGGCTGGAAGAACACCGGCATCCCCAGGTTGACCAGTCTGAACACGGGCACGAGCGCGAAGGCCATGATGACCGGGACATCGCTCTCTGCGCGCTGGATGAGGTAGAAACAGCCCATGAGCGTGATGAAGTGCCCCCAGATGGCCATGTAGTTCCGGCCCGTGAACAGGAGGGCTTCACTGATCGTGATTGCCGCGACGATCGTGAAGACGATGATTGCGAGTCGCTGGGTGTCTTCGCGTGGCTCGTCGAAGGTTTCGGATAGTGTCTCGGTGACGGTCGGCTTGTCGGAGGCCATCGAAGTCGCTTGTTCGGTGTTGTGGGTTAATCGACATAATTCGTCTGATCGTCAGCGGACAGGTCAATAGTCACACTGCTTTACTAACACCACGACCAATAGATGCAATAGATCCGAAAGAGAATCCCTACGTGGTTGTTCACAATACGATTCAACACTTCGGCCCCAGAGATTTATAGGTCGTATAGTCATTGTTTTAATACTCGACTGGAAAGCAGCAAGCGTCACCCCGAAAAGTCACAGACTATGCACCGAACTTGTTAACTAGTCCTATCCGTGTCAATCGTCTAAATTAGCGAATTAAGTATCAGAAGGTCTCGATCAGATGGGAAAAGATACCACCGTAGACCAATCGGAAATAAAGGGGGCATTGAGTTCAATAGGACTAAGTGTAATTCTAATTCTCGGAGCGACGTTTTTCAGTCAGGGACTAGGATTTATAACTCGGATTACAATGGCACGTTACCTGCCTATTGACGGGTACGGAAACGTTGTCTTGGGGATATCCCTACTAAACTTGGTAGGCATAGCAGCACTTGCTGGACTCCCTCAAGCGATTTCACGTTACATTCCACGAAAAGAAACTCAAGATGAGAGACAAATAGTTATATCCACGTCTTTTCAGATTGTGGGCACATTTTCTCTGGTAATCGCGTTGTTGATACTACTCTTAGCCGAACCGATAGCCAAGTTCGTATTTAACAACTCAGATCTCGTGTGGGTTTTCAGAATATTTGCCGGAATATTACCGTTCTATGCATTGTTTAAGTTAAGTATTGGGGGATTCCGGGGATACGAAAAGACAACACCGCAAGTTATCACAGATAAGGCGTTGCTGCCTGGATTACAGCTGATCGGAATAGCCGTTTTCGTGACTCTCGGATACAACTATGCAGGGATCGCGTTCGCCTATGCAGTATCCTTTTTACTTGTGAGTGCTGTATCAATAGCTCTAATTTATAGGCTTGGAGATTTCTCGGTCAGGACGTTTTTTAAAATTAATTCAGGTGAGCAATACCGTGAATTATTGGTGTTTTCAATCCCTCTTGCGGCTTCTGGGGCGATAAACACTATAGCAAAGCATAGCGATCTTGTAGTCCTCGGGATTTTCCTGAGTAGTGGTCCCGTTGGGGTGTACGAAATATCATACCGGATGGCATTATTTGTGATATTTATTTTTTCACCAGCCGTAGGATATCTGCTTCAACCACTGCTCTCTCGGTTTGACGCTGCTGAAGATCACAAAAAAATGGAACAATTATATTCGGTGACAACAAGATGGGTTGTCGTAGCTTCGTTTCCAGTATTCTCCCTCCTACTATTATTTCCAGAGCAGACGCTGAGTTTCTTTTTCCGAGAGGAGTATTCGAGAGGCGCCCTCTCCTTGTCGATTCTTGCAGTAGGTTTTATGGCCTCTAGACTCCCTGGATTAACTGGAACATTCTTGACGGCAACAGGAAAAACAAAGACAATACTCTACATCTCACTCGCAACAGCGACAATAAATATTGGTATGAATATCATTTTAATCCCGACACTTGGTATTTATGGCGCTGCTATAGCCACAGCGACGGCACATATTTTCAATAACACCGTACAAGTATACATTATGGAACGGAAATTTGGAATTCACCCATTCAACAGGAATTATATTTTGCCATCCATATTCATGGTGGGACTATTCATCGGAATTTATTTGTCACCGATTCAGTTGGATCGATTTACATTCCAAGAAGGGTTTGTTACGGCAGTAGGGATGGGAGTGGCCTTTCTCATTTTCGTGCTTCTCACCCGTTCGGTCTACAACGTTGAAGCTGAATTAGCCGAATCACTGCTTCATAGAGTTGGAATTTCGGTCCCGATCTCAAGATATCTACAACCATTTATTCATTAGCTGGATTGTAACTCAAACTCTTATATCAACGGGTTCACTCTATACCTCCAATGGGAATCGCATATAGAATTGTAAGGCCGATCTTCCAGCGCGCAATGATGATAGGAAAACCAAGTACGGCAACAATAGAGGTTGGTGACGTTACTGCAAATGTGAATCAACCAACCTTGGAAAGAGCGAACGAGATCGATCTAATTCAAAGTGAAACGCCCTATCTTTCAGAATGCCTTGATAAGATTAGTTCCGATGATGTATTTTGGGACATCGGTGCCCACCATGGTATCGTTTCTATACTCGCCGCGAAGTCTGAACCCTCAGCCACCGTTGTTGCGATAGAAGCAGTAGATGAGAACGTGGAAATACTAAATTCACATTTGAGACAAAATGATGTAGCAGAGTCAGTGACAGTCATCAAAGATGTACTTTCGAATTCGGAAGAGAAGATGACGTTCTACAAGGAAGATTCGGGGGTAGCAGGCCGACACAGACTTACCAATTCAGAAGAAACAGAAAATTTCGTGTATACAACAACCGGAGAGAAATTGATTTCAAATGATGGAATTCCAACTCCAGATATAATCAAGCTCGATGTTGAGGGGGCCGAACTCCCCGTTCTCAGAGGAATAGGAGATTACTTGCACGAGTGCCGTTCTATCTTTATCGAACTTCATACAGAACTATACGACGAGTACGATTATGGAGAGCATGATCTCACTGAATATCTAAAACAAAGAGGATTCAGTGTCGCAGAATTAAAATTGGAACGGGGAGAGCGGTTCTTAATTGTTGAAAATAAGTAGAGTAGTGAAAATGGCAAGGAGATATACAATACAAGCCGCTGTCCGTGCTGCTAAAGAGCCCGGAAGAATCGTAGGCGAACTCCGACGGATAGGAACTAGAATTAACGCAAAAATTAATGGCCTGCAATCTCGGGATTCTTTTGATGTGATGAACGCAGATTGGGATATACTATTAATATTGGATGGATGTCGCTACGATTTGTTCAAGGAACAAAACACACTAGATGGTGAAACCAGCAAAGTGATATCAGCAGGAAGTGACTCGATAGGATTTATCGAAGCGAACTTTAATCGAACTTCTCACCATGATACGGTCTACGTTACTGCAAACCCATTTGCAAAGCGATTGCATGAGGGAACATTTCACGCAGTTAAAAAGGTCTATGCCACACATTGGAGTGATGAATTTGGAACAGTTAGACCCGAATCAGTCGCAGATGTATCCTGTGATGTTGCTGACAAATTCCCTAATAAACGAATTATCGTTCATTTCATGCAGCCACATTATCCGTTTATTACCGAAACTGGAAAGCAATTTGATTCGGGCAATCTTCGGTTTGAGAACGGTGGAGATATATGGACTCTCTTACAAAATAATCGGTGCCCTGTTAGTGAGGAGCTTGTTTGGAAAGCTTATGAAGAGAATTACCGGATACTGGAACCAGTGATTCGACGGATCGATTCAGAGATCACTGGGCAAACAGTAGTCACAGCAGATCACGGAAATCTTGTGGGAGAACGGCTATCTCCGATACCAGTACAATGCTATGGCCACCCACCAGGAACTCGCCATCCACATCTCATTACTGTTCCTTGGCATAAGATGCCAACCGGTCAACGGCGGAAAATAACTAAGGACGCACCGAAAAAGGTTGAGAATACCGAGAAGAATCAGATCGAGGAACGGTTGAAAGCTCTTGGATATACTTGAAGATTTATTAATCAGGGATCAGTTATGAAACAGCCTCTTGTTTCGACAATTGTACCAACATATAATAGGCCTATGCGATTAAGGAAGGCTCTTAGATCTATTAACAAACAAACCTACGAAAATATCGAGACCGTCATCGTTGACGATGGGTCAGACAGTCAATACGCTGTTGAGATCGCGGAAGAAATCGTAAACCAGGGTTCGTATATCGTCTGTGAACACGATGTGAATAAGGGCGTTTCAACCGCGAGAAACACGGGAATTAGTTCAGCTAACGGTTCCTATATCGCATTTCTCGATGATGACGATGTTTGGAAGGAAACAAAAATAGAGAGACAGATAGATGTGATGCTAGATGAGGGTCGATCAGTTTCGTATACTTGGCTAAACCGAGTAGATGAAGACGAAAACGTCACTGGGAAATCAAGGAAAACGAGCTCTGGGATGATTAGGACCGAGATCCCAGATGGTGGATTTCCAGGACCTCCGGCAGTATGCATCGAGAAGAAAGTCTTCGAGGACATCGGTGTATTCAAAGAATCACTGGAGGTACTCGAAGATACGGAGTTCGGCATCCGTCTCGCTGATAACTACGAATATTCGTGTGTCCCGGAGACACTCGTCGTGGCGAGTGCTTCTGGGGAACCTACGAAACAGTACGTCGAAAAAAAGCGAGATGCGACTGAGCAGGTCTTGAACTGGCATACTCCACTACCGGAACGGTTCGGGCCAAAAGCAACGGAACGCATACGAGCAAGATTGTATCGAAGTCTCGGAATTACTGCGCTGAAAGCAGGAGTATATTCTACTGCCCGTAACAGTCTCTTTCGTTCAATACAATCAAAACCAATCCAAAGGCAGGCATATATATATTCACTAGCCGCAGTGGGAGGTAAACATACACATAAACCGCTACTACATCTGAAAACACGTTTATTAGATTCAGATTCGGCTGATTGAATAAATAAATCAATATCCCCTGAAGATGAATAGATTCACACGTTTCGTTCAGCAAGCAGGGGTATTACATCGAAAAGCCCTTATCAGGCCCTACCAGTGAACAGTGCAGTGAATCATTGAAATAGTGATGGTTGATGACCTTAGAACTAAGCATCCAACTGTAAGAGGCAGAGTATGAATGACATTGAAGACGATATCGCACTGGGTACTAAGGTTTTCAGCCGGACCGATGACTTACGACGTCTCATAGAATCTATCCCTTCCTTCGTCTCGAAAGTATACATTGCCGATGACGGGGAAATGAACGAAGAGAAATCAGTCATATACAACGCTGATTATGACTTCCAGCTACAGGTAATAGCCCTCGAATACGATCTCGGTGTCGGGGCTGGTCGGAATGCAATTGTCGATGCAGCCAGCGAGGATTACATCTTCATCGTTGACCCGGATCACCAGTTAACACCCTCCATTGGAGTGCTCTATGAACAACTGAAGGAGCGTCCTGATATCGGTGGAATTGGTGCAATCATTGTCGAACCAGAAAATGACCGGTTGTATTCACAGGCAGCTGATTTCAGGGAGAAACGTACTGATGACGGACTCAGGCTCGTCAGAGAGACACGTGGTATAGACAATAACAAAGAGATCCAGATCGCAGCAGGCGCACCGTTAGTCGAGTTCGACTTCATTCCTCACGCCACGTTGTTTAGACTCGAATGTCTCCGTGATCAAGCATGGGACGAAGCGTATCTCACTGAATTTGAACACGAGGATCTCTTTGTCGCACACTGGAAACGAACGGACTGGAAATTCGCACTCTCACCGAGTGCCCAGATGCTGCACTACCCTGGTGGAGATACTGAATACCTACTCAATCGCCAAGATCCGGAAAAGACATCTCACGGGAGAGAACATTTCTTGAAAAAGTGGGGGTACTTTGAGATGGAAACAACCGACGGGAGATGGATCGAGGCTGGTTCAATTGGAACAGCATCGAAGAAACTCGAAAGTGCAATCGACGTACTTCGCAATGAAGGACCGATAGCACTATTACGACAAGTACGACTATACCTATCAAACGACGAACGTTAATATGGATAAAACAAATCTCCTCATCATATCGATCGATTCGTTACGAGCGGATGCGGTGTCGCTGTTCAATCCAGCCCTGTCCAATACACCGTTTTTGGACCAATTTTCATCAGACGCCACAGTATTCGAATCTACGTTCTCGCAGGCAGAGTGGACTGTCCCCTCTCACACGTCGATATTCACGGGCCTGTATCCCACAGAGCATGGGGTTGTTACAGGTGATCGTTCACTTGGTGACCATCCTACCCTCGCTGAAAAACTGTCCGAACAGGGCTACGAAACAGAGGCAAACTTCCGACTCAATTGGTTTACTGGGGGTGGAATCCTTCGCGGGTTTGACGGACTTGAAACAGGCGAAAAAGAACAATCTAGCGGGATAACCGATAAGGCGAAAGGAATTGTAAAACGGTCATCCATTCTCCGACAGGTTGCTCGCGGGATCTACAGAGGGAGCTTTCGCGGCCATATGCACGACCAGCACATAGTAGACGGAGCAATTGAGGCGTTCAACACTGCGGAGGAACCGTTTTGTCACTTCATCCATCTCAATGACGCACATTGGCCATACTCTCCAACAGCACCTTTCCACAAAGCCGCTACCGAGAGGCCCACGTGGCAACTAGCTTGGAACAGGGCATATACGCAGCAGAAAATGTTTGATGAAAATGACCCGACATCACCTGCAAATAGCAAAAAAATGGCCATAATGAAGGACCTCTATCTCGGGGCAGTCCGCCAAGTCGATCACCACCTCGAAAACATATTCGAGAACATTCCGGATAGAACCCTTCAGAATACCGTAGTCGTCATTTTCGGAGACCACGGAGACGCGTTTGGTGAGAAAGGTGAAGTTGGCCACAACGCACCTATTCCAGAAGTAGCGCATGTCCCAATGATAATCAAAGACCCGACTGAGACTCTCCCACGGACAAGAGTCGAAAAGACCGCCCAACTCATGGATTTGTATCCGACCCTCGCTGAACTTCTGGACATAGATGTTCCCCGAACAGGGGCGAGAAACCTCGTGAAAGATGGACCATCCGGTTTAGCGTTTACTCACTCTGGTGATCCGTCAACCAACGATCGGTTTCTTGAAAAATACGCGGTTTGGAGGTCTCCGACCGATTACGTCATCTGGGACTATCGGTCCGATAAATTCGTTGAATATGGCCAAACCGATGGACTGAAACAAGAATTAGAAGATCACGTGTCTGATCTTGAATACGTGCCTCCCGAATCTCGAGAGGAAATGGATGAACAGGCTGTGCGTCAACTCAAGGACCTGGGTTATCTGAGCTAGACGACGGAGCAGTTAGCGGTATCCAAGTGCCTCAAGCTGTTCGGTATGAGAAATATTGGTAGAAGAGCGGTCGATAGTCGGTGCAAATGTTTCATCATCAACTGATTGGATTGGTACCCACGGAACTTTTCGAAGCCGCTCTATATTCACCCTAGCAGGGTGACCATATAGGCCGGTCTCACCTACACCGTTCCCGTGATCAGCTGAGAGGACCGCATTCTCTGCATCAAAGTTTTCACAAAGTAAATCCACCTCATCAAGAACATACCGAAGGTTCTCGATATACAGTTCACGTAACCTTTCAGATTCAAGATTGCCTCGCATGACCTGAAACCATGGTTCCCTACAATCTTTGACTGGGTATGAGAGCTCAACTCCTTCACGATTATTGGAATTTGTCCGTTTTAGGAACGGTGCGTGAGGTTGCATATAGTGAACAACATATCGATCGAAGTTCGTCGTACGGCCAGCTTCGATGGCTGCATCAGTGACATTGTGAGCGGGAACCGTACCGAGCGAGTTTACCCAACCCCATTCTCGGACATTTTCAAGGAATCCAAGTGACTGCGGTTTGTGCTGATTAACAAAGGGATTTGCCGTGATAAATGCAGTTCGCTCAAGCACTTCACTCGGGGTATTCGCGAACGTATGTTCATGCCAGTCATCCGATCCGGATCCGACAGAGACGATCGAACCGACATCTCCCTGATCAAATAGAGACTGATCTGAAGCGACTTCGTCTACCCATTCTGGATCACAACCATCAACAATTATGAGGAGATCCCAATCTCGATTGAATACGTTTGTCCCTTCGATAGTGTCAGGTTTGACTCTATAGTACTGCTTCTTAATCCACCACTTTGCTCCCTCTACCCCACCTTTGTTAGCGTGAAGGCGAAAATTCCGAATGTGCGACATCATATTAGATATTCTATTTGAATATCCCATATTTAGTGATTTCTAAACTAGGCATGAGAGTTCTTGTTCAATACCACGTGAAAGCTGATTAGGCTCCCAAGGTCTCATATACGAAATCAGTAAAGTCACTTGCCAATTTTTTGCGGGAGTAATACTCGGTAATCCGTTCTCGACCTGAATTCCCCATTTTCTTTCGTAAGTCTCTACTTTCAGTTAATTCTTCGATCCTGTCTACGTATTCTAATGCCGTGGTTGGATCAGTCAAGTATCCAGTTTCTGCATGTATGACGGATTTTGAGATTCCTCCAACTGGACTTGCCACTACAGGTAAACCACTCGCCATCGCTTCGAGAACTGTGATACACAATCCTTCGGAGAGAGAGGGTTGCATATAGATGTCCATCTCTTCCAGAAATTCCAACAGTTCCGACGATGAGAGTTGACCGAGCAACTCGACAGCTTCCACATCAGAAGCTTTCTTTACGAGTTGTTCTCGCTCCGGACCCGTTCCAACGATGTAGAACCGACAGTCCGTAGCCTCGAAATGGCTCGCGACCTCGATTACGGCACCCAGATTCTTTTTCTCTTGAAGTCTTCCTATCGTACCGACCTTGATCGGAGCCTGATCGGACTGCTGTGGTTCTGGGAAAGACTCCACATCTATCCCCGCCAGGGTTAGAACATCGATATTTTTCACGGAGAGTGGCAATTCATCACGTAACGTCTCGGCGGACTGCTCGCAATCAGCGATCACGCGGTCTGATAGAAGGGCCGTTAATTGATGGAGGGGCAATCTGGTGGAATTCTTGATCCTCGTGTTATGCTGCCATCGGAAGATCGCAGGCACTCCCGTTATTTTCCCCAGGATAGTACCCACAATAGACGAATAGTACATTGAACAGACCAGCACATCGGTTGTTCGTAAGATCCGAAGTAGTGGAGAGAGCCGAGAGAGCTGGAACTTCTTCTCGATATCCAACTCCACGATCTCGACGTAGTCTGGAATTTTCGCTAGAAAGTCCTCATCGTCGATCCTGAAGCAGACGATGGTGATCTCGAAGATGTCTTCATCCAGTCCTGAAAGAAGACGCGCCATTCCAGTTTGTGCTCCACCCCAATCCAGAGTATTGATTAAGTATGTTAATCGGATCTTTTCTTCAGCCCTACTGTTGGCAACCATTCTATAGTATTCTCCAAATTATTCCGCGTACCCGAGTTGTTTCAGCCGATCCGCCGCAGCGTCGTCGATACCCGATACGTCGGCCCGACCACGGAGCGACTCGGGTTCAACCACGATTTCTCGCGCGGGACGTTCGAGATTCGATTCACCCACCCCGTCAGACACACGCTCCGTCGGGTCAGCCCCGAGGAGATAGTGACCGTACGGACCGACGTTCACCTCTTCGGACCGCTCTAGTTCGCCTGTGTGCAGTACGAACTTCTCGTCACCCCGCCGTGCGACGACGCTGTGTCCACGGTGACTGATCGAATCCGCCAGCAGCGTCCCTTCGTCTCCATCTCCTGAGTTCCGCCGGGGCAAATGCGTCTCGTACGAGGACGAGACCGGCGCATCCATCTCCGGGACTGCGCCCAGTTCTGCCACAAATTCGTGGAGCCACCCGAGCGAAAACAGGCGATCGATCCGGTCACCCGCCACACCTGGCACTCGAACGACGAGCGGCACTGAAAGCAACTCGTCGTACATGTAGTGCTGTGGATGACCGTAGATCCCGCGATCGTAGAGCGCGTCCCCGTGGTCGGCAGTGACGACGAGCGCCGTCTCGTCCCAGAGGTCGTTAGACTTGAGCCAGTCGACGATACGACGAAGCTGGTCGTCGACGTACCGAACCGTGCTGTCGTACCGCGCTTCGACACGCGAATCATGGAGGTTGCTCACGCGCCGTGCGTGCGACCGAAACTGCGTGAACGTCCCACCGTCGGACAGCCCACCCTCGGCCACCGTCTTCGGATGCAATGGCCCGTGAACGTCCATCAGATGCGTCCAGCCGAAAAACGGCGACGAACAGTCCGCGAGCGCGTCGAGGAACTCGTCGACGACTGCCTCACCGCGAACCGACGGCCAGCCCGAATAGTACTGGTAGTACCGAAACGCGAGGAACGGCATCTCGTATCGATACGGTAGCGAATCAAGGTCTCTCATTCGCTCGCGGAGTTGGTACAACCGCTCTCCGACTTCGAAATCCGGTAGCACGCTCGAACCCGAACCCGACGGTTCGTCTGACGACCCACCATCTGCATTCCGGAGATTCTGGAACGACTCGAATCCTCGGTCTGCACCGGTATGCTCGCCGATCCGAGGGTTCGAGATGACCGCAGTGGTATCCCATCCTTCGTCACGCAAGTGCGAAGCAATCGTCGGCGCACCTTCCGGGAGACACTTCTGGTAGAGATTGTCGCCGGCGACCGTCTGTGCCGAGAGTCTCCCGGCCAAGATACCAGGAAACGATTCCGTGGTCACAGGTCCCGTGGCGTAGGCGTTGTCGAAAACGAACCCCTCTCGGCCTAGAGAATCCAGCGTGGGGGTCGTATCTCGGTGGTGGTCGTAGATCCCACACCGGTCACGCCGGAGACAGTCGATAGTGACCAGCAGGACGTTCATCGGTTGCTTGCTCGCAAGTTGTAAAAGGGAAGATAAAATTGTTTTGAGAGCGAGCGTAGAGATAGCTGAGATACATGAAGGTCTGTCTGCTGTCGAAGATGTACCCTCCAGTCGTCGGCGGATCGGGGATGTACGCCTACGAGATCGCGAACGCACTCGCCGAAAACGACCACGACGTCGACGTCTATACACAGTCGACAGAAGACGACCGCACGCTCGACGTTCACGAGAACGTCTCTGTCTACCCGCTCGCGAAAGCCCGCCGCTATCTCGTCACGTTCGAGACCCTCAATTTCAGCCTTCGCGCCAGACTCGCCGTCGATTTCGACGAGTACGACGTGATTC
>Ga0207813_100375_pt1 | contig 26871 bp, 32 predicted proteins | sample A23E3SouthBayCA_2_FD_187730 | JGI IMG/M metagenome (GOLD analysis project Ga0207813, IMG submission 187730) | Aerobic enrichment media microbial communities from Eden Landing Ponds, California, USA - A23 E3 (4) (SPAdes) | ecosystem: Environmental > Aquatic > Marine > Unclassified | place... | reverse complement strand
GGGCCGTCGACGCCCGTCGCCAGGAGCTCGGGCCAGGGTTCGGCGAGCGTGACGGTCTGGATAGCGCGCAGACGGGGCAGGTCTTCGGGCCGGGCCTCGCGGACGGGTCCAGTCACGGTTAGAGGGGGAGGAACAGGGACGCGGACACCGACAGCGAGCCGATACCGAGGGCTGCCGCGAGTACGGCGGCACAGAGCGCACCGGCGAGCGTCGCGGCGAAGTTGACACCCTCGTTTTCGAGCCACTGGCCTTCGAGCGTCGCGCCGAGGAGACTGTCGACGGTCATCCCGACGACGCCGGCGGCGAGGACGACCCCGGCGCCGGCGGGCGAGACCGTCTCGAACATGACGAGTGCGATGGCGGCGATCAGCCCGGCACCGGCGAACCCGGCGAGTTCGCCCTGCCAGGTGACCGCACCGTCGGTCCCGGGCTCGACGCGCTCGAAGGTCGTGATCAGGCGCGGTCCGTCGAAGACGCCGCCGATCTCGCTGGAGAGCGTGTCGCTCATCGCGGCGGCGACCGACCCGGCGAAGGCGAACAGGAAGAGGACACGCGGGAGCGTGGTCATGCTCGGGCTCGCAGCCGCGCCGAGCACCGCCACGAGCCCCACCAGCGAGTTGGCCAGGACGTTCCCGCTGCCCCGGGCCCCCTCGTTTTCCTCGGCGATGCCGCGTTCTTTCTTCTCGTCGTAGCGGAACTTCGAGGCGAGTCCGCCGAGGCCGAAGAAGGTCATCAGGATGACGAACCAGCCCTGCCCGCCGAGGACGATCGTGAGCAGTCCGAGCAACACACCGGTCAACATCCCCGGGAGCGACGCCGTCTCCAGGACGTACGAGACGACCCCGAGGACGACCGTCACGGCCAGTGCGACGGCGATACCGGTCGTCGAGATGGGCACCTGGAGGTCGAAAAACAGCCAGAGCAGGAGTCCGACCGAGACCATCACCAGGGGGTCGTCGCGTTCGAAGAGGACGACCCGGAGGAGCGCGGCCATGAGCGCCCCGCTCGTCGCGAGGAAGGCAACGAGAGGCCACTCCAGGGTCGTCGGAACGAACACTGCGCCGGCGAAGTGTCCGGCCGCGCCGGCGACCGAGCCGAGGACGACGAACCCCGCCGTCGCGATGATGGGTTCGTTGCTGAGCGCGCGGACGGCGTGGCCGCCGAGGTTCCCCCACGAGAGCAACAGGACCGTGCCGACGAAGACGGGCATCGGCATCCCGAAGCGCACCGCGAGCAGGGCGAGTCCGGCAGCGGCCAGCGCAAAGCCCGCGAGCCCGTAGAGGCGGCCGTCACGGCGGTCACCGGGCCGAGCGAACAGCTCGAAGAGCGGGCCGTCGTCGACGACGTACAGCGCGAGCGCGGCGACGACGACGAACGGGGCCGGCGCGAGTACCGTCGACAGCGCCGTCCGCGTCGTCGAGGCGACGTACGGCACCGCCAGTGCGAGCAGTCCGACGGCTGCGAACCCACCCGCTCGGCGGACTGTCGCGGTCACAGTCCGTCCGGTTCCGCCGAGAGGTACTTACCCCTTCCGAACGGACGATCACTCGCTTCGCTCGTGATAGGAGGGCGGTGCAGGCCACGTTCGGGCCGCTCGCTTTCCGAGGTGCGGAGCGCCTCGCCGTTCGCGACCCTAGTACTTTAGGATCGGTCCGGAGGTAACCCGGGTGTGGGCCTGTACGACCGGTATCTCGCCGCGCGCCTCTGGTACAGCGACGCGACACTGCCGGAGACGGTGGCGCTCATCCTCACCGAGCGCGACCTGCTCGAACAGGACGCCTACCGCACCCTCGAGGACTGGTTCGAGTGGGCCTTCGAGTACGGAGCCCAGCAGGTCGTCGTCTACGTGAGCGTCCTGGACGAGGGCGTCGTCGACGCGATCCGCCGGGAACTCGAATCGGTCGAGGCACCCGAGTCGGTGGCCGTCCGGGGACCCGAGGACGACGAACGCGCCGACGCACCCGTCCTCGTGAGCATCGGCCTCGGCGGGAAACACGAGTTCGCGACCGCGGTTCGGAAAGTCGCCCACGCTGTCGACGCCGGCGAGTTAGACCCCGACGACGTCGACGAGGAAGACGTCGAGCGCGAACTCGTCTTCCCGGTCGACCCCGATCTCGTCGTCAAGACCGGCGCCGAGCGCCTCTCGGATTTCATGATCTGGCAGTCGGTCTACTCCGAACTGTACTTCACCGACGTCAACTGGCGGGACTTCCGCAAGCGCGACTACCTCCGGGCGCTGCGTGACTACCAGAACAGACAGCGCCGCTTCGGCCGGTGACTCCCGGGAGAGACAGCCCGTCCAGTCGATCACAGCGCCGCTCGCCTAGATAGCGATACCGACCGTTCCCCACCCCTACGTGGCGGTAGGGAGACGCTGTGGCCCGAAACCCGGAGAAGGCTTTTGTACTGTCCTCCGTTACCCCACTCCATGAGCCCCGACCGGGCTGTCCTCCACCGGGCCATCGAGCGCGGTGAAGAGGAGGGCGGCAGCGTCGAGTTCAAAGAGCGGCTCACGAAGGACCTCCACCTCGCCGACGGCCGGCGCGAGAGTCTCGCCGCCCAGTTGCGCCACCGCGTGCTCTCGGGCGACGGCGAGGCCACCTACGTCGTCGGCGTCACGGACGACGGGGGGATCGCTGGCGTCCACCCCGACGTGTTCTCGGAGTCGATGGACGTCCTCTCGCTGCTGGCCGAGGAGGCCGGCGCCCACATCGAGAACGTCGAGACGTGGGGCGTCGACGGCCCCGGCTCCGAGCGTGACGGCGAGGGCGGTATCGTCGGCGTCGCCGCCGTCCGCGAGGGTACCGTACTCGAAGACGACGAACACATCGTCGTCGGGACGGCTGGCCACGTCGACCACGGCAAGTCCACGCTCGTCGGGTCGCTCGTCACCGGCCAGCGCGACGACGGCGAGGGCGGCACCCGCTCGTACCTCGACGTCCAGCCCCACGAGGTAGAGCGGGGTCTCTCGGCCGACCTCTCCTATGGGGTCTACGGTTTCGACGACGACGGCCCGGTCCGGATGGACAACCCACACCGCAAGGACGACCGCGCCCGCGTCGTCGAGGAGGCCGACAGGCTGGTCTCGTTCGTCGACACGGTGGGCCACGAGCCCTGGCTCCGGACCACCATCCGGGGGCTGGTCGGGCAGAAACTCGACTACGGCCTGCTGACTGTCGCCGCGGACGACGGCCCGACGAAGACCACCCGCGAGCACCTGGGCATCCTGCTCGCGACGGAACTGCCGACGATGGTCGCCATCACGAAAGCCGACGTCGTCGACGAGGAGCGCCTCGCCGAGGTAGAGCGGGAAGTCGAGCGCGTCCTGCGCGAGGCCGAGCGGACGCCCCTCTCGGTGGACCGCCACGGCGTCGACGCGGCCGTCGAGGAGATCGACGAGACCGTCGTCCCCGTGTTGACGACGAGTGCCGTCTCCGGCGAGGGACTCGACGACCTCGACGCCCTGTTCGAGCAGTTGCCCAAGTCCGCCGACCCCGCCGACGACGACTTCTCGATGTACATCGACCGGACCTACAGCGTGACCGGTGTCGGCGCCGTCGCCTCCGGCACCGTGAAATCCGGCCGCGTCGAGGCGGGGGACGAACTCCTGCTGGGGCCGATGGCCGACGACACCTTCCGCGAGGTCGAGGTGCGCTCGATCGAGATGCACTACCACCGCGTCGACGAGGCCCAGGCGGGCCGCATCGTCGGGATCGCGCTGAAAGGCGTCGACGCCGAGGAGATCGAGCGCGGGATGGTCCTCCTGCCGCGTCACGCCGACCCGACGCCGGTCCGGGCGTTCGAGGCCGAGGTGATGGTGCTCAACCACCCGACGCGTATCTGTGACGGCTACGAACCCGTCGTCCATCTCGAAACGGTCAGCGAGGCCGCTCGCTTCTACCCCGCCGAGGGGAGTCTCCTCCCCGGTGACTCGGGTGATGCGACCGTCGAGTTCAAGTTCCGCTCGTATCTCGTCGAGGAAGGCCAGAAGTTCGTCTTCCGCGAGGGCACCTCGAAGGGCGTCGGCACCGTGACCGACGTGACGTCCGCGGAGTGAGCGGCTATACCTCGACCAGACCGAGGCTGTACTCCAGAGCCCTGTCGACCTCGTCTATTCGTTCGTCCGGAACTGGACCGAGTACTGTTTTTATCCGTTCAGCAACAGACACGGTTCGTATTTGACTGCACAGCGCGACCGAATCTTCCCTGAGCGGCGACTCCTCAGCCGTCACGAGTACCTCGAACGGGTATAGTTCGTCACCAAACGACGTCGTGAACGGAACGACGATCGTCGTGGGTGCGTTCCGATTTCCAACGTCGTTCTGGACGACCAGACAGGGCCGAGTCCCCCGCTGTTCGGAGCCTTTCGTGGGACCGAGTTCAACAACTGCGATGTCCCCCCGATTTACTTCCATGGTCACCAGTCGGGCGCGTCTCCGAGGTCGTCGTCGGCTTCAGCTGATACGCCCTCCATCTCGCTAGCGATTCTGGTATCACGATCGGCACGTTCGCGATAGCCTTCTTCGAGATCCGCTCTCGTAACCGACCGTTCGATGACGAGTTTGCCGTCCTCTTCTCGTACGACAACCTCGTCACCGCCGCGAATCCCGAACCTTTCGCGCAACTCTTTCGGGATCGTTACCTGCCCACGTTCACCGACCGTTCGCCGTTCCGCATCACTCATGCCTGATCATATCTCGTTCATACTGATGAGTTCTTCGCCCGATCACCGCCGAAACACCGACCGAAGTACCGCCGATTCGCCCTTCCGGAGGTGTTCGGCCGCCGTGCTCGGTGCACAGTCGAGTTCCGCGGCGACGGCCTCGTGACTCGCTGTGCGGGGGACGTCGTAGTAGCCCAGGTCCAGCGCAGTCTCGACGACCTCGCGCTGGCGGTCGGTGAGACGCGACTCGGCGGCGACTTCCGTGCCCGCGAGCCCACCGACCTGCAGGACCGTGACGTCGATCAGGTCGGGGATGCGTTCGACCGCCACCTGGATCTCCCCGTCGGGGCCGAACACCGAGAGTTCGACAGTGCCGTCCGCACGGTAGACGATGGGTGGCACGACGACGACCCCGCCGCGGGTGATGGGACCGAACAGCTCACCGAGAGAGGGGGTCGTCGCGTCGCGGATGTAGACGTAGAACGCACCCTCGCCTGCGGGTTCGAGTTCGTAGTCCAGCACCTCCGGGATGTCCGCGACCGCCGCTTCGAAGGCGTCGGCGTCGCCCTCGGCGTAGTGGAGGATCCCGAGCGCGTCGCCGGTGAAGTTCCACTGCAGCGCCCGGGACCGCTCGATAAAGTCAGCGCTGGTCCACAGGCCGTACATCGGGTGGATCTCCGCCTCCCGACCGTGGGCCGTGATCGCTACCCTGACGTGTTGCATAGTCGGACGATCCGGAGGTTCTAACTTAAACCTGCCCCGCTGGTGCGGCAGTCGACACTCGTCCGTGGAGGGAGAACCCCCGTGTATGGCACGAGTACTGGTCACCGGTGCGACCGGCACGCTCGGAAGCGCGCTGCGGCCCCGCCTGCTGGCCGACGGGCACACTGTCCGCGCGGCGAGTCGGTCACCGCCGAACGCGTCTGTCGATTCACCCGGCGCGAGCGAAGAGACCGGCGGGACTGGTGGGGCCAGCGAGACCGGCGAGACTGGTAGGGCCGACGAGACCGCCCACGTCGAGTGGGTCGAACTGGACCTGCTGGAGGGTGTCGGGATCGAATCGACCCTCGCGAACGTCGACGTGGTCGTCCACGCGGCGACGGCACCGACGGGCGATAGCGAAGCCGTGGACGTCGAGGGGACAGAGCGGTTGCTCGACGCGGCAGCAGTTGCGGGTGTCTCGAACTTCGTCTATTCGTCGATCGTCGGTATCGAGGAGATCCCATACTCCTACTACGAGCACAAACTCGCCGCCGAGCGGGCTGTCGAATCGAGCGAGGTGCCCCACACCGTGTTGCGGGCGACGCAGTTTCACTCGTTTATCGACGAGTTGCTCGGGATGGTGGCGAAATCCCCGGTGTGGCCGCTGCCGACGAAGTTCCGGATCCAGCCGGTCGCCGTCGAGGAAGTCGCCGACGTGCTCGTCGAACACGCGACTCCGGACGCGAGCGGCCGGCTCGACCCGGTCGGCGGACCCGAAGTGCGGTCGCTGGGCGAGCTGGCGAGGGCGTACCGCGAGGCACGTGAACTGCGCCGGGCTATCGTTGGCCTCCCGCTCCCCGGTGGGGTGGCGAAAGCGTTCCGCGCCGGCCACGCGACCTGTCCCGACCGGGCCGTCGGCACGGTGACCTGGGAGGAGTGGCTGACAGAGCGGTACGGTACCGGTGACGTCACCGCGTCGAACACTGCCGGATCCGCGGTATGAGCGCGCTCGACGAGTTTCGGGAGACGGACCGATCGGTCACGGCCGTGATCGCGGCCGTCACGATCCACCTCGCGCTCACCGCCGGCCACGCCCTCGCACACGTCTCGTTACCGGTGGAAATCGTGGGCTGGCAGGCGGCCTACGCCGGCGTCGTTCTGGTAGCCGCCCCGCTCGTCGGCGTCGGATTGCTCGCTCGCGGTCGTTATCGACTGGCCGCCTGGCTCGTTCTCGGTGCCGGCCTCGCGGCGCTGGGTTTCGAGGGAGTGCTCCACTTCGTCGTGGCCGGCCCGGACAACGTGGCGAGCGTCACTCACGGGACCGAACTCTTCCGTTCGACGGCGCTCGCGACGACCGCCGGCGACGCGCTGCTCGTCGTCACCGGCGTAGCGCTCGTCCGGCGTCACCGCCAGGGTTCGTCGGCGACGCCGGCCACCGTCTCGAGGACGTAGTCCGGTCGTGGCTCGGGTTCGCGACCGTCGTCGATCCACGCTGCGTCGAGTCCCGCGGCGAGCGCACCGCGCACGTCCGACTCCAGGGAGTTACCGACGTGGATGGCCCGTTCGGGAGCGACGCCGAGGTCCGCCAGGGCGAGGTGAAACGGCTCGGCGTTGGGCTTGTACGGTGCGTCGACGCCGCCGTGGACCACCGTCTCGAAACGGTCTTCGATGCCCAGCGATTCGAGTTTCGGCCTCTGGAGTGTGGGGTCGCCGTTCGTGACCATGCCGACCCGATACTCACCTACGACCGCATCGAGCGCTTCGCGGGCACCGGGAGTGAACGCCACTCCACGCGGGTCGCGTCGCTCGGCGTAGGCCGCCGCGATTTCGTGACCGAGTTCGCGATCGTAGCCCGCCTCTTCGGCGAACGCCGCGAAGGCGGCCCGGCGGATATCGGCGATCTCCGCCCCGGCGTCGAGGAACTCGTCGAAGCGGGCGACGTACTCGTCGCCGTCGAAGAAGTGCTCGACGCCTACCGCGTCGAACGACGCCGCGAGGACCTCGTCAGCGGTCTGTTCGTAGACACAGAGCGTGTCGTCGAGGTCGAACAGGACTGCCTCGACGGGTCGAGTCATACCTGACCGAGAACCCCGCCGGCGAAAAACCCTCTCACTCCCGGCGGTCGTCTCGGGTCGTCACGTCATCGCGCTGGTCGTTCGTCCGCCAGGGTTCTCGGGCTACCGCGTGCATCGAGTCGGCGACGAAGTGGGGTCGCGGGTCGGGGTTCGGGGCGGGTTCACCACGAGGAATCCAGACCGAACGCAGTCCCGCAGCGATCGCCCCGCGGACGTCCGATTCCAGCGAGTTGCCGATATGGACCGCACGGTCGGGTTCGGCGTCCAGTTCGGCCAGTGCGACGTGGAACGGTTCGGCGTTGGGTTTGTAGGGCGCGTCGTGGCCGCCGTGGACGACCACCTCGAAGCGGTCCTCGATGTCCAGCCCGGCGAGTTTCTGTGACTGCATCCACGGGTCGCCGTCGGTGACCATCCCGACGCGGTAGTCGTCGGCGACGGCGTCGAGCGCCTCGCGGGCACCCGGCAGGAACCTGACGTTGGACTGGTCGCGCTCGTCGGTGTAGATGTCGGCGATTTCCCGGCCGACCGCGCGGTCGTGACCCGCCTCTTCGGCGAAACCCGCGAACGAGGCACGACGCGTGTCGCGGATGTCGTCGCCGCTCTCGGCGAACTCGTCGAGTCGGGCGATGTACTCCTCGGCGTCGAAGATGGGCTCGACGCCCACCCGCTCGAAGGCGATATCGAGGATGTCGTCGGCGCTCCGGCGGTAGGTACAGATGGTGTCGTCGAGGTCGAACAGCACTGCGTCGACGGGGTCGCTCATCGGTCGATACGAGGGGATGGTTCGGCAAAAGCGGGTCGCTTTCGGACTGGTAACAGGGGTGTCACCGGATAACGGTGGTGTCCACACAGCTATTTCCGGAGCGGCGTCGTACGGGAATCCATGACCGACACGAGCACGCAGGGACCACACCAGGGCCAGCAACTCCTGACCGCGGGCACGTCGCTGGCGGACGCCGACGCCGCGATGGTCCTCGTCCACGGTCGGGGAGCCAGCGCGCGGAGCATCCTTCAGATGGGCGGTGAGTTCCACCGGGAGGGAGTCGCGCTCCTCGCGCCTCAGGCCGCGGGGAACACCTGGTATCCGAACTCGTTTCTCGCGCCAGTCGAACAGAACGAACCCGGTCGCAGTTCCGGACTCCAGGCCGTGGCCGACGCCGTCGCGGCCGCCAGTGACGCCGGGATCGCCACCGAGAACGTGGTCGTCGGGGGTTTCTCGCAGGGCGCGTGTCTGGCGACGGAGTTCGTCGCGCGCAACCCCCGGCGCTACGGCGGTGTCGTCGCGCTCTCGGGCGGACTGATCGGCGAGGAGATCGACACCGACGACTACGAGGGCGACCTCGAGGGGACACCCGCGTTCCTGGGCTGTAGCGACGTCGACCCGCACATCCCCGTCGAGCGCGTTCATATTACCGCCGAGGTGCTCGAACAGCTCGGTGGTGACGTCGAGAAGCGCATCTACGAGGGGATGGGCCACACCGTCAACGACGACGAGATCGAGTCCGTCTCCGGCATGGTCGGGGACCTGCTCGCGGACTGACTGTCCCGGGTCGAACCGGAGTAGTTCGGATCATTCTTCACCGCGTCCCTGGTCCCACTAGGCATGGCCGACGCGCAGTCTCGCCTCCCCTTCTCGCGCTGGTGGCTCGTTCTGGTCGCCGCCGTCGCGATGGGCATGGTCGGTTCCTACCAGTTCGTCTGGTCGTCGATCCGTGGGCCGCTGGGGACTCAGGTCGGGGCGAGCGAGACCGCGCTCGGGACCGTCTTCACCGTCTTTCTCGTCTTCCAGGCAGTCTCGCAGTTTCCGGCGGGGTGGGTCCGCGACCGGTGGGGACCGCGCGTGCCGCTGCTCGTCGCCGCGCCGCTGCTCACGGTCGGGTACGTCTGGGCCGGTCGCGCCGACGGACTCCCCGCGGTCTACGCAGCCTACGCGCTGGGCGGGATCGGCGTCGGCATCACCTACACCGTCGCCGTCAACACGTCGGTCAAGTGGTTCACCGACCGTCGGGGACTCGCGACCGGCGCGGTCACGATGTCCTACAGCGGCATCAGCTTCCTGCTCATCCCGGCGGTCCGGCGCGGCGTCGAAGAGTCAGTCCAGAACGCCCTGACCCTCCTCGGCGTCGGACTCGGTGCCGTCGCGCTCGTCGGCGCGCTGGTCCTCAGGGACCCGTCGCGACGCGACGACGGAGACGGGGAGTCGGAGTCGGAGTCGAACTCGAACGCGAACTCGGACTCGGACGCCTACGAGTGGCGCGACACCGTCCGGACCTGGCAGTTCTGGCTGCTCTACGTCGTCTTCTTCGTCGTGAACGGCGCCGGGTTGATGCTCATCGGGAAGGTGGTCGCCTACGCAGACGCGCTGGCGCTGCCCGCGGCGGTAGCGACCGCGAGCGCGTCGGTCGTCGCCGCCGCCGAAACCGTCGGAATCGCCGTCATCGGCGGTCTCTCGGACCGTCTGGGTCGCGAACGGACGGTCGCCGCCTCGCTCGTCCTCGCGGGGGTCGCACTGGCCGCGACCGTCCCCCTCGGGACAGGCGGCGCCGCCTGGGCGTTCGTCGCGCTCGTCGGCGCGGCCGCGCTGTTCCGGAGCCCCGCCTTTTCGGTCTTCCCGAGCCTCGTCGGCGACTACTACGGCGCCGGCCACTCATCGGAGAACTACGCGATGCTCTACACGGCGAAGATCCCGGGGAGCGTCTTCGGCGGCACGGTCGCCAGCGGCCTCGTCGTCTCGCTGGGCTGGACGGAGTCGTTCCTGCTGGCCGCCGGCGCCCTCTCGCTGGCCGGCGTCGCAATCGCGTTCCTCCGTCCACCGGAGGCGTGAGCCGACGCCCCGCCGGAGACGTGACCCGAGTTCCCACCGGACACTCGACGGGGGACAGCCGAGTGGACTGTCGCGCGGGTCCGACCGGACGTCACTCGGTCGAGCGAACCTGCGCGAGCAGTGATTCGAGTGCGCGCTCGGTGATCTGTTCTTTGACCTCGTGTCTGGTGCCGTCGAACTGGTGGCGCTCGACGACGGAGAACGCGCCGTCCTCGGCACGGTCGCTGGCACAGGCCACCCCGACGTACACCGTTCCGGCCGGTTCGTCGGAGGAGGTGGGGGCCTCGCCCGCGAACCCGGTCGTCGAGAGCGCCCAGTCGGCCCCCGCCTCGTCGCGGACGTGCTGGGCCATCTCCCGTGCGACCGGCCTGCTGACGGCGCCGTGGCGGTCGAGTGCCTCCCGCGAGACGGCCAGAAAGGCGAGTTTCGTCCGGTTCATGTAGGAGATGACCCCGCCGACGAAGTAGTCGCTGGCACCGGGGACGTTCGTGATCGTCGACCCGAGCAACCCCCCGGTACAGGACTCCGCGACAGCCAGCGTCTCGCCGCGCTCGCGCAATCGCTCCCCGAGTCGCTCGGCGACCGCCGCGTCAGTCACCATGTGCGACCGTCGACTCGCACTCACTTAACCCGTCGGTCGGACGCTTCCTCCTCGTCGCTCGGCAGTAACACCACTCGGTCTGAGAGTGGCGGCGTGCCATCTGTTGTGACGGGCGACATATTCACCGTACAGGACGTTTGTCGACTCCCCACCACTGGGCACTGCATGCGAATATCATCTGTGAATTTTTGGGGGATACGTTTTCTTTGTTCCGGGGGAGACGGGAAGACATGCCCACAGAGGTACACGAAGATACCGAACTGTACACGATAGAGTACGACGAGGGGATCGACGCGGTCGTGTTCACCTGGAACCAGTTCGCGTCCGGCGCGGAGTTCCGTGAAGGGTGCGAGGCGCTGCTCGACGCCGTCCAGCGGCAAAACGCGTCGAAAGTCCTGACCGACACGCGGGGGATCAGGGCCCACGACGCCGAGGACCAGGCGTGGATGCAAAACGACTGGATCCCTCGTGCACAGCAGGCGGGCGTCGAGTACACGGCGACCGTCCATCCTGACAGCACGATCGCCGAGATGGACATCGAGAAACTCGTCGAGGGCGTAGACGAGGGGGCCCACGAACCGCTTTTCACCGCCGACATGGACGAGGCCCGGCGCTGGCTCGCCGAGCAGTAGCCGGGCGACAGAACGGCCTACCGGTCGCTCGTGCGGTAACGCTCGCCGTCCCGACTCGCGAGTCCGAACGCGACAGACCACGCCAGCAGGCGCTCTACCCGGTCGGTCCAGACCGCTTCCCAGTCGGCGTGTCGGTCCCGTTCCCACGTCGGAACGTCGGGTCGGAGGCGATCGAAGGCCTCCCTCGCCGTCAGCGAGTCGGTTTCGTCGAGCGCCTCGAGCAGTTCCGCGACGCCGAAGACGTTCGATTCGAAGGCCGGGCCCAGCGACGCCTGCGCTGGGTCGGCACCAGTTCGTCGATAGCCCCGGGACGTCTCCTCTGCGAGGTCCAGCGCCTGTAGAAAGGCGATCCACTCCCGTGCCTCGTCGCGGTTCGGGACCACCGTCCGGTCGACGACCCGCGCACAGCAGTCCTCGACGTCCTCGGGCACCAGCGGCAGGGCGTCGTGGACGGCTCCGAGCGTGTCGGGGTCGACCAGTTCGACGGGTCCGGGCGCGGTCTTGTAGCGCATCGGGAATGGAAACCTGTCGTATCCCGGCCACTCAGAGGCCGAAACTCTCGGCGAGGAGGTCCTCGTTCACGTCGCCGAGGACGTGCGTCTCGCCGCCGACGACGTCGATCGTGACCTGCGCGGGCGCGAAGACGCTCTCGGGTACCTCGTAGAAGTCCCAGTCGGCCTCGGCGAATATCTCGGCGAAGGAGGTTCCGTACTCGTCGGTCGCCGTCGAGGGCACCTCCTCGAAGCGGTCGAACGGTTCGTCGACGACGAGGTGGACGCGACCGCCGTAGGCCAGCGCGTCGTTGGTCCGTGCGATGGCCGTCTCCTCGTCGCCGGCGACGGGCGCGACGGGCGCCGACCCGGTCGCCGAGAGCACGTCGAGGGGGTCGTAGCCCAGTTCCGAGAGCCGGAAGACGGCGAGTTCGGCCGCACGGGCGGCCATCGAGACGCTCCCGGTAATGGATCCGGTCGCGAACGCGGGGAGGAAGACACCGCTCTCGGAGACGCCGGCCGTCTCGGCGACGTGTTCGACGACCCCCTCGTCGGGGAGCGTCTCGCTCTCGACGGCCAGCACGGCGAGGTCGAACTCGTCGCGGTAGCCGACCCGCTGGAACTCCTCTTCCTCGGCGACGAGCGCGCGCGCCGGGCCGCTGCCCAGCCCCTCGAAGCCGTCGACCGAGAGTTCCCACCCGGCCTTCTGCGAGCACAGGAGCGCCAGCGCGGGGTGGTCGGTCGACAGTTCGACGTGCGTGAGGGGCGCCCCACCCACTTCGTCGAGCGTGCTCTGTACCGTCGCGAGGCCCGCGGTCTGGATCTCCGCGAGCATTAGCCCCGCTTCGACGCCCCCCGGCACCTCGACGCCGAAGTCGACGACCAGGGCGTCGCTCTCGAGCTGATGGACGGCGACGTTCAACTCGTCGGCGAAGTCCAGCGCCTCGTCGACGAGGTCCGTCGCCATCCGGTTGAGACTCTCCATACGCCCGCTTGTGCGGCCCGGGCTTTTACACTCTCGGGTCACCGACGCACGTCGCGTCCCCCACACTCTCCGGATCCGGCGACGGACAGCACTCGACTCTCACTCGACGGCGACCGGCCGTCCCTCGCGAGCGCTCTCGAACAGCGCACCGAGTACACGCGCGTGGGCGACGCTCTCGGTCCGGTCGATCCGCGGTGTCTCGTCGCCTTCGACGCAGTCGGCGAAGTGTTCGACTTCGAGGCGGTAGTGGTCGGCCGGGTCGAACCGTTCGGTCACCTCGCGACCGTCCACGGCGTAGGTCAGCGACGTCTCGCCGGTCACGTCCACGTCGAAGGTCGGCTCGGCGCGCAACCAGCCGTCGGTCGTCTCCACGCGGTAGTACTGGGTCAGCGGCGTCTCGAACCCCGACTGGACACGCGCGGTCGCGCCGGAGTCGTACTCCAGGACGCCCGCCATCTCGGTGTCGACGCCACAGTCGCGCCGGTCGTGTGTCGTCGCGTAGGCCCGGTCGGGTTCGCCCAGGAACAGCCGAGCGGCACTGACGGCGTAGGTCCCGACGTCCAGTACGGACCCACCCTCCAGGTCCGGGTCCAGTCGGATGTCCTCGGCACCGTCGGGCATCCGGAAGGTAAAGGTCGAGGTGACCGCCCGCACCTCCCCCAGTTCGGATTCGACGATCTCGGCAGCACGCTCGGTCAGCGGGTGGAACCGGTACATGAACGCCTCCATGAGCACCACGTCGCGCTCCTCGCAGTAGTCGAAGACGGCCGGGGTCTCGGCGGGGTCGCCGGTCAGGGGCTTCTCACAGAGGACGTGGAGTCCGGCGTCGGCGGCCGCCCGTATCCACTCGGCGTGGAGGCCGTTGGGCAGCGGAACGTACACCGCGTCCAGGGTCTCGTCGTCGAGGAGGGTCTCGTAACTCCCGTAGGCAGCAGGGACGTCGAACTGCGCCGCCATCGTCTCGGCGGCCGACAGGTCCCGCGAGGCGACCGCGCCGACCTCGTGGTCGCTCGCGACGATCGCCGGAACGACCGACTCGACGCCGATGCCCGCCGTGCTGATGATGCCGAATCGCATACGTACGGATCGGCGAGCAAGGACCTAAAGACAGGGGGTGGAGGAGAGAAAGGGATGGGACGGGGGTGAGGTGGGGGCGGCGGAAATCGGCGCGGATACCGGTTCAGGCCGGCCGAATGCGGACGAGAACGTCGTCGACCTCGCGGGGGAACTCCCCGTTCGCGCGGCCGTCGCGGTTGGAGGTACAGACGTAGATGTCGCCCTCGGGGCCCTGCTCGACGTGGCGAATACGCCCGAGTTCGTTCTTGAACATCGTATGTACGGTCGCCACGTAGGCGTCGTCGGACCAGTCGGCGGTCACCTGCGCGTAGGCGTCCTCGCTGGGCGGGAGCGGGTCGCCCGCGGGTGTCAGCGTCGTCACGATCAGCTGCTGGCTGATGAGCCCGCCGGTTATCATCCGGTTCCGGAGCGCGGGCGCCCGGTCGCCGGTGTAGAACAGCGACCCGGTGGGTGCGAAACTCGTCGCTCCGGTGTTGAACACCGGCGGGTGGAAGCCACTTCCCGGGTAGTCGTCGGGCTTGAAGACGTCGTCCCAGCTGTAGTTGTCGCCGGCGACGAGCCGGTTTATCTCGTCGCGGCCGCTGGGGCCGTGCTCGGAGTTGAACGGCGTCCCGTCGGGCGTCCAGACGACCCCCTGGGGGTTGCGGTGGCCGTAGGTGAAGATACGCCGGTCGGCGTCGGGGTCGTCGTAGTCGGGATTGCCGGGCGCCGGGTCGCCCTCGGGGGTCACCCGCAGGATCTTGCCGGCGAGACTGGCGAGGTTCTGGGCGTTGTCGGGTTCACCGCCGTCGCCGCAGGTGATCCAGAGGTGGTTGCGCGGGCCGAAGGTGACCCGGCCGCCGTTGTGGTAGCTGTCCGCCGGGATCCCGTCGACGACCGTCCGGACCGCCGTCCCGGGGTCGGCACTCTCCACGTCGAAGACTGCGACCTTGTTGTACCTGGTGTCGGTCTCGTCGCGGTAGGTGTAGTAGACGAAGACGTGGGGTGGGTCCGGATAGTTCGGGTGGACGGCGATGCCCAGCGTGCCGCCCTCGCCGCCCCTGACCCACCAGGGACGCTTGTCCGACCCGGGTTCGAGCGCGCCGGCGTCGATGGCGCCCGCGGGTTCGGCGACCGTCCGGACCTCGCCGCCGTCGAACTGGAGGACGCGACCCACGCGCTCGGTGATGAAGAGGCTCCCGTCCGGGGCGAAGGCCAGATCCCAGGGGATCTCCAGGTTCTCGACGAGTACCTCGGTCTCCAGGTCGGCTTCGAGGGGGGAGGTCGTCGGCGCGGACCACTCGGGGTCGTAGCCCGGCCACGCCTCAAGCGAGCGGGGCACTGCGTTCGCGGCGTCGGTGGGCGTCCCGTCCGGCGTGTCGTCGCCGTCACTGCCGCCGTCGCTCCCGTCTCCGCCTCCGTTGTCCGGCGTGATCGTCGCCGTCGAACAGCCGGCCAGTCCCGTGAGACCGGCCGCGCTGACGCCGGTCAGCGCGAGAAAGTGCCGGCGAGAACGGGTCGGCCGGTCCGACCGTGCTGGAGGGCGGTCGCCGTCGGGGCGACTGTTCGTCGACTCGTTGGGCATGTCGAAACCCTGCTACCCAATCGGGATGAATCTTCCGACAGCGGGAACGAACGGGGAGACTGCGAGCACGAGACCGAACGTGGTCACGACGTAATCACGACGGTGATAGCGGAGTCGCGGGAGCGTCGGGTTCCAGGCGAAACAGCGTGCCCGGAGCGCCAGCGAGAGGCGGTCTGCGCGGGCGAACGCCCGGCGGGTGCCGACGAGTGCGATACGTCGCGCCCTGTCGACGAGCGACCGTTCGGTCCCACCTCTGGCGCGGATCGCCGTCCGGACCTGTGCAACGTCGCGGCGAACGAGCGGCAGGAATCGAACTGTGAGCCCGACGCCGACGCCCAGCAACTGTCCTGGTTTGCCCGGGACGAGTCGCTGGACCGCCGCCCGCGAGTCCCGTGCCGGCGTCGAGACGACGTACGCGCTCGTGACGAACAGGAGCAGTGCGACCCGCGAGACCGAGAGGAGCGAGGCGGCCGCTCGTTCCGGGACGACCCACGGCGGCGAGAACGTCACTGCCGCGAGCGGCGGACCGAGCGCGAGGACCACCAGCAACAGCCAGTAACTCCGGACGACCGCGAGCGGTGAGAGGCGTGCGGCGGCCAGCGCCCCCAGCGGAACCAGCCCGAGTGTGGCGAGTCGGACGGGGTCGGCAGTCGCGAAGACGGCCACCGCGAACCCGATCTGTACAGTGAGTTTCGACCGCGGGTCCAGCCGGTGGGCGAGCGTCTCCCCCTCCCGATAGGTCAACATCGCGGGTCGCGGACGTCGATGGCCGCGAGTCGGTCGGCCGCCTCGGTCGCCGGAGCGTCGAAGGCGATCTCCCCGTCCCGGAGGCCGACGACGCGGTCCGCTCTGTCCAGCAGGTCACGCAGATCGTGTGTCACGACGACGATCCCCGTCTCCGCGTCCGCGAACCGGTCGAGCCGCGACAGGACGGACTCGCGGGCGGCCAGGTCGAGACCGACGAACGGTTCGTCGAGGACGAGGTGGTCGGGCTCCATCGCCAGCGCGCCGGCGACGGCGACCCGGGCCTGTTCGCCACCCGAGAGCGTGTCGATGCGCTCGGATTCACGCCCAGAGAGATTGACGGCCGCGAGCGCGTCGGTGACCCGGCGGTCGATCTCCTCGCGAGGGAGTCCCAGGTTCTCGGGGCCGAACGCCACGTCGGCACCGACCGTCGCGGCGACGAACTGGTCGCGGGCGTGCTGGAACACCATCCCGACGCTCGTCCGGGCCGCGACCGGGTGTTCCGAGACGTCCTGCCCGTCGACCTTGACGACCCCCGAATCCGGTTCGACGAGCGCGTTGAACTGCCGGACGAGCGTCGTCTTGCCCGAGCCGTTCGCGCCGGCGATCACCAGAAATTCGCCGTCGGCGACGGTCAGCGAGACGTCCGAGAGGACCGGGTCGCCGTCGTAGCGTTTGGTGACCCCCTCGACGGTGATCATTCCACGAGGTCGGCGAGGTGTCCGCCCCTGACGAGTCCCATCGTCGCCGCGATCTTCACGATATCGCCGGGGATGAAGACGATCGCACCGGCCCAGAGGCCCCGGACGAGCGTCCAGCCCTGCACCTGTGCGAGGCGGGGTGCCCCGACGAGGTAGATGACCGCGAGCCCCGCAAACAGCGCGCCGGTCTGGACCGCGACGGACACCTCCGAGAGCGGTCGCGGCGTCAGACTCCGGTGGACGATAGCTCCGATCAGGACGGCCGCAACGAGGAAGCCGACCAGGAAGCCCCCGGTCGGGCCCGCGATGTAGGCCAGCCCGGACCCGCCGTTCGAGAAGACGGGGATGCCGACAGCGCCGACCAGCAGGTACAGCGTAAAGGAGAAGCCGCCCCACAGCGGTCCCAGCAGGAGGCCGGCGAGGTACACACCGATGACCTGGAAGGATATCGGCGCCGGCGAGAACGGATAGGGCACCGACACCTGGGCCAGCACGGCCGTCAGTGCGGCTATTAGCACCGCGCGAGCGAAGTAGCCGACAGTCTCGTCGCCGACCAGTTCGACCGACTCGTGTTGCTGTGACATGCTCGCCGGTGCGCCGTCAACCGCCAAATAACCCGCGGTTGACGGGCCTGGCGCGGCCTGCCGAGGCCGGCAGATAGTTCGCCACGGGTAGTTCGCCACAAGTAGTTCGCCACAGGTACGATCCGTGAGGGGACACATCGATACTTCCCGATCGGTGTGAAAGTCAGCGGTGAACACGTACGCCGTCACCCCTCGCGTCCGAACAGTTCGTAGTAGAGCACGCCGAGCATCGTCCGGCCGTCGCGCAGGGCGTCCCCGCGGGCGGCGTCGACCAGTGCGTCGAACGTCGTCGTGTCGACGCGGATGTCCTCGTTGTAATCGAGGTTCTGACGGCCGGAGGGCGTACAGTCGCGGGCGACGAAGTAGTGGAAGACCATGTCGGCGATGCCGTTCGTGGGTTCGACGCTCGTGAGATGCTCGACCGCGCCGGGTTCGTAGCCCGTCTCCTCTTCGAGTTCCCGCGCCACGGCGTCGGCGGGGTCGTCGTCTTCGGGTTCGAGTCCGCCGGCGGGGAGGCCACGATTCACCCGCCGGACGGGCTGGCGCCACTCCTCGATGACGACCACCTCGCCCGACTCGGTGAAGGGGAGTACGACGACGCTCTCGCCCTCTGCGACCCAGTCGTAGGCCGCGACCACGTCGTTCGGGAACCGTACGTCCTCGTTGACGACGTCGAACCCCTCACAGGCGTAGACGGTCTGTGCGCCCAGCGTCTCCCAGGCGAGGGACGTGTCGTCGTCTTCGGCCGCCCGTTCGTCCCCCGGGTCACGGTCGTCCCCATCGCTCATACCGGGTCTGTCGGGCCCAGCGAGTTAGCGGTGTCGTCTCTCCACGCGGAGCAGGCGAGCCCGCAGGGTTCATCTCGAAACACCGAAGACCGGGCGGCGGCTCACCCCGATATGGACGTCCACGACGAGTTCGTCCCCGAGGAGACGTTCGGTGCCTGCCTGGACGCCCTCCCGCAGGTGTGTGTCGAGGTGTTGCTCGAACGTGACGGCGAGGTGCTGGTCGCACGACGGACGAACGAACCCGCCCGCGGAGAGTGGTTCTGGCCGGGTAGCCGCCTCTACAAGGGCGAGCAGTTGGACACGGCGGCCGGACGGATCGGTCGCGAGGAACTCGGCGTCGACGTCGACGTCGTCGACCGCGTGGGCGTGTACAGCCACTTCTGGGACACCTCGTCGGTGGCTGGCGCCGACTCCCGGCACACGGTCAACGTCGCCTACCACGTCCACCAGCGCGACCCCGACGGGGAACTCGACCTCGACGACCAGCACGACGCCCACCGGTTCGTCACCGCCGACGACCCCGACCTGCACGACTATCTCTACCAGTACTTCGAGGACCTGGCGCTGTAGTCGGTCTCGCCATGAGTGGGGTATTTCACCCGAGCGAGACGTCGAGATAGAGCATGACGACGACGCCGACCATCGTCCCGAGCGTGGCGACGCGTTCGTTCCCGCGGAGGTGGGTCTCGGGGACGATCTCGTCGCTGATGACGAACAGCATCGCGCCGGCGGCAAAGCCCATCGCGTAGGGAAGGATAGGTGCGGCGACCGTCACCGCGAGCGCGCCCAGCAGGACGAGCGGGATCTCGACGAGGCCCGAGCGCAGGCCCGTGACCATGGCGTAGAACCGGCGGTCGAGTCCCGCGTTGACGGCGGCGACCGACACCGCCAGCCCCTCTGGGACGTTCTGGATGCCGATCGCGAGCATGAGCGCGACAGCGCTCCCGATAGAGGCGTCGCCGGCCGCCGCCGACCCGAAGCCGACGCCGACGGCCAGCCCTTCTGGCATGTTGTGTAAGGTGATCGCGAGGATGAACAGGACGACCGGCGCGAGGCGTTCCTCGCTGACCGGGATCTCGTCGCTCGGGTTGGCGGCATCCTCGCGTCGTTTCCCCGTCAGCAGGTAGTGGGCGTGGGGCACGAGGACGTCCGCGCGGTCGAGAAAGAGCGCACCCAGCAGGACGCCACCGAGGACCGGCAGCGGACTCCCGCCGGGGGTCGCCTCGATCCCGGGGAGGATGAGACTGGTGAAACTCGCGGCGAGCATGACACCCGCGGCGAAGCCGAGCGCGCCGTCGAGCGCCCGTTCCGAGGGGTCCCGCCAGACGAGTACGAGCGACGCCCCGAGGAGATTCATCCCCGCGATCACCAGGCCGCCGAACAGCGCCTGGACGACCAGTCGCTGGGCGCTCAACACGTCGATAACTGTCTCGACCGGGCCGACCATCTGGGGGACCGACACGTCGGTAGGGTAAAAACGTACGCCCCGGGCGGCTGGTGGTCGGCCGAGACGGGTCGCCGGTGGACGGTCCGTGGGGGCGAATCGCCGGTGGACGGTCCGCAGGAGCGGGCGCGAGGCGTAACAAAGAGGGTCGTTCAGTCCTTCGTTCTCCCAATGAGCGACTGGGACGTCTATCTCGTCACGCAGGAGAATCTCTCCGCCGGGCGCTCGACTCGCGAGGTGGTCGAGTCGGCCATCGCCGGCGGCGTCGACGTCGTGCAACTCCGGGAGAAAGACCGGAGCGCGCGCGAACGCTACCACCTCGGTCGCAAACTCCGGGTACTGACCCGCGAGGCTGGAGTGGCGTTCCTCGTCAACGACCGGGTCGACCTCGCCCGGGCCGTCGACGCCGACGGCGTCCACCTCGGCGATGCCGACCTGCCGGTCCGCGTCGCCCGCGAGGTGCTGGGTGAGGACGCACTCGTCGGCCGGTCGGTCTCGTTCGTCGAAGACGCCGTCGCCGCCGAGCGAGCCGGTGCTGACTACCTCGGTGTCGGTGCCGTCTACGGTACCGGGTCGAAAGACGACATCGAGGACGACGAGTACGCCATCGGTCCCGGACGGGTGGGGGACATCGCCGCCGCCGTCGACATCCCCGTCGTCGGCATCGGCGGCGTCGACGTCGACAACGCCGGTGCCGTTATCGAGGCGGGCGCCGACGGTGTCGCCGTCATCACCGCGATCACCCGGGCCGACGACCCCGAGGCCGCCACGCGGGCACTCGGCGAGACGGTCGAAAACGCACGGAACTGAACGGTCGTCGGTCAGACCAGTTCGCCGACGGTCACGACGGCGTAAAGAAGCGCGCCGACGATAGCCGCCACGCGGACGACCGTCCAGTCGGTCCCGGTCGACAGTTCTTCCTCTCGCACAACTGCGGTGACGGACGCTCCGGGGACGACGAGTCCGCCGAGCAGTGTCAACCAGTAGAGCCGGTCGGAGTCCATCGCCAGCGATAGTTCGGTCACAGTGATACTCATTGTCCGCGTGACGCCCCGCTCTCGCGACTGGTCGTCAGAACGGCGGTGCTCCAGCGAGAGCTATTCGGCGGGAGCGTCGTCGTCTCCGTTTTCCCCGCCACTCAGCCCGTCGTCGTCCGGTCGGTCGAGCGCTCTCGGGACGTCGTGAGAGTCGGAGTAGCCGTCGAACCAGCGGGCGATGCGCTCGATGCGGTCGACGACGTGGCCCAGCTCTCCCGACCGCGAGAGTTCGTGACCCTCACGGGGGTATCGGACCATCCGCGTGTCCACACCGTGTTTGCGCAGACCGCGGTGGAAGAGCTCGGCGGTGTTGGCGGGCGTCCGGTAGTCGTCGTCGCTGTGGAGCACCAGCGTGGGCGTCCGGACCCGGTCGCAGTACGCAGCGGGCGAAGCGTCCCAGAGCCGCCCGGAGTCTTCCCACGGCGTGACGCCGAAATCGTCCTCGACGAGGCGGTAGGCGGCGTCGGTCGACCCGTAGAAACCCGTGAGGTCGTAGACGCCGCGCTGGGCGACCGCCGCCGTGAACTCGTCGGTGTGGCCGACAAGCCACGCAGTCATGAATCCGCCGAACGAGCCACCGGTGAGAAAGAGCTGGTCGCCGTCGACGTCCGGCCGTTCGGCGACGGTGTCGACGCCAGCGAGGACGTCCGCCGTGGTGACCGGCCCCCAGCTGTCCTCGATGGCAGCGGCGAAGTCGCTGCCGTAACCGGTCGACCCCCGCGGGTTGCACCAGAAGACGGCGTACCCCCGCGCCGTGAGCGTCTGGAACTCGTGCCACATCGTCCCCGCCGTCGACCACATCGCGTGGGGCCCGCCGTGGACCTCGACGACCAGGGGGTACTCCCCCGTTTCGGGTTCGTCGTCGGCCCCGGTGCCATCCCCAGTTTCGGCGCTCTCGACCGCTGGCGGCGTGAGTAGCCAACCCTGGACGTCGCCCGCGACGTCGGCCGGTTCGCCGGTCGCAGTCGTCGGTTCCGGCCCCCGGTTCTCGCTGTCGAAGCGGACCGGTTCGGGTCGAGCCACCGCCCGCTCGTCGAGGTACCGCCCGTTGAGGCGAGTCAGCCGCCGGAGGCCGGTGCCGCCGTCGCTGTCGTCCTCGCCGGCCGTCAGGAACAGGTCGCCGGGGTAGCCCCAGTCGCTCTGGACGACGGTGACGCCCGCCTCGGTGACGTGTGCGCCGCTGACGTGGGCGCCGTCGACGACGCGCTCGGGCGTCTCGTGTTCCGACTCGCTCTCGTCGCCCCCGCCTGCCCGCTCGTCGTCCCACGGGAGTCGCCACACCGGGACGGTCCCGTGGTCGGGCGTCGCCGCGTAGAGGTGTTCCTCCCGGGGACCCCACTGTGGAGCCACGTCGGCGGCCAGCGTCCGGTCGAGGGGCGCCGTCGGCGTCGTCACTCGCTCGCTCGCACGGTCGTACACCTTCAGCTCGGCCGGTTCGAGCGTCGACCGGTCGGGGTCGTTGTAGACGTGGGCGACGCGCCCGTCGGCAGTCGCCGCCAGTCGAGCAGCCCACCCTGTCGTCCGGTGGACCGACTCGACGTCGTCGGATTCGAGGTCGTGGGCCAGGATCTCGTACTCGATGGAGTCGTCGGGGTCGTCGCCGACGCGCTCGGCGTAGTACAGCGTCCCGGCGTCACCCCACGTCGGACTCTCGAAGTCCCGCTCACCGTCGGTCAGTCGCTGGATCTCGTCGTCGGTGTTCCCGTCCTCGCGCTGTTCGCTGGCGCCTGGCGTGTCGTCACCCAGTTCGACGACGTAGACGTGCGAGCGTTTCCCGTCGAAATACTGCTGTGCCGAGCGGTAGACCGTCCGGTCGACGACGCGCGGGTCGGGCGCTTCGGGTTCGAACTCCTCGGGCACCTCGATGTCACGCTCCTCTTCGCGGTCATCGTCGCTGGCCTGCTGGACGAACGCGATCCGTTCACCGTCGGGTGACCAGGCGATACTGGAGACGCCGCCCGCGACGTTCGTCACCTGTCGGGCTTCGCCGCCGGTGGTCGGCAACACCCACAGTTGCGGGCGGTCGTCGTCGGCCCCGCGCGTCGAGACGAACGCGAGGCGGTCACCCGAGGGGCTCCAGCGCGGTTCGCTGTCCTCGCCCTCTGCGACCGTGAATCGGCGAGGGTCGCCGCCGTCGGCCGGGACCACGTAGACGGTCGACTCTTTCGTCTCGTCGTCGGTCGGAATCGTCCGGACGAACGCGATGCGGTCGCCGTCGGGGGAGAGCCGCGGGTCCGACGGGAACGCGAGGTCGCGGTAGTCCGCCGCTTCGATCGGTTGCACACTCACTGGTAGGGTCGCTGTGGCTTAGGCGCTGGGTCAGCGACGTGTCACGTCGGCGGTCGCCAGTGCCGGTCTGCCGGCGTCAGGACTGCTCTTCTTCCGGGTTGACGGTGTCGAGGCCGTGCTGTTTCGCAACAGAGACGAGGTCGGTATCCGCACAGACGAAGACCGGGCTTTCTTCTTCGGTCGAGAGCGAGAGGGCAGCAGATAGCTGTAAACTGTCCAGCGTTCGAAGATCCTCCGCGATCACCAGTTCGAACGAGAACTGTGTCAACGACTCGTCGAGGGGAACGATCATGAAGTCGTCGAGTGCCTCCCGAAAGAACTCCCCGAGGAGCGCGTTCATATCGCTCTCGGTGATCTCGTCACGGTTGTATTTCCGCCGGAAGGCAGACGTCGTTTCTATCACGGATAACGAACTGATCGCGACCGGTGTCTCGGATGAGATCAACCCGTCGACTGTCTCAGTACCGGGCTGGCCGTAGTACCGCTTGACTAGCGCCGACGTATCGAAAAATGGAACTCCATTCGCTCCCCGTTCAGACTCGTTCGTCCCGGTCGTCGACGACGATATCCGAGAGGTCTTTCTCCCCGGAAACTCGTTCGCGGAGTGATTCGAGATCAGTCGATCTGTCGTGGTCAGAGAGGAACGCTCGCATCTGCTCGCGGAGCCGGTGAGTCTTCGACTCGTTCAGGAGTCGTTCGGCACGAAACTCCTGGTCGTCGGCGACATCGCTCATGCACGAAGGTAGAACCGCCACGTCATAAATCAGTTTGCGTCGGTCACCGGATGCGGGACATCAAATCGCTCGCCTCCGGCCAGAGTACGTCCCGGGCCACCGACACGATCGAGAATCCCCACAGGAACGCGAGGGCGAACTGCGGGACAGTCTGGCGGAGTGGCATCGGGATAACCATCCAGCACAGCACCGCCACGACACCAGTCGAGACGAACGCGGTCACCGTCGTGCGAACGTCGTTCCCGGCCCGGATCTGGAACCGGTCCAGCGCGACCGATGCCACGGCGCCAGCGAGGACGCCGGTGGTGACTGCGACGATCGGCGCGTCCATCGAGACGACGTTCCGGATCTCTTCGGGGACGAGCAGGAACGACGTCAGCAGCACTGTGAGGAGGAGTGCCCGGAGGGAGCGTGACCGTCGTGCCGCGTCGACCGATGCAGGATTCTGCGGGACCCGCTCGGCCATGGTTCCCTGTAGTGCCCTGGCAGTGATATAATTTCATCCCGTGTCGCTCTTCAGCCTATCATAGCAACGTTCGTCCGATCACCTGCGACAGCCGTTCAGGGACAGAAGACGGTCTCCGCGTCTTCGAACGTCGGGACGTCCATCGGGTCGCGGAAGTTCCCACCGAGTGCCACGCGCTGGACCTGGTCCGCGGACACGAGATACCACGTCGCGAACTCGTCGTCGTAGTACGGCACCGGCGTCGGTGTACTCGTCGCGCCGCTGGCTGCGGTGAACGTCGGAGACTCGGAGCGAATCGAACCGTCGACCGCGACGGCGAACCCGCAGTCGAGTGACTCGGTTCTGGCTGCCCCCGCCGATATCGAGAGCGATTCCGTCTCCCTGGCTCCGGCGCTGGCGACGTAGTCGTTTCGTCTGAACGCCGTCTCGAACGCCACGGCGACCGAGCCGGCCGACTCCGCCGTAATGGAGTCCGGAAAACCGGGATACTCAGTCGGTTCGGCGCCGCCGCTCATCGGCTCGTCCGGTCTCGGGATCGCTATCGATTCGCACGGCTCGTCCGGACACGCTGGAGTGGTCGTGGCGGATACCGTGTCAGTCTCCCCCGGTTCCTCGCCAGTGCCACCCCCGGACGTGCAGCCGCTGGCACCGACTGCGAGGGCGAGCGCACCGCTCACGAGAAATCGCCGCCGTGTCCGACCGGGCATACTCGAACGGCACCGTGACAGGATATGTGTCTTGTGCCGATGCCCCGACAGACAGCGGGATCCGGAGCAGTCCTGCGAGCGGAGGAAACCCCGCAAGAGTCGGTAGCTATTCGGCCCGTCTGGACGAAGCGGCCGTCGTGCAGGACCCACGGACCGCCGTCACGGGACCGGTGTCGTCTCGGCGCGCGCTGCTCGCGGTCTTCGTCATCGTCTTCATCGACCTGCTGGGTTTCGGGATCGTCATCCCCATCCTGCCGTTCTACGTGCGCGATCTCGGCGGGAGCGACGTCGTCTACGGGCTGCTCGCGGCCTCCTACTCGCTGATGCAGTTCCTCTCTGCACCGCTGCTCGGTGGGATCTCCGACTCGCGAGGGCGCCGTCCAGTATTGATGGTCACCCTGCTGGGTAACGCCGTCGCGTGGACGGTCTTCGGCCTCGGCGGGGAGGCGGAGGTGCTGTTCGGGACCGTCGGCGCGCTCGGCACGCTGTTCGCGGCCCGGATGCTCGCCGGTGCGATGGGCGGCAACCTCGCCACTGCACAGGCGTACATCGCCGACGTGACGCCCGTCGAGCGCCGGGCGGGCGCGCTCGGACTCGTCGGCGCCGCTTTCGGGCTGGGCTTCGTCTTCGGGCCCGCACTCGGGTCGATCCTCGCGAGCGACGGCGTCGTGGCCGCCGCACAGGGGATATTCCCGTCGTTCGTGCCCGCGACGCGCTTCTCGCTGCCGAGTTTCGGTGCGGCGGCGTTCAGCCTGATCGCGTTCGGGGCGACGTGGGCGTTCCTGCCGGAACCCGAACGCACGGCCGGGCCGGCACGGCGACCCCGGATCGTCGGCCAGTTCGTCGACGCGGCCCGCGACGCCACACTCCGCCCGCTGGTGCTTGCCTTTCTCGTCGCCTCCGTCGCGTTCTCGGGTATCCAGATCGCCTTCATCCCGTACGTCGCGGACGTCTACGGCTACGACGCCACTCAGGCAGGGTTCCTGTTGACCTACGTCGGCGCGCTCGGCGTCCTCAACCAGGGTGTCGTCGTCGGGCGGCTCGCACGCCGGATCTCGGCCAAACGGATGGCACTTCTGGGTGCCGGGTTGCTCGTCGTCGCGCTCGCGGCGTTCCCGTTCTCCCCCGAGATCGGTCGCTTCCTGCTGGGCGAGTTCGCACTCGCGGGGATCCGTGCTCGCGTGCTGGCCTTGCTCGGTGCGCTCACGCTGCTGTCGGCGGGCAACAGTTTCCTCAACGTCGCGCTCACGACGCTCGTCTCGACGGCGGCCTCGGCCGAATCACAGGGGTCGGCCTTCGGCGTCACCCAGGGTGCGGGGAGTCTCGGCCGGACTGTGGGGCCGCCGTTCATGACCGCGCTCTACGCGTTCGTCGTCTACTGGTCGCCGTTCGTCGTCGGTGCCCTCCTGACCGTGGGGATCGTCGTGCTCCTGACGACGCTCCGGGTCGGGGTCGGTGAAGACGGGACTGTGAGTGAGTGAACAGCGAAACTATCGGATATCGAGTGACAACTCGGACAGTGTGCAATTCAGGCGACTCACTTAACGCTCGTTTCACGAGCGTTGCGTTCGTCGGGCAACAGTGGTTGATGCGGGCCACGTCGCTCGTGCTCTGCTGAGACCTGGCGGTCTCAGCGCCGCACTCGCTTGGTATCGTAGAACTTTCACCAGCCGACTACGAGGGCTGCGAGCCTGCTCGCAGGCCGAACGTGGCCGGCGCCAACCACCTAACGCGAGCGAAGCGAGCGTTAAGTTCGTCGCCTG
>Ga0207813_100374_pt1 | contig 26902 bp, 28 predicted proteins | sample A23E3SouthBayCA_2_FD_187730 | JGI IMG/M metagenome (GOLD analysis project Ga0207813, IMG submission 187730) | Aerobic enrichment media microbial communities from Eden Landing Ponds, California, USA - A23 E3 (4) (SPAdes) | ecosystem: Environmental > Aquatic > Marine > Unclassified | place... | reverse complement strand
GGAGGACGTTGGCGGTCCGGACCTCGAAGAAGGACAGGAACTCGAATTCGAGATCGAGGACTCCCCCAAGGGTCCGCGCGCGACCAACGTCGTTCGCCTGTAAGGCGGCAGACGTCACTTCTCGCCGATCTCACCGATTTTTGTGTACTCACGACACCCAGCGGCGGCGCCGATTCTCAGCCCTGAGAAGGCGGGCGGCACGTTGAAACCTCCGGGCGCCGTCGGGTTGACGAAGTGACTGTCATGGACGCGCCCGGCCGCCTCGCACTCGCCGCCCTAATCGTCACGGCCGGCGCCGTCGGCCTCCTCCCCGACGCCGGCGTCGCCGGCGCGACGTCCCCGGATATCACCGTCACCGTCGACGGCTCGCCCGTCGACGACGGCAACGAGACGGCAATCGACTACGATCCACCCATCGGCGTCAGCGTGGACGCGGGTCGGTCTCTCGACGTCGTCTCAGTTCGCGTCGACGGTACGACCGAGCGACGCTATACGCCGAACGGCTCTACGCTCAACGAGACGTTCTACCTCGATCTCGTGAGCGGCGAACACTCCCTCACGGTCGTGGTGAAAGCCGGCGGCGTCACGACCCACGAGGTGACGCTGACGAAAGACGCTCAGCGCCCCTACGTGGCCTACAACGAGCCGTTCGAGACGGAAACCCACGAGCCGCCGCCGAAGAGCGTGACGGTGAACGCCTCTAGAGTCACCTTCGCGGGGAACTTCTCCGATCTGACGGGGGTCTCACATCTCCTCATCAACCGCTCTACTGCGTACGACACCGGTGTGGGGACGCGGACAGACCGGACCGTCTACGAGGCGGAAACGCCGAACGACTCGTTCACTCAGTCTATCTTCCTCGGCGTCGGCGATAACATCGTGACCGCGCGCTACTACGACGAACTCAATCACGTCCGCGTGCACCGGCTGACGGTCACAGTCCAAGACACCGCGCCGCCGACGCTCGCGAACCTGTCGGCGGTCCGGACCGGACCGGAGACCCTCCGGGTGCGGGGACGGACGACCGACAACGGGCAGATCCGGAGCCTTTCGCTCACGACCGAGAACGACGACAGCACCACGTACCTCCTCGAACCGGGGATCGGCGAACCGGATCCCGAACGCCAGCAGGTGGCCTTCGAGTCGAACGTCACGCTCCACCCCGGTGCCACCGCCGTCGTTCTGCGTGCCACCGACACCGCAGGCAACACCGTCGAACGAACCGTCTCCGTCCGGCGCACCGTCGTCCCCGAACTCCGACTCGACCGCGGCGGGACCCGCTATGTCAACGGGAGTACCGTCGTCGCCAGAGGGATGGCGACCGACGGCGAAATCGTCTCCGCGACCATCGAAACCGTCGACCCCGCCACCGGCGAGGTGGTAGATCTGGTTTCGCTCCACGACGGTGACATCGTGACCGACCTCAGTTTCGAGCGGCACCTCGCTGCGCCCGAGGGCCGGAACGCAACGGTTCAGCTCCGCGTCATCGACTCTAGAGGAACCGAACACGTCACCACACTCGACCGGACGCTGACCGTCGAAACGCCGACGGCCACGCCTACGGCGACGCCGGCGCCGTCAGCGACGCCGTCCGCGACGCCCACACCGGCGACGCCGGCGCCGACGACCACGCCGGCCGCCGAGTCGAACGCGAGCGGTCTGACCATCCCGCTGATCGGCGTGACGGTTCCGGTGCCCGACATCCTCGGGGCGTCCGTCTCCCTGCCGATTCCCGTCGTCGGTCCGCTCGACGTTCCGCTCGTCCCTGTTGGCGCGTTGCTCGTCGTTGGCCTTGGGGTCGTCGGGCTTCGCCGCTGATCGGCGCCCCGCCCGGGGACCGCCACAGTTGTTTTCAGACCGCGGTCACTACAGTTCGTGAGGCGATACTATCTCATCGGACTCGCCCTCCACGACCACCCTCCACTTGACCGACACACCGACCACGGTCGAGGCACAGCAGTGTACGCGGGTCACCCCCTCTCCCGAAGCCCCGGCCGTCGTCGTCGTCGCCCTCGCGGGGTCGCCGGTCCGGTGGCTCGACAGCTGGGAGACCATCCCCGACACCGACGCCGAGCGCGCGACGTTCGTCGTCGACGACACCGCCTCGTGGGACGCGGCGGACCCTCGTGACCGCCTCGACGACGCGGCAGCGTCGGACACCGACGTCCGTGTTCGCACCGTCGCGTCGCCCGCCAACCTCACCGACGTCGGCGTCACGCTGACGGAGGTGTTGGAGCGTCAGCCGGCCGATCCGACCCTCGTCTGTTTCCAGTCGCTTACCGTGCTGTTGCAGTACTCGCCACTGGACGAGGTGTATCAGTTCCTCGATACGCTCGATACGCACGTCGAGCGGACCGACGCGACGGCGCATTTCCACCTCCACGACGACGCCCACGACGAGAAAGCGGTCGCCACGCTCCGCCCCGTCTTCGACCGGATCCGGGACGACACCTGAGACGGCGTACGGTAACTGTTTACTGGTGGTTCGCCGAGACGGTCCAGTAGACTACCGAGACTGACGTACGACACCTCCTACGAGACGCTTGGCCGTCCCCGTTTCGGCGGTGACTCGCGTCGACGGTCAGCCGACCGCGACGTAGCCGAAGTACCCGCCTGCGAGGACGAAGCCGACGCCGACGGCCCGGACCAGAAGCAGCCAGCGGCCGGACGGATCGCCGTCGGCGCCGTACCCCCCGCGGCGGTCGTGCGGCCGGCGGCCGACGGTGTGGACGCGGACCACGGCGCCGGGGGCGAGCAGACAGCAGACCCCGAGTAGGAGGCCGAGACCCGCCGCCAGAAGCGTCCGGAGGTCGGCCATCTACGAGCGGAGGCGTTCGATCCGCTTTTCCACCGGCGGATGCGTCGCGAGGAGGTTCGCCAGCCCCCCGCCGTCACCGAAGATACACAGCGCGTTCACTTGGTCGTCGACGCCGGCATCCTCTCGACGTGTCGCGCTGTGACTGATCTTCTCCAAGGCGCTGGCGAGGGGTTCGCCGCTCCCAATCTCGCGGGCCGCGTCGGCGTCGGCGACGTACTCGCGGTACCGCGAGATGGCGAAGACGAACACCATCACCAGCATCTGCGTGAGTTGGCCGACGACGATGGCGAGAAAGAGGTCCGCGAGGTCGTTGTCGCCGGTCAGGAGAACGGCCCACTGGGCGACGATGGCGACGATGGAGGCGATCCCCTGACCGAGCACCATCATCACCACGTCGCGGTTGCGGATGTGGGCGAGTTCGTGCGCTAGCACGCCCTCCACCTCGTCCGGGTCGAGCGTTCGCAGAAGTTCTTGGCTCACGACGACGGTACCGGCCCCTTTCCGGCCGACGGCGAAGGCGTTGGGGACGCCCATCGAGGCGATCATGAGCCGCGGCTTGTCGATACGCATATCGCGGGCGAGCGATTCGACCCGGCGGTGGATCTCGGGGTGGCGATCCTCGGGGAGGTCCTCGGCACCGACGCTCCGGAGCGCCATCCACTTTCCGAGTTTGTACTGGACGCCGACGAAGGCGACGCTCCCGACGATCACCAGCGGGAACACGTTGGTCCCGAACATCCCCATCAGGACGACGGCGGCCACGCCGTAGAAGCCAAAGAGGAGCGATCCAACGACCGCCATCCGCAGTTTCAGTCCGACGTGACGCATGTCGGGCCGTCGCGCCCCCGGCTACAAAGGCTCGGTGGTTCGGTGTGCCACGCGGCCACGTGGTCCCGTCGGGCGACCGCCTCACCCGGTCGACAGTGTGGATGTCTGACGTAGCTTTATACGTCCGGCGACGCCTCGTTGGTGCATGAGCAACAGGGTGGAGGAGCTCGAATCGCAGGTCGCGGAACTGCAGGCCGCCGTCGACGGTCTCACCGAGGAACTCGTCGAGACGCGGGAACGGCTGCGACAGCTCGAAGCCGAGGAAGGCGTCGAGCGAACCCGGGCACCCGAGCGGCGGGAGTCCGAGTCAGACACCAGCCCGAGCGCCGACCCCGACCCCGCTCCCGACGCCGCCGACGCGTCGACCGATCCGGCCGACCCCGGCGCCGAGGCTCGCGACGAGCCGGTCGAGGCCGACCCCGAGACGGACGACGACTCCGATTCGGACGGGAACGACATCATCGTCGCCTGACCGGGGCCGTCCCCCATGCACATCTCCGAGCTCGTCCTCGACGACTTCAAGAGCTTCGGCCGGAAGACGCGCATCCCCTTCTACGAGGATTTCACCGTCATCACCGGCCCGAACGGCTCCGGGAAGAGCAACATCATCGACGGTGTGCTCTTCGCTCTCGGGCTGGCGCGTACGCGCGGCATCCGGGCCGAGAAGCTCACCGACCTCATCTACAACCCAGGCCACGAGGACGACACAGATCGGTCGGGCCCTCGCGAGGCGAGCGTGACGGTCGTCCTCGACAACAGCGACGGGACGCTGGACCGCTCGCAGGTGGTCAACGCCGCCGGCACCGAGGACGTTGGCGATATCGACGAGATCTCGGTCAAACGCCGGGTCAAGGAGACCGAGGACAACTACTACTCCTACTACTACCTCAACGGGCGGTCGGTCAACCTCTCGGACATTCGCGATCTGCTGGCTCAAGCCGGCGTGACACCGGAGGGGTACAACGTCGTCATGCAGGGCGACGTGACCGAGATCATCAACATGTCGGCAGGCCAGCGTCGAGGGATTATCGACGAAATCGCGGGCGTCGCCGAGTTCGACGCCAAAAAAGCGGACGCCTTCGAGGAACTCGAAACCGTCGAGGAGCGCATCGACGAGGCCGACCTCCGGATCGGCGAAAAGGAGGATCGCCTCGATCAACTCGAAGACGAACGCGAGACGGCCCTCGAATACCAGTCGCTCCGCGAGGAGAAAGCGGAGTACGAGGGCTACCTGAAGGCGGCCGAACTGGAAGAAAAGCGGACCGCCTTAGAGCGCACCGAAAAGCGGATCGAGGCCACCGAACAGGAACTCGCCGACCGGCGGGCCACCCTCGCGGAGCGCGAGGCCGCCGTCGAGGATCTGGAGGCCGAGCTCGACGACCTCACCCGAGAGATCGAGCGCAAAGGCGAGGACGAACAGCTCCGAATCAAGGGTGAGATCGAGGAGATCAAAGGCGAGATCGGCCGCCTCGAAGCCACCATCGAGAATCAGGAGGAGAAAATCGAGGACGCGGAGCAAGACCGCCGCGAGGCCTTCGTCACCCTCGACCGGAAGAGCGAGACACTCGACGACCTCAACGAGGAGAAGCGGTCGATCAAAGTCGAGAAGGCGTCGGTGAAAGGCGACATCGAGGAGCAGGAGGCGGCCCTCGCGGAGGTTGAGGCCGAAATCGAGAGTGTCGACACCGAGTTCGACGAACTCAAAACACAACTCGCGGAGCGCAAGACGGCGCTGGAGGAACTGAAAACCGAGCGCAACGACGCCCAGCGAGAGAAAGACCGGCTTCTCGACGAGGCCCGCCGTCGGTCCAACCGCATCAGCGAGGCCCAGTCGGAGCTGGAGGCGATCCACGAGCGGCTCCCGGAACTGAAAGCGGATCGCTCGGACCTGCACGGCGAACTCGACCGTGCCGAGAAGAACCGCGAGAAGATCGAGTCGGCGATCGCGGAGCTTCGCGCGGAGAAGGCCGACCTGCAGGACGACCTCGACGGGATCGAAGCGGACCTCCGCTCGAAACAGAACGAGTACGCGGAGCTGGAGGCACGCGCCAGCCGTGACGGCGACGACTCTTGGCCGCGGTCGGTGACGACGGTCCTGAACGCGGGCATCGACGGCGTCCACGGCGCGGTCGGCCAGCTTGGCAGCGTCGGCGCCGAGTACGCCACCGCCTGTGAGACGGCCGCTGGCGGGCGGCTGGCGAACGTCGTCGTCGACGACGACGGCGTTGGATCGGCCTGTATCGACTACCTCAAGTCCCGGTCGGCTGGGCGGGCGACCTTCCTCCCGATCACCGAGATGGACCGGCGGGGCCTCCCCTCGAAGCCGTCCCATCCGGGCGTCGTCGACTTCGCGCGCAGTCTCGTCGACTACGAGGACCGCTACGCCGGCGTCTTCTCGTACGTCCTCGGGTCGACGCTCGTCGTCGAGGACATGGACACCGCCCGCGACCTGATGGGCGACTACCGGATGGTGACCCTCGACGGTGATCTCGTCGAGAAAAGCGGCGCGATGACCGGGGGCTCCGGCGGCGGGTCGCGCTACTCCTTCACCAAGAGCGGGAAAGGGAAGCTCGAACGGCTGGCCGAGGAGATTGAGTCGCTGGAGGACGACCGGCGGGCGATCCGCGAGGAGATCCGGGACGTGGAGTCCCGCCTCGACGACGCCCGTGATCGGAAGGCCGACGCGACCGAGCGGATTCGCGAGGTCGAAAGCGACATCGAGGACGCCGAGGGAGACATCGCGGCGGCGGAGACCGAACGCGAGGAGTTGGAGGCCGAACTCGACGACCTCCGGGCCGAACGCGAGGAGACGGACGAGCGGATGAACGACCACGAGGATCGCATCGCCGAACTCGACGACGAGATCGCGTCGGTCGAGGCCGACATCGAGGACCTCGAAGCGGAACTGGCGGACTCCCGGGTGCCCGAACTCACCGAGCGCAAGGAGGCACTCGAAGCCGACATCGCGGACTTGGAAGATCGGATGGACGACCTCGACGCCCGCCTCGACCAGACCGACCTCGAGATCGAGTACACCGAGGAAGATATCGAGGACCTCGAAGCGACGATCGAGACAGCCAAAGCGCGCACGGCCGAGGCCGAGGACGCCATCGCGGCGGCAGAGGCCGACATCGAGGACCGCGAGGCGACCTTGGAGGAAAAGCGCGCGGCCATCGAGGACTTAGAGGACGAACTCGCGGACCTGAAAGCCGAGCGCCGGGAGCTACAGGCAGACCTTCGGGAGGCCCAGACAGAGCGCGACGGGGCTCGCGAGCGGGTGACCGCCGTGGAGTCGACGCTCGCCGACTTAGAGGACGACATCGAGCGCCTGCGCTGGGAGATCGACGAACTCGAGAGCGAGGTCGGCGAGTACGACCCCGAGGCGATCCCGGACCACGACGAGGTGGAAGCGAACGTCGAGCGGTTAGAGGACGAGATGGCGGCGCTCGAACCCGTGAACATGCTCGCAATCGACGAGTACGACGAGGTGGAGGCGGAACTCGACGACCTGCGGGAGCGCCGCGACACGCTCGTCGACGAACGCGACGCCATCGAGGAGCGCATCGAGGGCTACGAAGCCAAGAAGAAAGAGACGTTCATGGCGGCGTTCGACGCCATCGACGCTCACTTTCAGGACATCTTCGAGCGGCTCTCGGCGGGGACGGGCGAACTCCACCTAGAGAACGCGGACGACCCCTTCGAAGGCGGACTGACGATGAAAGCCCAGCCCGGAGACAAGCCCGTCCAGCGGCTGGACGCGATGAGTGGGGGCGAGAAGTCACTGACCGCGCTCGCGTTCATCTTCGCTATCCAGCGGCACAACCCGGCGCCGTTCTACGCGCTCGACGAGGTGGACGCCTTCCTCGATGCCGCCAACGCCGAGCGGGTGGGCGAGATGGTCGACGACTTGGCGGGTGAGGCACAGTTCGTCGTCGTCTCGCACCGCTCGGCCCTGCTGGATCGCTCCGAGCGCGCCATCGGCGTCACCATGCAGGGCGACAACGTGAGCGCGGTCACGGGCATCCAACTCGACGGCGACGCCGACCCGGAGGTGACCGCGGATGACTGACGACCACGTCCCCGACGACGTCTCCCTGCCCGACACCGACGACGACGAGGTGGAGCCGGTCGAACTCCTCGTCCAGTTGGCCGAGGAGGGGGAGATCGACCCGTGGGACGTCGACATCGTCGACGCCACCGACGCCTTCCTCGACCGCCTCGACGAGACGGACCTGCGTACGTCGGGTCGGGCGCTGTTTTACGCGAGCGTCCTCCTGCGGATGAAAAGCGACGCCCTGTTGGGTCACGGGGCGGACCCGGAGCCAGAACCGGAGCCGTGGGAGGTGGCGATGGAGGGCGGCGACGGCGCGTTCGACGGCCCGGACCCGGTCGACGCGCTGGACGCCGAACTCGACCGGCGACTGGAGCGCAAACACGCTAGGGGGTCGCCGGAGACGCTAGACGAACTCGTGCGCGAACTCCGGGAGGCAGAGCGAGACTCGTGGTGGAAGGAGTCACGCTCGTACGACACGTCGGCGTCGCCGGGAGGGTACGACCGGGGTACCCAGACCCTCGATTACCGGGCGGCCGACGACCTTCGCGAGGGTGGCGAACCGACCGAAGGCGACGTGACGGCCAACACCCACACCGAGGACATCGAGACGACCATCGAGACGGTGCGCGACGCCCTGCGCACCCACTACGACGCCGGCCGCGCCGAGGTGCTGTTCGCGGAGGTTCGCGAGACCGGAGGGTCGCCCGTCGACACCTTCCTCGCCCTCCTCTTTCTGGCCAACCGCGGGGCGATCAAACTCCGGCAGGACGACCTGTTCGGCGACCTCTGGATTCGGGACCCGTCGGCGCCGACGGCCGGCGACGAAGCCATCGCGGACTGAGACGGGGGATCCTACTTTCGGACCTGCACCGGGAGCGTATCGGTGACGACCAGTACGATGAAGAGTCCGAGGACCGCGAGCAGGAACACCGCGACGCGCACGTCGACCAACAGGTCGACGGCGGCGACGATACCGGTTTCGTGGGCGAGTGCGATGGTCTCGCGTTTGGCGACCGGATAGGGCGGGATGTGGACCGCTGTCAGGACCGCGACGACGGCGACGAGCAGCCAGTCTAGGCCGTCTCTCTCTCGCATTCGTCGTGAGTGGGACGGTCGGTGACTTAAACGCCGCGGCCCGATTATCAGGTGTCAGACGAGCAGCCCCGATTCGAGAAGCGCGATCAACACCGTCAACAGCGGGACGCTCAGGAGCGTGGTGACGAGGACGGTCGTGCTGACGTACTCGGCGACCGAGAGGCCGTCGCCGGCGGATTCGCCGCCGAACTCGACGACGAGCAAGAGCGGGGTGATGGCCGCGGGCGTCGCACACTCGAGGACGAACGTGCGCGCGACGGTGGTGTTCTGAAAGCCGACCACGAGGGCGATGCCGGCGCCGACGAGGGGGGCGACGCCCATCTTCAGGACCGTCGCCTTGCCGACACTCGACAGCGCCGCGCCGTAGTCGGTGTCCGACAGTTGGACGCCGAGAATCAGGAGCATCATGGGGATGGAGGCGTTGCCGACGAGTTCGAGCGTCGACATCGCGGTGCTGTCGGCAGGGGGAACGAGTCCGAGATAGCGCGCGAGGAGGGCGGCGGCGACGGCGTAGACCAGCGGAATCTTGAGCGCGCGTTTCATGCCACCCAGCCCCCGGGTGCCGCCGCTCCGCTGAGCGACGTAGATACCGCCGGTGTAGAGCAGGACCGACTGGACGGTCAGGTAGACGACGGCGGTGCTCCGGCCCTCGGGACCGAACGCGAACTCCGAGAGCGGGATACCGTAGTTGCCGGAGTTGGGGAAGGCACTCACGAGGACGAGCGCGCTCAGGATGGGTTCGGACTCGCCGGTGAGGCGGCCGACGATTCCCGCGACGACGACCATCACGACGAGGTAGGTCGCGGTGGCGACGCCGATGCGGGCGAGCGTCGATCCGCCGAACGTCGCCGTGGCGATGCTGTGGAAGATGAGCGCGGGGACGAAGACGTACACCGTGACGGTGTTGAGCGGGCCGATGTCGACGTTCTGGAGGCGCCCGAGGAGCATCCCGACGCTCGCGAGGGTGATGATCGGGAGAATCGCGGTCGCGAAAATCGAGAGCAGCGAACTCACGGCGAGACCTCCCGGCGGTGGCGGTGTCGGATCGCCGCCGGAGTCGCTCGGGACACGTTACGCGAGTCGCCAGGCGTCGCCCACAGATTCGATGACGCTGCGGCGCTCCATCTCCGCGAGCACCTCGTCGAGGCGGTCGGGCTGGGCGATCTCCATCTCGATGCGCTGGATGTCGTGGTACTCGGCGAGAGACGACCGGACATCCTCGCGTTCGAAGGTGTCGTCGTCGGCTCGCTTCATGACACTCTCGGTCAGTTCGATCATGTCTTCGATGAAGTTCCACGGGTAGACGATCCAAGCCCACTCGTCGAGGCGTTCGCCGACGAAGTCGGGTTCGAACTCGCTGGTGTGGAGGAGTTGGAGGGTCGCGGTCCGCACCGCGTCGGGGTCGCGACCGGCGACGTACTCGTGGGCGTGGCGGAGCGATTCGCCGGTGTCGGCGATATCGTCGACGATCAGGACGTCCTTGCCCGCGACGCTCCCCTCGGGCATCGGGTAGCGAACCTCGGGGTCGGCGCCCTTTGACGCGGTCCCGACGTAGTGTTCCATCTTCAGGCTGGTGAGGTCGTCGAGGCCGAGAAAGTCACAGCAACACCGGCCCGCGAACCAGCCGCCACGGGCGAGGGCGACGATCACGTCGGGATCGAACTCCGCGGCCCGAACCCCGTTGGCCACGTCCCGACAGAGGCCGTAGATGTACTCCCAGTTGGTGATCGTGCAGGTGAACTCGTCCGGGAGGTCGCTCATGGCGGCGACTCCGCCCCCCGTGATGTAAGAGTTTACGGGACGCGGCCGGGCAACAGGGTCTTATCGCCCGCGGTGCAGGTCCGTGGCATGGACACGTACCGAACCCTGTTGATCGACGCGTTCGCCGCCGAACCGCTCGCGGGCAACGCGGCCGGCCTCGTCCCCGACGCCACGGGACTCGACGACGACCGGATGCGGGCCATCGCCCGCGAACTCGGCGCGAGCGAGACGGCCTTCCTCACGCCCGATTCCGACGCCGACCGCCGAATCCGCTATTTCACGCCGACCCAAGAGGTGGATCTCTGCGGCCACGCGACCGTCGCCGCCCTCTCCTTTCTCCACGAGGCGGACGCCCTCGACGCCGGTGAAGGGTCGCTTCGGACGAACGTCGGCGTCCTCGATGTCGAGGTGACGGCGGACGGCGTCGCTTGGATGACCCAAGACGATCCGTCGGTCGAGATAGTCGACATAGAGTACGCCCGCGCGGGCGAAGCGCTCGGAGTCGATCCGGCGGCGCTGCGCGACGTGGGGGCGGACCTCCCCGCTGCCGTCGCCTCGACGGGCCTGCCGTTCCTGATGATCCCGGTGAACTTTCTCGAACACTTGGGGAACGCCGACCCGGATATGGACGCGATCGCGGCGCTGGCGGCCGATCACGGCGCCACGGGCGTCTACGCGTTCACCTTCGACGCGCTTGCCGCGGACTCGACGCTACACGCGCGGATGTTCGCACCGGGGGCTGGCGTCCCGGAGGACCCGGTGACGGGTACCGCGAGCGGTGCCTGCGGGGCCTACCTCCGCGCGGTCGATGCCTTCGACGACCTGCCGGACGAGATGCGCTTCGAGCAGGGACATTTCGTCGACCGGCCGGGGCTGGTCCGGGTGCGGGTCGGCGACGCGGTTCGCGTGGGCGGACGCGCGGTGACGGCCCTCGATGGATCGCTCGCAGTCCCACCGTCCGACGACGACGACATCCTCGAGGCGTAGTCGGGGCGGCCGCTGCCGACGCCATCGGTCCCGAGGCGTCGAGAACGGACGTATGAGTCGCTATGACGGCCGTGTGGTCGCCTGCCGCGCTCGGCCGTAGTTGCACGGTTCGAAACCTTCATTACTCCACTGCCGGGATTCGTGCGTACGAAATGGCTGTAGCTTGGCTGGAGGACGTGCGGTCTACCGACCTGGGGACGGTCGGTGGGAAGGCGGCTTCGCTCGGCGAACTCACCGAGGCTGGGTTGCCCGTGCCGCCGGGATTCGTCGTCACGGCCGGCACGTATCGGACGTTCATCGAGGAGGCCGGTATCGACGAGGAACTATTCGCGGCCGTCGACGTCGACAGCGAGGACTCCGCAGCGCTCGCGGCGGCGCACGAACGCGCTCACGAACTCATCATGGAGACGGACGTTCCCGCGTCGGTACGTGAGGGAATCCTCGACGCCTATCGGTCGGTCGGTGACGGCGAGGCGTTCGTCGCCGTCCGGTCGTCGGCGACGGCGGAGGACCTCCCCGACGCCTCCTTCGCCGGGCAACAGGAGACGTTCCTCAACGTCACCGAGGCCGACCTCATCGAGCGGGTCAAGGAGTGCTGGGCGTCGCTGTTCTCCCAGCGCGCCATCTACTACCGCAACCAGCAGGGGTTCCCTCACGACGAGGTCGACATCGCGGTGGTCGTCCAGCAGATGGTCGACGCCGAGAAAAGCGGTGTGATGTTCACCAGCCACCCCTCGACCGGCGACCCGCGGATCATCATCGAGGCAGCGTGGGGGCTGGGCGAGGCGGTCGTCTCCGGCGCCGTCTCCCCCGACAACTACGTCGTCGACCGGAACACGAGCGAGGTCGAGACGGCGACGGTCGCCACGAAGAAGCTGATGCACGTCAAAGACGAGGCGACCGGCGAGACGGTCGAACGCGAGGTGCCCGAGGACAAGCGGGATCAGCGCGTGCTCACGCAGGCCGAGATCGAGCGGCTGGTCGAACTTGGTGAGACGGTCGAGGACCACTACGGCGAACCACAGGACGTGGAGTGGGCCGTCGCGGGCGGTGAGGTGTACATGCTCCAGTCCCGCCCGATCACGACTATCGACGACGACGGCGCCGACGCGGACGACGCGGACGACGGCGACGGTGAGGGTGAGGGCGATCACCTGATCTCCGGACTCGGCGCCAGTCCGGGCATCGCGAGCGGCCCCGTGCGGGTCGTTACGAAGATCGACCACCTCGATCAGGTGCGGGACGGCGACATCATCGTCACCGAGATGACGATGCCCGACATGGTTCCCGCGATGAAGCGGGCGGCCGCCATCGTCACCGACGAGGGCGGGATGACCTCCCACGCGGCCATCGTCTCCCGCGAGCTCGGCGTGCCAGCCGTGGTCGGCTCGGGGAGCGCCACCCGTGTCCTCGAGGACGGCCAAGTCGTCACCGTCGACGGGGAGATGGGGTCGGTCCGCGAGGGGCGCGACGCGGCGGCCGACGCGCCGGCCGCGAACCCCGGCACCGACGACGCGTCGTCGAACGCGTCGGCGACGCCCAACCCCGTGACCGCCACCGAGGTGAAGGTGAACGTCTCCATCCCCGACGCGGCGGAGCGTGCAGCCGCGACCGGTGCCGACGGCGTTGGCCTCCTGCGGATCGAACACCTCGTCCTCTCGCTCGGCAAGACTCCCGAGCGATACATCGCCGACGAGGGCTCCGACGCCTACGTGGCGGAACTCACGGACGGCATCCAGCAGGTGGCCGAGGCGTTCTATCCGCGGCCCGTCCGGGTTCGTACCTTGGACGCTCCGACCGACGAGTTCCGACAGCTCGAGGGCGGCGACGAGGAACCCCACGAACACAATCCGATGCTCGGCTATCGCGGGATTCGGCGCAGCCTCGACCGTCCCGAGATGTTCGAACACGAACTGGAGGCGTTCAAGCGCCTCTACGAGATGGGATACGAGAACCTCGAGATCATGTTCCCGCTCGTCAACGACGGCGAGGACGTGGCCCGCGCCCGCGCTCACATGAAGGCGGTCGGCATCGACCCCGACAAGCGCAAGTGGGGCGTGATGATCGAAACGCCCGCCAGCGCCATCGGCGTCGACGACATCGTCGACGAGGGCGTCGACTTCGCCTCTCTCGGGACGAACGACCTCACGCAGTACACGCTCGCGGTCGACCGCAACAACGAGAACGTCTCGGACCGGTTCGACGAACTCCACCCCGCGGTGCTCGAACTGATCGGCGAGACCATCGACGTCTGTCGGGCGGCCGATGTCGACACGAGCATCTGCGGGCAGGCCGGCTCCGACCCCGATATGGTCGAGTTCCTCGTCCGCAAGGGCATCACCTCGATCAGCGCCAACATCGACGCCGTCGGCGACGTACTGGAGACGGTCGACCGGGTCGAAGAGCGGATGATCCTCGACGCGGTGCGGTGACGGTCTCTCCCGATTCGGTCGACGAAATCTGAAAGACTTACATCGGCCCCCTCCGAGGGGGAGGTGTGGATCCGTTCGTCCCTCTGCTCTCGGTCGACCTCCTCGGGATCGAGTGGTTGGCACGGCTGGTTCGGTCGGCGACGGGATGGGGCGGACTCGCCGTTATCTTCGTGTACTCGTTTCTCATCGCCTTCGCGCTCCCGGGGGTCAGCGAGGTGGTCCTGCTTGCCCCTCTCGACTTGGGCCTCTCGACCGAGCTACGGCTGGCGCTGATCATCCTCGTTTCGGCGCTGGGCAAGGCCGCGGGGAGCGTCTTCGCCTTCCACCTCGGGCAGGAGGCCAAGGAGGCCGGCCCGGTGGTCCGCTGGCTCCGCAACTCTCGGTTCGACGTGATCGCGTGGTCCGAACGACGAACCGTCGAGGTCGCCCGCCGCTGGGGGTACGCCGGCCTCGCGCTCGCGCTCTCGGTGCCGTTTTTCCCCGATACGCTCTCTATCTACGCCTTCGCGGTACTGGAGGAAGATTACGTTCGCTTCGCCGCCGCGACGTTCGCCGGCAGTGTCGGCCGACTCCTCGTCACGCTGGCGCTGAGTGCGGGCGTCGTGGCGGTGGTCTAACTCACTCCACCAGCGCTTCGGGCGGTCCGCCAGGTAGCCGATCCCGGTCGTGGCCCTCGGTGAAGTCGATGTCCGGCCCCGTGGGAACTAGGCGCTTGGGATTCACGTCGCCGTGGCTGACGTAGTAGTGCCGGACGATGTGGTCCATGTTGACGGTGCGCTCGATGCCGGGCGTAGTGTAGAGATCCTTCGTATACCCCCAGAGGTTGCCGTACTCGTGGATCGCCCGGCGGTTACATTTGAAGTGGGTGTGGTAGACGTGATCGAAGCGCACGAGGGTGGCGAACATCGCGAGGTCGGCCTCCGTGAGTCGGTCGCCCGCGAGGTAGCGCTGGTCGGCCAGTAGGTCGTCGTAGTGGTCGAGTGCGTCGAAGAGTTCGTCGACGGCGCGGTCGTAGGCCGCCTGTGAGTCGGCGAAGCCGGCGCGATAGACGCCGTTGTTGATCGGATCGTAGATGTCGTCGATGAGTCGGTCGACCGCCTCGCGGTAGCCCTCGGGGTAGAGGTCGACGTCCTTGGTCGCCATCTCGTCGCCGGCGACATCGAGCATCCGCATGATCTCTTCGGACTCGTTGTTGACGATCGTCTCCGATTGCCGGTCCCAGAGGACGGGCACGGTCACCCGGCCCGTGTAGTCCGGATCGGCGCGAACGTAGATGTCACGGAGATGCGACTCGCCGTACAGCGGGTCGGAGTGAGTCTCTGAGAACTCCCAACCTTGGTCGTAACGCTCGGGTTGGACCAGCGAGAGGGAGATGGCGTCGTCCAGTCCTTTCAGCGCGCGCGTCATCGCCGCGCGGTGTGCCCAAGGGCACGCCCGGCAGATGTAGAGGTGGTACCGACCGGCCTCGACGGGAAACGCCTCGTCCGGGCCGATTCGGTCGCGGAACGTCGTCTCCTGTCGCTGGAACGCGCCGTCCTCGTCGGTTGCGTAGTCGGTGCCGACCCATTCGCCGTCCACGAGGCCGCTCATCGCGGTCTCACCGTAGCAGTCATCGGCTTTCGTAGGGGGTCGACGACGAAAAGCGTTGGGCGGCCCCGGTCGCAAGCTATAAGCACCACCCAGTGATACTACTGAGTGGTATGTCTTCGTACGAGCAGTTCAGTCAGGTCGGCGAGGCGGACGTGACCCGTGCAATCGGTCAGGAGTGGACCGAGGAGTTCATGGACTTCTCGGACTCGGACGTCCTGATCGTCGGTGGCGGTCCGTCGGGGCTGATGGCGGCGAAGGAACTCTCCGACCGTGGTGTCAAGACGATGGTCGTCGAGAAGAACAACTACCTCGGTGGCGGGTTCTGGCTCGGCGGCTTCCTGATGAACAAGGTGACGGTGCGGGACCCCGCCCAAGATGTACTGGAGGATCTGGACGTGGACTACAAGCCTGCTCAGGACACCGAGGGCCTGTACGTCGCCAACGGGCCCGAGGCGTGTTCGGGCCTCATCAAGGCCGCGTGTGACGCCGGCGCGAAGATGCAGAACATGACGGAGTTCACCGACATCGTGATCCGCGAGGACCACCGTGTCGGCGGCATCGTCATGAACTGGACGCCGGTCCACGCTCTGCCCCGCGAGATCACCTGTGTCGACCCCATCGCCGTCGAGGCGGACTTGGTCATCGACGCGACGGGTCACGACGCCGTCGCTATCTCCAAACTCGACGAGCGGGGCGTCCTCGACGCGCCGGGCATTCAACACGCCAAGGAGCACAACACGGGCATGGACCAGACCGGCGACGACTCCTACGGGGCACCGGGCCACGACTCGCCGGGCCACGACTCGATGTGGGTTGGCGAGAGCGAGGACGCTGTCGTCGAGCACACGGGGATGGTCCACGATGGTCTGATTGCGACGGGCATGGCCGTCGCCACCACCTACGGCCTGCCGCGCATGGGGCCGACCTTCGGGGCCATGCTCGTCTCGGGCAAGCGCGCCGCCCAAGCCGCCATCGACGAACTCGGGGTCGACGCGCCCGACGTCCAACTCACCTCGCGGGCGCCCGCCGACGACTGATCGGGCGTCCCGATGGTCGACACCGTCACGCTCTATCGCGCCCCGACGACGCCCGCGGACGCCGAGGCACTCGCCGACTGGCTCCGTGAGCGGATCGACGCCGAGGTGCGGGTACGCGACCGGCTGTTGGGGCGTGGTGAGGGGTCGACGGGCACTCAGGACGCTGGCAGTCACGCCACCCTCGGCGAGGAACTGGCGGCCGCCCGCGTCACCGACCCCTACGACCCCGACACCGGGAACACGATGCTCGGCATCGTCCGCTACGAGGAGCGGGCGCTCGATGACCCCGAACGGGCCGGCGGCGTCGTCTACGACGGACTCGCGGTCCAGCGGGCGCTGAACCCTCGTCTCCCCGACGAGCGGGGGCTGGATCACCTCCATCTCCCTCTGCTCGACCGTGTGGTCGGCACTTGGGGCGACCACGACGGCCGCTGGCACAAACGAGTGGCCGTCCTCGGCCAGCCCACCCTGCTTTCGGTCCCGGGGCTCTACGAGGCGCCGGCCAAGCCCGAGGCCTACTACGAGGCCAAGAGCAAACACGCTCTGATGACCGGCGACGCGCCGCCCCGCGAGGTGCTGGAGGCGGAAATCGAGGGTGACTTCCTCGTCGCGGACGACCCGCGGACGACCGAGGCACTGAAAGGCTACGCCCTCGCCGCAGTCGACTTTCTGGAGACGGGAACGGCCTTCTGTGCGGACGAGCGGTGTCGCCTCCACGACGCTCACCGCCAACCGGGGGTCGTGCGAGCACAGCTACGAGACCCACCCTTCTGTGAGCGACACGCGGCGCGATACGGGTAGTCACCGGCCGCCGGCGCTCAGATAGGCGAACCCACCCGCTCGCGTTTCGTGGTCCGCCGACGAACAGCGTTGGAGGAGTGTCCGGTGAGCGGCGGCGACCCGCCGGTCGAGGACGCGTGCGGGCGAGCCGTCGTGGTGGTCGCGAGTGCCCGGCGGCGCCGTCGCGGCGACGCCGACGCCGAACAGCGGATTCAGCGGCCGACCGGGGAGTCGGTGGCTCCGCGCCAGATCGAGGAGTGCGATCCGAGAGGGTTCGAGGCCGCCTAGCCACCCCTCGACCGCCGCCGCGGGATCGGGGAGCATCCCCACGAGAAAGGTGGCGAGGACGGCGTCGGCGTCGTCGAGTGGGAGACGTGTGGCGCCGCCCCGGCAGACGGACACGTTCGTCCAACCGGCGCGAGCGACGAGGGTCCGGGCCCGCTTGACCGCGCCGGGCGCGAAGTCGACGCCGACGACGGTCCCGTCGGGGCCGACCCGTTCGCGGAGATGTGGCAGGTTCGCCCCCGTCCCACAGCCAACGTCGACGACGGTGTCGCCGGGGGCGGGATCGAGCGCCGTGACGGCGGCGCGGCGGAGGCGACGGATTCCGGGTGCCCGGCGCGCGAGACGGTCGTAGACGCCGGCCCACCGGGAGTAGAACGTCTGGGCGGCCGCCGCACGCTCGGGGTCGGGAGTGCTCATTCCCGGCAGTAGTCGCGGACGATCCGGGCTATCACCGGAGCGTCGGCCCCGAGGACGTAGGTGATCGGTTCGATGCCGAAGCCGCCGGTCTGGTAGAGGACGAAGGGCGTGTCGGGGTCGGCCCCGCGGACGGCCTCGACGACGCCGGGGCGGGTCGCCGGGTCGTCACCCGCCTCGTCACCCGATCCGTCCATTTCGACGGCGAACTCGACGGTCGGATAGCCGGCCGCGCGCAGGCCCTCGATCACGTTTGGGGCATAGCGGAGATTGAGGGCGCCCCGGACGGGGGCGCCGGCGGTTCGGGCCGACAGCAACACCGAGGCGACGTGCTCACTGACGCCGAACTCGGGGTCCGAGGGCACCGTCGCGGTGCCGCGAACGTCGAAGATACGACCGGGGACGGCGGCCACGTCCTCCACGTCTGCCGCCTCTGGCAGGCACTCGACGAGGTTCGACCCGACGTTCGGCACGAGGGCGGCGAAGCCGGCGGTGTTTCGGAGAATGCGGAGGCCGCGTCGCACGGACGACCGGACCTCCTCGGTCGTCCGGACGGTGCTCTCGGGGTCGTGGACGTCGAAGTCGCCGCCGTGTTCGCGGAGGTCGGGCATGGCTTCGCGGTGGCGCTCGGCCAGCAGATCGCCGTCCTCGAGTTGGCGGATCAGCACCTCGATCTCGACGAGCGCTTGGACCCGGCTCATGTCGCCGGTCGCCAGCCCCGCGCCGACCCGTTCAACGAGATCACGGACCCGCTCGTCGGTGCTGATGGCGTCGCTCGTCGTCACCCCGCCGTGGGCGTACTTCGAGACGGCCGACTGAGAGATGCCGAGCGCCTCGGCCACCTCCCGCTGAGTGAAGCCACGCTCGCGAAGGTCCGCGGCGAGCATCGACCGCACCGTCGGGAGAAACTCCTCGACGACGACCTCCTCGATGAACTTCATGACTCGAACTCGGGGTCGTCCCCGATGCGGGAGGCCTGCGGGCCCTGCTGGTCTTGGTACTTCGATCCGCGGTCGCTCCCGTAGGGTCGGTCGGCCGGCGAGGAGAGTTCGGTAAAGACGAGCTGTGAGACCCGCATCCCGGGGGTGAGCGCGACCGGTGCGGTTCCGAGATTCGACAGTTCGAGGGTCACTTGGCCGCGATAGCCGGGGTCGACGAAGCCGGCGGTGGCGTGGACGACGACGGCGAGGCGGCCGAGCGAGGAGCGCCCCTCGACGTTGGCGACGAGGTCGGTGGGCATCTCGATCCGCTCGTGGGTCGTCCCGAGGACGAAGTCGCCGGGGTGGAGGATGAACTCCTCGTCCTCCGGGACGACCGTCTCGGCGATGTAGTCGCTGACCTCACCCTCCCGCGTGGGGTGGATACAGGGAATGTTCGTCCGCTGGAACTCGAGGAACTCCGACCCCAGTCGGAGGTCGACGCTGGCGGGTTGGACCTGCTGGTCGATATCGTCCAGCGGGTCGATCACGAGTTCACCCTCGCGGAGTCGAGCGAGGATGTCGGTGTCCGAGAGGATCATACATAGCCCGTAGCGTCGAGCGGTAAAATCCCCCCGGTCGGCCGTCCCGGCGGGGGCAGGGGACCGTCGCCCCGGACCTGACGGGATCGTGAGGTAAACGACAACGCTTTTTTGAGACGGTTCGAAACCGATTGGGTATGTCTGATGAGGTCAAACGGGGACTCGAGGGTGTCGTGGTCTCCGAGTCCCGGCTGAGCTATATCGACGGCGACGCCGGCGAGTTGGGCTACCGCGGGTACGCCATCGAGGATTTCGCACGCCGGGCAAGCTACGAGGAGGTGCTGTCGCTACTCTGGAACGGTGAGTGGCCGACCCGCTCGGAACACGACGCGTTCGTCGCCCGACTGGCAGACCAGCGTGACCTTAATCCCGACGTCTACGACCTCATCGCAAACCTCGCGGAGCGGGACGTAGACCCCATGGCGATGCTGCGGACCGTGCTGTCGTCGCTTTCGGCGTACGACGAGGGCGCCGGCGCGGCACCGGACGACCGCGAGACGAACCTAGCCAAGGGGTGTCGGATCACCGCCAAACTGCCGACGATCCTCGCGGCGTTCGCCCGCCTTCGCAACGGCGACGACCCCGTCGACCCCCGGGCGGACTTGGGGCACGCCGCGAACTTCCTCTATATGCTGAACGACGAGGAACCCGACGATGTGGCCGTCGAGACGTTCGACACCGCCCTCGTCCTCCACGCCGACCACGGGTTGAATGCGTCGACGTTCTCCGCGCTGGTGACGACCTCGACCATGTCCGATCTGCACAGCGGGGTGACCAGTGCCGTCGGGACACTCGCCGGGCCGCTCCACGGTGGCGCCAACCAGAACGTCATGCGGATGTTACAGGATATCGACGACAGCGGGAAAGCGCCCCGCGAGTGGATCGAGGACGCCGTCGACGCCGGCGAACGGGTCCCGGGATTCGGTCACCGCGTCTACAACGTCCGCGACCCCCGAGCGGCCATCCTCGAGACGTACTCGGAGCAGTTGGGCGAGACGGTCGGCGACCCACGGTGGTACGACTACTCCGTCACCATCGAGGAGTATATGGCCGAGACGAAAGGCCTCGCGCCCAACGTCGACTTCTACTCGGCGTCGATGTACTACCAGATGGGTATCCCGGTCGACCTGTACACCCCCATCTTCGCCCTGTCGCGTGTCGGCGGCTGGATCGCCCACATGCTCGAACAGTACGAGGACAGCCGCCTGATCCGGCCCCGTGCGCACTACGTCGGCGACCGCGACCGCGAGTTCGTCCCCATCGAAGAGCGGTAGCCGAAAGGCCGAACCCCGTAGCGCCCCTCGCTGCCGCATGGACGTGTTCGTCTACGGCCGCCTCACCGAACCGGCGCGGGTGGCGTCGGTAGTGGACTCCTTTGTCTTCGTCGGGGCGGCGATTCTAGAGGGCTGTCACCCGGTTGCCGGTCGGTATCCCACTCTGGCGCCCGGCGGCGAGACGGCCGGCCGCCTCCTTCGGACGGACGACCTCGCCGCCCTCGACGCGTACGAGGGCGTCGATGAAGGACTCTACGTCCGTGTCTCCGTCCCCCGCACAGACGGCGGGACAGTCGCCGTCTACGTCGGTGACCCCACGGCTCTCGACGTCGAGGCGTCGGTGACGTGGCCCGGAACCGGGGTCTTCGCCGACCGGGTCCGTCGGTACGTCGCCGACGGCGAGGCAGCCGTTCGGCCACGTGCCTGAATCCGGCCTGTCCGACGCAGTTCGGCCCCGCATCCTCCACTTTCACTTTCACCACGCCTTCATGATGTTTATATATCTCCCCGGACATAGTCGAATCGCACGTCACACGCGTGCATTCCCCCCTTCCCTTTCGAACCCTGTGAGCGACTGCCTCGCCAGTACATAAACCGTTAACCGCCACCGATGGGTACGAGAGGTATGCTCACGTACGAGGACGTCCTCGACGCCCGGGAACGGGTGTCGACGGTCGCACGTCACACGCCGCTCGAGTATTCGTATGCCTTCTCCGAGATGACCGGCGCCGACGTCCATCTGAAACTGGAGAACTTCCAGCGCACGGGCGCGTTCAAGATCCGCGGGGCCATGAACCGGATCGAGACGCTGTCGGCGGCGGACCAAGCGGCGGGGGTCGTCACCGCGAGCGCCGGGAACCACGCCCAAGGGGTCGCGCTGGCGGCGACCCGCGCGGGCGTCGACTCGAAGATCGTCATGCCGGAGCACGCGCCGGTCTCGAAGGTGAAAGCGACCGAACGCTACGGCGGTGAGGTCGTCCTCCACGGCACGGACTACAGTGAGGCCCAGTCGGAGGCGCATCGGATCGAGGACGCCGAGGGACGGACGTACGTCCACGCCTTCGACGACGAGATGGTGATGGCCGGCCAAGGCACTATCGGCCTCGAAATCGTCGAGGACTGCCCGGATCTGGACACCGTCATCGTCCCCATCGGCGGTGGCGGCCTGATCTCGGGTATCGCCACGGCGGTGAAAGCTCACGACCCGGACGTTCGCGTGATCGGCGTCCAAGCGGAGGGGGCTTCCAGCGCCGCGGAGTCGCTGCGGCGAGGGGAGATCTACGAGCGCGACAGCGTCGACACCATCGCCGACGGGATCGCCACTCGCCGGATCGGCGACCGCACCTTCGAGGTGCTCGCAGAGCGCGTCGACGAGGTGGTGACCGTCGACGACGAGTCCATCGCCATCGCCTTGACGTACCTGCTCGAACGCGAGAAGGCGCTCGCCGAGGGGGCAGGGGCCATCTCGCTCGCCGCGCTTCTCTCCGACGCCATCGAGTACGAGTCGGACGAGACCATCGTCCCCGCGCTCTGTGGCGGGAACATCGACCTGAACGTCCTGACGACGGTCGTGATGCGTGGGCTGGTGGCGACGGGACGGTACCTCCGCTTCCGGACGATCCTGAAGGATCAGCCGGGGGCGCTGGTCGCCCTCGGCGAGATCATCGCCGATCACCGCGCGAACATCACCGCCTTCCATCACGACCGCACCTCGCGGGACGTGGCGATGAACGACGCCCGCGTCGAACTCGAGGTCGAGACCCGGGGACCGGACCACGTCGACGAACTCCTCTCGGCGCTCCGAGACCACGGCTACGAGGTCGATATCGTCAACGGCTACCAGATGTCGGTGTAGGCGCGGCGGTTCCTGCCGTCGACGCGTAGTTTTAACCGAGCGCCGACCGACGGCTCGGGCGTGAAACGAACCATCAGCACCGACGATGCTCCGGCCGCCGTGGGCGCGTACAGTCAGGCGACGACCAACGGCTCGCTCCTGTTCACCGCCGGTCAACTCCCGCTGACGCCGGACGGCGACCTACTCGACGACGAGAGCGTGGCGACACAGACCGAGCAGTGTCTCGACAACGTGTTGGCCATCCTCGCCGACGAGGGCGCCGACGCGAGCGACCTGCTGAAAGTCACCATCTTCCTCGGCGACATCGACGACTTCGACGAGATGAACGAGACGTACGCGACGTACTTCGAGGCGGCCCCGCCGGCCCGAAGTGCGGTGGAGGTGGGATCGGTCCCGAAGGGCGCGGCGCTCGAAATCGAAGCCATCGCCGACTTGGAGTGACGACCCAGCGCAGATCGAGCCTCCTGTGGGGGCTGGTGGGGGCGCTTGCCTTCCTCGTCCTCGTTCAGGGGTACCGACTCCTCGTGGGTCCGCTCGGACCGGGACCGCTCGCCCTCGGTGCCGTCGCCCTTGTCGTCGGCGCCGCGGCTGCCGGTCTCACCCACGTCCTCGAACCTCGGATACGGGGAAAGGAAAGGAGTTAAAGGTCCGAGCGGTTACTCGTAACTGCGAGCCGGGATGGCCGAGTGGTAAGGCGCACGCCTGGAAAGCGTGTTCCCTCTGGGATCCAGGGTTCAAATCCCTGTCCCGGCGTTTTCTACGACATCGCGTCGCGTGGCATCACCAAGTCGCCGCCACAGTCCGGACACCGCGTGAACGACCCCGTCACGCCCGTCGTCGTTCGGTACTCGGCGTAGTCACAGTCCGTACAGACGGCCTCGGCGACGTATCTTCGTACACCGGCTGGTTCCTCGGGTCCGACCTCGGCGCCTCCCTCTTTCAGAGACATGGTAACACGTACCACCCCAACATAGTTAAAACATTCGCCTGCCCGTCGGATATCAAGTGGTACAAGTCGATATAAATAGCGACAAAAATAACACGAGCGTACGACTCTGCATCGGTTCGGAATTAGAGAAAGGTTCATGTGGCGTGGGCACGTTTCCTTGCATGACAATGCCTGACACGAAAAGTGGTCGCGAACGAAACGGCCGGAACAAGCGCGCCCAGCTCCGCCAGCAGCTGTACGAACAGGAGCTCGAAACCCTCGACGAGGACGCGGAACTTCCCGAGTTCGGCGAGGACGGGCCCGCCGTCGACGAGACGTAACACCGGGTTCGGCGCTCTTTTGATGTCCCCGGCCTAACCGACGCTCGTGCCTCCTCGTGCGAACTACGCGACGCTGTACGTCGGTGCGCAACTCGCGCCGGAGCAGCGAACACTCGATCTCGACTGGGCCGAGAACGTCGGCGACGAGACGCCGCGTCACGAGTTCCAAGTGCCGACCGACGAAGCCTTCGACGGCTACGTCGGCATCCAAGCCTTCGACGTCGGCGACTACGGCCACGAGATCAGGATCAACGGTGACCGAATGGGCGGGTTCGACATCCCGCCCAACGAGGGGTGGCAGTACTGGGTCGACACCTTCGGCGACAGCGTCGACCTCGTGGCCGGCGCCAACGACCTCCGGATCGTCCGCGACGACGACTCGATGGACGCCTTCGCCGTCGGGACCGTCACCGTCCACTGGAAGGAACCCGCGGACGGCTGAGTCCCGTCACCATACTTAAAACCGCCGAGTCTCCCGGTCGAGAGCGCCGTCCTGATTCGTGATAACAGTTGCCAAGATCCCGTCGGGGGCGCTTCCGTCACCGGATCTCGCCCGACGTGGCGATTCGACTCCCACGTCTCCGCGCTGCCTGCAACACCTACTTTTATATAGAAGGACAAACAATCGTTCGATGAACCATGAGCCAGCGAATGCAACAGGGTCAGCCGATGATCATCATGGGCGATGACGCCCAGCGCGTCAAGGACAAGGACGCCCAAGAGTACAACATTTCGGCGGCCCGAGCGGTCGCGGAGTCGGTACGGTCGACGCTCGGTCCGAAAGGGATGGACAAGATGCTCGTCGACTCGATGGGCAGCGTCACCATCACCAACGACGGGGTCACCATCCTCCAAGAGATGGACATCGACAACCCGACGGCCGAGATGATCGTCGAAGTCGCCGAGACACAGGAAGACGAGGCCGGCGACGGGACGACGACGGCCGTAGCCATCGCGGGTGAACTCCTGAAAAACGCCGAGGATCTCCTCGATCAGGACATCCACCCGACCGCGATCATCAAGGGCTTCAACATGGCCGCCACGGAGGCGCGCGATCAGGTCGACGACATCGCCGAGAGCGTCGACCCCACCGACGAGGAACTCCTCCGGAAGGTCGCCGAGACGTCGATGACGGGCAAAAGCTCTGAACTCGACAAGGATCTGCTCGCCAGCCTCGTCGTCGAGGCGGTTCGAGGCGTCACCGTCGAGGCCGAGGACGGCAGCCACGTCGTCGACCTCGAGTTCGTCGAGATCGAGACCCAGACCGGCCGCTCCGCCTCCGAGTCCGAGCTTCTCAACGGCGCTGTCATCGACAAGGATCCCGTCAACGACGACATGCCCGTCGAGTTCGACTCGGCGGACGTACTCCTGCTGAACGACCCCGTCGAGGTCGAGGAGACCGACGCCGACACCTCGGTCAGCATCGACGACCCCGACCAGCTCCAGCAGTTCCTCGACAGCGAGGAACAGCAGCTCCGCGAGAAGGTCGATCAGATCGTCGCGACGGGTGCCGACGTGGTGTTCTGTCAGAAGGGCATCGACGACCTCGCCCAGTACCTGCTGGCCGAGGAAGGCATCCTAGCCGTCCGGCGGACGAAGAAGTCCGACATGGGCTTCCTGCAGGAGATTCTCGGCGCCGAGATCGTCTCCGATCTCGACGCTGCGACCGACGCCCACCTCGGCACCGGCTCGATCAGCCGCGACGCCGACGCTGGCCTCTTCTACGTCGAGGGTGCGGACGCCCACGGCGTGACGATCCTGCTCCGTGGCTCGACCGAACACGTCGTCGACGAACTCGAACGCGGGATCCAAGACGCCCTCGACGTGGTGTCCACCACCGCGGCCGACGGGCGCGTCCTCCCCGGCGGCGGCGCCGTCGAGGTCGAACTCGCGAGCCGTCTGCGCGACTACGCCGACAGCGTCAGCGGCCGCGAGCAACTCGCCGTCGAGGCCTTCGCCGACGCCGTCGAGGTCGTTCCGCGCGTACTCGCTGGCAACGCCGGTCTCGACAGCATCGACACGCTCGTCGACCTGCGCGCCGCTCACGAGGGTGGCGACATTCGCGCCGGTCTCGACGTCTTCACCGGCGACGTTGTCGACACCCTCGACGCGGGCGTCGTCGAACCCGCACACTCCAAGGAGCAGGCGCTCTCTTCGGCCAGCGAGGCCGCGAACCTGGTCCTAAAAATCGACGACATCATCGCCGCTGGCGACCTCTCGACCTCCGGTGACGACGACGAGGGCGGCGCCGGCGGCATGGGCGGCATGGGCGGCATGGGTGGCATGGGCGGCGCGATGTGACGTAGGCCCACGCCCACATCCCCACAGACGCTCCGTTCGACCGTCGCACGCATTTTCCCCCGTTTCGACACAAAGCCCTTGACTCCCGCCGCCGGTAGCCCGGAGTATGCCCTCCGGTAGACGCGCGTTCCTCACGAGCATCGGCGCCGCGGCGACCGGGTTGGCCGGATGTCTCGACGGTGGCGAGTCCTCGCGCCCGCCGACGCGAACGCCGACAGCCAGCCCGAGCGATACGGCCGCGCCCGACGCCGTCGCGCTCGGTGATTCCGTCTCCGTCGACGGTGTAACTGTCACCGTCTCCGACCTCGTGACCGCCCACTCGGTCCGCTACCTGAGTGCGCCGGACGCCATGGACGTCCTCCCGACGAGCGACGACCAGTTCGTCTTCGTCGACGTGTCCGTCGGCGGGTCGGGGACGACGCCGTCCTCACACCGGTTCGGGCTCGTCGCCGACGCCGCCCCCTACGGATCGGGCATCGAGTACATCGGGCCCGCCCGCGTCGACGCGCCCGTGACCGGACGGCAGTACGGCGAGTCGAACCCCGACGGGTTTCTCGGCTTCCGGGTTCCCGCACCGCTGGACGCCGAGTCGGTCGCGGTGGT
>Ga0207813_100373_pt1 | contig 26954 bp, 26 predicted proteins | sample A23E3SouthBayCA_2_FD_187730 | JGI IMG/M metagenome (GOLD analysis project Ga0207813, IMG submission 187730) | Aerobic enrichment media microbial communities from Eden Landing Ponds, California, USA - A23 E3 (4) (SPAdes) | ecosystem: Environmental > Aquatic > Marine > Unclassified | place... | reverse complement strand
CGACGGTCAGCGGTGCGGCGTCGATGCGGTCGAGATACGTCCGGTGGACCGGTACCGTGGTCTCGAACGCGGTGGGGTCCTCGACGTAGTGTGAGAGCTTCGAGCCGGAGTAGTCGGCGTAGGACAGCAGCGTCGGGAGCGGCTCCTCGCCGGCGGGGTGGTTCCGGACGTACGCCAGCAGATCGTTCGGCGGGCGCTGGTAGTCGATCAGGGGGTAGTGCCGCGTCGTCTCGACAAACTCGAGCAGCTCTCTGACCGGCGCGTCGTCGACGAACGCCACGAACGCCTCGCGAACCGCCGCGTCGTAGCGCTCGACCGGCTCGGTCAACTCCTCGGTCGGCGCCGAGAGGTCGGCGTCGCCGAGCCGCCGGAGTTCGGCGAGCTCGTCGAGGCGGCGCTCGATCGCCGAGCGCCGTTCGCTCGCGGCGCGCTCGGCGTCGTCGACGCGCTGTTGGGCCGCCTCGCGGCGATCGAGCAGGTCGGCGGTCTCGCGGGCGCCGGCGATCGCCTCGCGGGCGCGCTGGAAGTCGCTCTCGGAGATGGTGCGCTGATCGACCGCATCGTTTGCCGCCTCGAACCCCTCTCTTTTGGGCAGGTCCTCGGGGAGATCCTCGACCAGTTCGGCGAACTGGCTCTGGAACTCCAGATACGCCTCGAAGTCGCCCGTCCCGGTCGCGGAGTCGGCGTAGCGGTCGAACAGCCGGGTCGCCTCCTCTACCGCGTCGGCGACCGCTTGCACGGATTGTTCGCCGTAGCGCTCGATCTCGGCGGCGATCTCCTCGCGTTCGGCGCAGGCCGCACGGAGCTCCGCGAGCAGATCGTCCGTCGTGGGCTCGGCGGGGACCGGCTCGTCGGCGACGCTCATTCGTACACAGCGTCGGGGTCGAACACCTGCTCGCCGACCGTCTCGACGTCGACGGCCTCGCCGTCGTCGTCGGTCGACGCGACGGAGCGGTGGAAACAGGAGCGATAGCCCGTGTGGCAGGCGCCGCCGGCCTGCTCGACGACGTACAGCAGCGTGTCGGCGTCGCAATCGACGCGCACGTCGACGACCGACTGGGTGTTGCCGCTGGTGGCGCCTTTCTCCCAGAGTTCGTCGCGGGATCGGGAGTAGTAGTGGGCTCGACCCGTGTCGACGGTGCGCCGGAGCGCCTCGGGCGAGACGTACGCGAGCATCAGCACCTCGCCGTCGGCGGCGTCCTGCGCCACTGCGGGGACCAGCCCGTCGTCGCCGAAGTCGATGTCGACCGTCGAGAGCTCGGACATACTCTGGCAGTAGGCGCTCGGGCCCATAAACACCCGAGGCCGCGGGACGCCACGCCGGGGGTGGGCAGACGGAAGTGACGACGAGTCCAGCGGGCCCCTCCGAACTCGATCAGGATAGTGGGGAGCCCGGCGTCACAGTCAAAACGGGCAGGGGCGAACGGATAGCTATGACTGACGAGGAGCCGGAGCCGCTCGGCGGGCGGCCCGAGCCGGGGGATGGCGTCGACGACCGCCTGTTGGCACTCAGCGAGACGCTGATTCGGTACACCGAGGTCATCGCGGCGGTGGTGCTGGGAATCCTGTTCGCCATCGGCGTGTTCGACCTCGGGCTCCAGATCATCGGGAGCACCCTCGATGGCACCATCACCGACCCGCTGGTGGTGGTCGGGTTCATCGACACGGCGCTGTTGCTGCTCATCATCGTCGAAGTGTACCAGACCGTCGTCTCCTACACCCAGGAGTCCGACACCCGCCGGATCGTCCGCCTCGTCATCTACACCGGCGTGATCGCGATGGTCCGGAAGGCGATCATCTTCCGGACCGGCGAGTACCCGAGCGAGGAAGCGGCGCTGTTGGCGGCAGCGGCGTACACGCTCATCATCCTCGGGCTAGCGGTGTTGCTCGTCGTCGAGCGGCAGTGAGCTCAGGCCAGCCCCAGCGCGGTCAACAGTCCGTACAGCAGGTCGCCGTACGTCAGCGCGACGAGCAGGCCGACGAACATCGGGACGATGAACGGGAGCCCCGGCGAGAGCCACACCTCGTCGGCGGTGGCGACGGTTTCCAGCCCCGCACGCAGCGTCTCGGCGTCGGTACCGTAGGCCGACCCCTCGATGTCGTCGAGGAACTGCTCGGCGGCCCAGGGGTCGTCGTAGTCGCCGTCGGTGGGTTCGGGCGCGTCGCCAGCAGCCGAGGCGGCGCCGTGTTCGACGGCCGCCTCGGCGACGGCGCCGTCGGTGGCGTCGAACGTCTCGCCGACGCCGTCGGGGTCACGGTAGCGGCCGGGGTGTGCGCGCAGTTCCGCGAGCGGGAGCCCGCGCCAGCGGAGATACATCCGCAGGGCGTCGATATCCAGCCCCGACCGAGTGAACCCTGAGTCGTCCTCGAACAGGCGGCCGTGTCGGGTCAGTAGCCCCTCGACGGCCACGACACGGGCGAGGAACATGGCGGGGGAGAACCGCCCGGCCAGCGCGTTCCGGGCCGCCAACGCCACCGGGAACAACACACCGACGAGCACGGTGTTCGTCAGCACGGTCAGCGAGAACACGCCGACGAGCGTGGGTTCGGCCGGGAGCACCGGCGGCAGGTCGACGCCGAACAGCGTCGGCGGCAGGTAGTACGCCGGGTAGGCCGGGAACAGCACCGCAAGCGCCATCAGCGCCTTCGCGTCGGCGCCGCCGAAGCCACCCAGTCGCCAGAAGCCGTAGGCCAGCGGGACGACCACGCCGAGACTGATGGTGATTCGGATCAGTGCCAGGCGCGCGAACGGGTCGCCGAACGGCGCCAGCTGCACCAGATCCGCGACGAGGAGGACGACGCCGAGGCCGCCGAGGACGTACCAGACCCAGTTGGGCACCCGCCGTGTGCGGATATCCCGCAGCGCGGCCCACCCCAGCAGCGGCACGGCGAGCAGGCGCGCGAGATCGCCGAGTGAGGCGACGGCCCCCAGCGAATCGACCATGTCCCGCACGCCAGCGGCGACGGGCAAAGCGTTTGGGGAAACCGAGCGGCCGAGCCACCCAGTTACCGCAGAAGGTAGCCTTATTACCGATCGTTCAAACGTCCCCGCATGTCGACACGTTCGCTTCGTGGTACGATCAGTGGGTTAGGAAACAGAGCCAACCCCGCGTTCGCGGGCGCGATCGTCGCCGTCTCGCTGCTCGCGGTGGGGTACATCGTCTCCGGGCGCGCATCCGTGGAAGCGCACACGTACGTCCACGTGATGGCGGGGCTCCTCTGGACCGGGACGGATCTGTTCATCGGCGCGGTGCTCGGCCCCGCGATCGGGGGACTGGACGAGAAGCAGAGCGCCGCGGTGTTCACGCGGCTGACGCCGAAGACGACGTTCTTCCTCCCCTCGATGGCGTTCGTCACCATCGCCGGCGGGATTACGCTGGCCCAGCGACTCGGCCTCTTCCCCAACAGCGAGCCGTGGCTGGCGCTGTTCACCGCCGCGAACCTGCTGCCGGCGCTGCTGCTCGCCGGGTGGCGGCTCGACGCCTTCGACGACCGACGCTGGCAGGCGCTGTTTGCAGTCTCGACGGTCGGCTCGCTGGCGTGGGTCGCGACGACGATCGGCGATCTCCAGTCGATCCCGCTGCTGATCGCGCTCTCGCTGGGGATCGTGACGCTGCTGTCCGTGCAGGGCTTTGGCTTCCTGCTGCCCGGCGAGATCCGGATGTATCAGGAGATCACCTCGGCCGACCCGAACGCGGCCATCATCTCCCGGATCGGCGCGCGGAACGCGAAACTCGGCGGCGTGCAGGGCGTGATGCAGCTGGTGCTGATCGGGCTGATGGTGTCGCTGCGGTGGAGCACCGTCTGAGCGGGGTGTTTTGAGCGCCGTCGAGCGCGTCATCCCCGCTCGGAGGCGGCAACGGTCGACCGGCGACGCAGGCGGCGCGCTGCCGGTCAGTCACGCAAAAAGGGTGCTCGACGAACGGCAGCCGCGTTATATGACGCGGTTCTGGAGGTAGTCGAGGTGCTTCGCGTTGTAGACGATCTTGACCTCGTCGGTAGCCGGCGAGCCGATACAGGTCAGGCGGACGTCCTTCTCCTCGACCTCCTCGTCGCTGAGGATCTGCTGCATGTCCATGTCGATCTCGCCCTCCTTCGCGATGGCGGCGCAGTTCGCACACGCACCGGCGCGGCAGGAGAACGGCCAGTCGTATCCCTGAGCCTCGGCGGCCTCGAGGATGTACTCGCCCTGGTTCACTTCGAGCGTGCCGTAGTCCTCGCCGTCGAGGCCCGCGTCGGCGGCCTGCTCGAACAGATCGTCGTCGTCCATCGACCAGCCGTGGTCGTCAAGCACTTCGTAGTTGAGGTATTCGACGGTTGGCATCACCTCGATGTTCACCTGCCACCGTATAGGGTTTTGTGGTTCTTCCCGAAAATCGGCCGTCTCAGTGGATTAGGCGAGCCAAAAACCGCCAAACGGCTTTTGCCGGTGGCGGCCGAAGTCGATGAGTTAGCCGCGTAGCCGGAACCGATCGACCGCTTCGCGGTGTTCGCGGTCCCACGTCAACGCGCGCTCGGCGGTCCACTCGACGGGGTCTATCGCGGTCTCAACGACGCGCTCGGCGTCGGCGACGCTGCCCCCGCGGGCGAGGGTCACGTGCGGGACGTAGTTCCCGCCCTCCAGGTCGTCGACGACCGGAAACTCCCGACAGAGCCGACGGTGCAGCTGGCGGATCCCCTCGCTCTCGACGCTGAGGTACACCACGGGACCACGGCCGTCGGGTGGATCGGCGAAGTAGTCGACGCCGCCGATGCGGACGGGGAACGGCTTCGTCTCGTCGAGAATCCGGCGGAGGCGCTCGCGGACGCCACCGCCGCCCCGTTGCCACGTGTCGGCCTCGATGCGCTTGACGACGAGCGTGTGGCGCTCCCGCACCTGCTCGAAGGGGGTGAGTTTCGGGTGGAGGCGGTCCGCGAGGCGTTCGACCGCCGGCGGAACTCGGAGGTTCACTGCGGCTGCGAAACGGCGGTGCTGTCGGCGCGACGGTTCACGGCGAAAGCTGGGCGGTCGGCAGTAAAAAGCGCGTCGTCGCCGTCTCGCGGGAACGTTAGATCCGGTCGAGCAGCCAGAGGATCACCAGCACGATGATCGCGATCCCGAGCAGGTCCGGGATCAAGCCGAGCAGGCCGGTGAACAGCTCGAGCACCTCGCCGAGCAGCTCGATCACCAGCCACGCCACGACGAGCACCAGTATCAGCTTCAGCAGGTCCTCGGCTTCGAGGCTCCCTCGCGTGTTCATGCGAGATAGCTCGCGGCGGGTACACAAAAAGGGCTATGGCCGTTTCGGGCACGCTCCGGAGTGAAATGGTGGTTTCGAAACACGACGGGGGCGCTCGAAAGTTGGGACGGCAACGCATTTACTCCGGGACGCCGCACGTTCGAGCGAATGGATCCACGGACCCATCTCCCGGGCCGATCCTGTCGTGGGGACCCCCCGTCCGACGCCTCGTGGTGGGGGGCCCGTGTCCTCGCAGTCGTGCTGACGATCCTGCTCGTCAGCTCCGGCGTCGGCGCCGCCGCGGAGTTCCCCGCGTTCCAGACCGGCGACGTCGAGACGGACAGAGTCGTCCTCGAGGCCGCCGTCGACGAGAACGGCGACGCTCGGTGGAGCATCGAGTACCGCGTTGCGCTCGACGATCAGAACACCACCGAGGCGTTCGAGAGCCTCCAGCAGGACATCGAGCAGAACACCAGCGACTACCGAGGCCAGTTCGCCTCGCGCATGGAGTCGACGGTCGCGGCCGCCGAAAACGCGACTGGCCGGGAGATGGCCGTCGAGAACGTCACCGTCGAGGCGCGCACGAGCCCGCTCAGCGGCGAGTACGGCATCATCCGCTACAGCTTCGACTGGGTCGGGTTCGCGGCGGTGTCCGAGGGCCAGATCGCCGCCGGCGACGCGCTGGCGGGACTGTTCCTCGACGCCGACACCGAACTCACGATCAGTTGGCCCGACAGGTACGTCGTGAACGTGGCCGACCCCGAGCCCGATCGCGAGGGGGAGAACTCGGTGACGTGGACCGGTCCCCGTGAGTTCGACGTGGGCCAGCCCCAGATCGTGCTTCGCCCGGAAGGCGGGACCCCGCCGTTGGGCGCCATCGTCGGCATCGTGCTGTTCGGTGCCGCCGGCGTCGTCTGGTACTACCGCCGCCAGCAGGCGGCCCGGGCTCGCGAGGCGTCGGAGGGCGGCGCCCCGGTCGGTGGCGCCCCCGATACCGAGACAGCCTCCAGCGAAGCGCCCACCAGTGACGCATCGGGTGGTGACACACCCACCGACGTGACCACGGACAGTGGCGAGGGTTCGGCCGCCGCAGCCGCTGCCGGCGACGAGCCGGACGAGCCCGCGCCGGCGGACGACACCCCCGAGGAACTGCTCAGCCCGGAGGAGCGCGTGATGCACCTCCTGGAGCGCAACGGTGGCCGGATGAAGCAGAAAGCGGTGACCGAAGAACTCGACTGGAGCGCCGCCCGCACGAGCCAGGTCGTCGGCGACCTGCGCGATGCCGGGAAAGTCGAGTCGTTCCGGCTCGGCCGGGAGAACGTGCTGAAGTTCCCCGACGACGAGGACGATTCCCCGCCCTCGGCGCGTTAAGCTGGGTTAATCGGGGTGAAGCCGGCTGGAGTGAGTAGACGGTTTTTACGGGTGGGTCGTTACGTATCGGGTGTGAACCGAATCGCAATCGTCGTCGTCACGCTCGCCGTGGTCGCCGGCAGCGTCCCCGCCGCCGCGACGCTGTCCGGCGCGCAGGCCACGCCGGAGGACGGCCCGGCACCCGGTGCCGCGTTCGCGGGCGTCGTCGACGTCCAACAGGCCGAAATCGACAGCGAGGTCGCCAAGCGCTCGCTCGACCGGCAGTTCGCGGCCGCCGAGTCAAACAACTCGAAGGCCCGGATCGTCGCCGAGCAGCAGGGCCGGCTCCAGGAGCGGCTCACCGAACTCGAAGCCGAGACGGCCCGCCTCGAGCGCGCCCACGAGAACGGCAGCATCGGACAGGCGCAGTATCAGGCCCGACTCGCCGCACTGGCTGCCCAGATCCGGGCGGTCGAGCGACGGGCCAACCAGACCGCGACCGTCGCCGACTCGCTACCCGAGGAAGCACTTCGGGCCCAGGGCGCGAACGTGAGTCAGGTCCGGTCGGTGGCCCAGCAGGCCAACCGCACCGGGGGCGGTGAGGTTGCCGAGGCGGCCCGCGCTATCGCCGGCGAGGACGTCGGCAACGGGCTCGGCCCGCCCAACGGCTCCGCACGCGGTCCGCCCAACGGCTCCGCACGCGGTCCGCCCAACGGCTCCGCAGGCGACCCGCCCGAGGGCGATGATCCGTCCAACAGATCAAGACCGAACCAGAACGACTCCACGACTGGACCGCCGGACGGCGCCGGGCCCGACGTGGAGAACCGGACGGCGAACCGCTCCTCGCCCGGGAACGGCGACAACCCCGTGACGGGAGACGGCCCGAGGAACTCGACCGGCGGGAACAACGAGACGGTTGGCGCCGGCAGCCAGGCTCCGAACGACGGCAATGAAGCGCCCAACGACGCCAACCAGGGGCCGAACGACGGCAGCCAAGCGCCGAACGGAACCACCGGCGCGCCGAACAGTAGTACGACGGGCACCCCGGCTCTCGGGCCGAACGACCCCGAGACGGGCAACGGCTCCGCAGTCGGCGACGGCGAGACGCCCCAGAACGAGACCACGACGGTGACGGCGACGACGCCTTAGAACTCCGCGTCCGGTTCGGGTGCGACGCCCTCGTCACCGCCGTCGAGATCGAACTCCTGTCTGAGCTCTCTGATTCGGTCGCGGATGTCCGCCGCGAGTTCGAACTCGAGGTTGTCGGCGGCGGCCTCCATCCGTTCCTCCAGTCGCTCGATCTGTCGCGCAGCGTCGTCGGCGTCGCCCACCTCGGCGTCGGCAGCGCCGGAGGCGTCGGTCTTGCTCCCCGGGAGGTTCGTTTCGCCGATCGCCTTCTCGATGGTGGTCGGCTCGAAGCCGTTGTCCTCGTTGTAGCGCTGCTGGATCCCCCGGCGGCGACGGGTCTCTTCGATCGCGCTCTGCATCGCGTCGGTGCGCTCGTCGGCGTACAGCACGACCTCGCCGTTGACGTTTCGTGCGGCCCGGCCCATCGTCTGGACCAGCATCGTCTCCGAGCGCAGGAACCCCTCCTGATCGGCGTCGAGGATGGCGACGAGGCTGACCTCGGGGATGTCCAACCCCTCCCGGAGGAGGTTGATGCCGACGAGCACGTCGATCTCGCCGAGTCGGAGCGACCGGATGATCTCGTGGCGTTCGAGCGTGTCAGTCTCGTCGTGCATGTACGCGACGTTCACGCCCGCCTCTTCGAGGTACTCGGTGAGATCCTCGGCCATCCGCTTGGTGAGCGTGGTGACCAGCGTGCGCTCGTCGCGCTCGATGCGGTCGTCGATGCGCTCCATCAGGTCCTCGATCTGGCTCTCGGCGCTCGTGACCTCGACTGCGGGGTCGACGAGGTGGGTCGGGCGCACGATCTGTTCGACGATCTGGTCGGAGTGCTCGCGCTCGTACTCCCCCGGCGTCGCCGAGACGTACAGCGTCTCGTCGGTCTTCTCCTCGAACTCCTCGAACGTGAGCGGGCGGTTGTCGTACGCCGTCGGGAGCCGGAACCCGTTCTCGACCAGCGAGTCCTTGCGTGATTTGTCGCCCTCGAACTGCCCGCGGATCTGGGGTAGCGTCTGGTGGGACTCGTCGACGACGGTGAGGAAGTCGTCGGGGAAGTAGTCGAGCAGCGTGTAGGGGGCTTCACCCTGCTCGCGGTCGGAGAGGTGGACCGAGTAGTTCTCGATCCCCGAGCAGTAGCCCGTCTCCTGCAGCATCTCGAGGTCGAACGTGGTTCGCTCCTCGATGCGCTGGGCGGCGACGAGGTCGCCCTGTCGCTCGAAGTGGCGCACGCGGTCCGCCATCAGGTCCTCGATCTCCGCCATCGCCTCCTGCAGGCGCTCCTCCGGGATCGAGTAGTGCTCTGCGGGGTGCAGCAGCACCGCCGGCTCCTCGCTGACGACCTCGCCCTCCAGCGTGTTCACCTTCCGGATGCGGTCGATCTCGTCGCCCCAGAACTCAACACGCACTGCATACCGGCCGTACATCGGGAAAATCTCGACCGTGTCGCCCCGGACGCGGAACGTCCCCTGCGTGAAGTCCACGTCGTTGCGCTCGTAGTTCAGGTCGACCAGTTGGCCGAGCAGTTCGTCGCGAGCGATCTGTTCGCCCTGCTCGAGTCGCAGCGACATGTCGACGTAGTTCCGCGGGTCACCCAGCCCGTAGATCGCCGAGACGGAGGCGACGACGATCACGTCCTCGCGGGTGAGCAGCGAACGCGTCGCGGAGTGGCGCAGTCGGTCGATCTCGTCGTTGATCGAGGCGTCCTTCTCGATGAACGTGTCCGACTGCTCGACGTACGCCTCGGGCTGGTAGTAGTCGTAGTAGGAGACGAAGTACTCGACGGCGTTGTCGGGGAACAGTTCGCGGAACTCCTCGTACAGTTGGGCCGCGAGCGTCTTGTTGTGGGCGATCACCAGCGTCGGGCGCTGGATCTCCTCGATCGTCCACGAGACGGTGTTGGTTTTCCCCGAGCCGGTCACCCCGAGCAGCGTCTGTCGGTCCATCCCCTCGCGGAACCCTTCGGCCAACTGCTCGATCGCCTCGGGCTGATCACCCGCGGGCTCGAAGGGGGCGTCGACGCGAAACGGACGCTCGGCGTCCGGTCGGTCCGGTGAGAGCGGACCGCTCTCGGAGTCGCTCATTACCCGACACAGGGGCTCGTAGAACTTGAGGAACCCGGTCGCGGGGGTCGGCCGGCAAACCCGGCCGAACGGCTTTCACCCTCCGAGTCGAACGGCCGCACATGCCCCGAGAGGAACTCCAGACTGCGAGCGAGGAACTGCGCCAGGCGAGTACCGCCGCGTCGGACGAGGCGGCACAGCGCCGCCTGTACGACCTGTCCGATCAGTTCGCCACGCTGGCCGCCGCGGAGAACGGGCCAGATCACGGCCGGCTCGCCCGCCACCTGAACGCGCTGTCTGAGCTCCGAGACGGTGCCGGCGAGGCCGTGACCGCCCACATCGAGGCCGCCGAGGCGGCGATCACGGCCTACCGCGAGACAGTCGACGGGGTGTAGCCCGGCCCGCCACCGGAACCCCCGTATTTCGAGTGGAGAAACTGAAACGTTCGCGCGTCAGCAGACGTTCTTCGGTTCGACGCCCATCGACTCCAGCGTCTCGACGTACCAGTCGTACGCACCGTCGACGACGGCGGTGGCGGCGCCGTGGGCGGCTTCCGCCTCGGCCTCGCTCTCACAGTGGGCGGCCAGGAGGGCTGCGGCGTCGTCGCCGTACTCGCCCAACTCCGTCCGGAACTCGCGGAACTCGTCGGCGCTCGTGCGGTCAGCGTCGCCGACGAAGAAGCCGACCAGTTGCCCCGCGAGGTCGTCGAGCACGAGGAACGCTACGGTTGCCGCGGCGAGTCGCGCCACCTCGCGCTCCGCGTCGAGCGCGTCGGCGACGACGTGGCGGGCGCCGTCGCCGGCGTCACCGTCGAAGTTGTCGGCAGAAGTTGCCGCGAACTCGGCGGCGTCGGCGAACAGGGCGGCCGATTCACCGTCGGCCGCGTCGGCCCAGCGCCCGAAGATCGGTTCGAGGGCAGAGAGTTCGCGGGCGGTGCCGGTCCGGACCGCGCCGCCCGTCATCTCGCCGTCGGTGAGCGCGTACACCGCTTTCGAGGAGCTGAGCCGCGAGAGTTCGGTGTCGCGGGCGTCCCGGATCTCGTCGCGGAACTCGTCGGCGTCCATACGCCGACCGTGGGTGAGCAGCGGCTTGTAGCCCACGGAAGCGGCGCTCGCAGTCCCGTGTCGGGCGGTGGCCACAGCCACGGCATGGCGCTCCGAACCGACGGCACGGCGGTCGCTCGCCGTCGTCGGATACTCACAGCCACGGGATCACGCTCCGCCGTCGCGCGACGCAACGCGCGACGGGTCGCTCGCCGTGGCTGGGTTACTCGGCGTCGCCGGTCTCGACGGGCGCACCGACGAGATTGCCCCACTCGGTCCAGGAGCCGTCGTAGTTCACGGTCGACTCGTAGCCCAGCAGTTCGTGGAGCGCGAACCACGCGATCGAGGAGCGCTCGCCGATGCGGCAGTAGGCGACGACGGACTCGTCGCCGTCGATCCCCTTCTCGGCGTAGAGCTCCCGGAGCTCGTCGGCGGACTTGAACGTCCCGTCGTCGTTGACCGTCGCAGCCCAGGAGATGTTCTGGGCGCCGGGGATGTGGCCGCCGCGCTGGGCGGTCTCGTTGAGTCCCGGCGGCGCCAGCACCTCGCCGGAGAACTCCTCGGGCGAGCGCACGTCGACGAGCGGGACGCCGCGCTCGATGGCGTTCTCCACGTCATCGCGGTACGCACGGATATCCTCGAAGGGGCCGCGGGCGGCGTACTCCTGGGCGGGGAACGCCGGTTCCTCGGTGGTGGTCGGGTAGTCGTGTTCGATCCAGTAGTCCCGGCCGCCGTCGAGCAGGCGCACGTTCTCGTGGCCGTAGTACTTGAACTGCCAGTAGGCGTAGGCGGCGAACCAGTTCGAGTTGTCGCCGTAGAGCACGACCGTCGAGTCGCGGGCGATGCCGTGGGAGCCGAGCAGGCTCTCGAAACCGTCCTTGCTCAGGATGTCCCGTGTGGTCTGGTCCTGGAGTTGAGTCTCCCAGTTGAAGCCGATGGCACCGGGCGCGTGCTCGTCGTCGTAGGACTCGGTGTCGACGCTCACTTCGATCAGCCGCAGGTCGGGGTCGTCGCGCTGGAACTCGTCGAGACGCTCGGCCACCCAATCGGCGGAAACGAGCGCGTCTGTCGCGTAATTGGGGTCTGAAACCATGATTCGTCCGTTCGTTCGGCCGGTATCAACTTAAACCAGCAGTCACCGGTCGCTCTCGCCGCGCTCTCTGACGCCGCCGTCGGCGCCGCAGATGGCGGTCGCGTCTGACGCGAACCCGAGGGCTAAGACTGGGCAGCCACTCGGTTCGCCCATGCAACCATTCGTCCCCGCGTCGTGGGTCCAGGATCGGGATGTCGCGGTCGTCGACGTTCGAGAGTCCTGGGAGTACGACAGCATCGGCCACCTGCCGGATGCAGTGAACATCCCGTTCGACGCCTTCCGCTCCGACGAGGGTGAGACCGGGAAGCTCCCGCCCCGGGCGGAGTGGGAGTCGCTGCTCGCCGAGGCCGGCGTCGACAGCGACGCCGAGATCGTCGCCTACGACGACACACAGGGCGTGTTCGCCGCACGGTTCGTCGTGACGGCGCTGCTGCTGGGGCACGATCCCAGCCGGCTCCACGTCCTCGACGGCGACTTCAGTTCCTGGCAGCGGGCGTACGAGACCACCACCGACGCAGTCGGTCCCGTCCGTACCGAGTACGAGAGCGATCCCGAAGCCGAGACGCCGCTGGTCGACTTCGAGACGGTTCGGGAACTGCTGCCGGCGATCGAGGCGGGCGACGTGACCCTCATCGACACCCGCGAGGACTGGGAGTTCGAAGAGGGACACATCCCCGGCGCGGTCCAACTCGACTGGCGCGAACTCGTCGACGAAGAGACGCGGGGCCCGCGACCCGCGGACGAACTCCGGGCGCTGCTCGCGGATCGGGGGATCGACCCCGGGCGGCGGGCGGTGATGTACTGTAACACGGCCCGACGCGTGAGTCACACGTACCTCGTTCTTCGCCAGCTGGGGTACGAGAACGTCGACCTGTACGAGGGGAGCCTGACGGAGTGGCAAGAGCGCGGCGGCGAACTGGTGACGGAGTAGGCCGTGACCGGTCAGGCTACTCGATTCCGGCCTCGCGGTCGGACTGGATCGCCTCGTCGGGGTCGGGGGCGTCCTCGACCCCGGGCGCCGTCGACAGCAGCTGGACCGTCTCGACGAGCAGGCCGACCACCAGCGGGCCGAGCACGAACCCCAGCGGGCCGATCGTGAGCACGCCGCCGACGAACCCGACGAAGTAGAGCGTGATCGGGAGTTCGCCCGCGACCGCCGCGAGGTTCGGCCGGATCACCGCGTCGGGGAGGAAGCCGACGACGACGAGACCGACGATCAGTACGGTCGCGGCCCGGGGCGCGTTTCCGGCGACGAGGTCGACGGCCGCGAGCGTGATGATCACGACGCTCGGCCCGATCACCGGGACGAACTGCAGCACCCCCGCGACGATTGCGAGCGTGATGGCGGCGTCGTACCCCAGTAGCGCGAACACGGCGTAGGCGGTGAGCGACGTTCCGATCGCCGTCGCGGCCTGGACGACGTAGATCCCGACCAGTGTGGCGCGAATGCGTTCGTGGTAGCGTTCGAGCGCGCCGTGGACGCTGGGGGGAGCGAGTCCGATCGCGACCCTCCGGACCGAGCCGGGACGAGCGAGCAGCCCGTACACGACGATGGCGAACAACAGCGCCTTGAGCGAGAGCACTGTCGCGGCGCTGGCGACTGAGAGTGCGGCTTCTCGGAGCAGGTCGCCCGCGGCGGCGATCAGCGGGGTGGTCCGAACCACATACGAGAGTTCGCCGACGGCGATGGGAATGGTGTCGGGCAGCGAGCGCCCCAGGTCCAGCAGCGTCGACCGCCGACGATACAGCACGTACGCCACCGGCACCACCGCCCCGACAATCACCAGTCCTGCAACGCCCGTGACCGCCACCGTCGCAATCCGCCGGGAGTAGCCGCGGTCGACCAGTAGCTGGCGGAACGGGAACAGCGTGTACGCCACCGTGATGGCGAACACCACCGTGTACAGCACCTCCGCGAGCACGACCGCCGACAGCACAGTCAGGCCGACGAGTGCGAGCACCAGCAGTCTGGTCTCCCCCCAGTCGCTGTTCATAGGCCATTCGGGTACCCGAGCGGGCAAAACCGTTGTCCCGGACGACACCACCCCGGATCGCACGGTTTAACTATTACTGGGGAAAACAACCAGGTAATGAGTCGAGACCGAATCGACAGGCGGCGATTCATCCAGACGGCCGGGGCGGCCGGCGCAGCACTACTCGCGGGCTGTTCGGCCGACGAAGTCGACTCGCCGACCGACACCACCACCACCACGACCGAGCCGACGACCGTCGGCACGACCGACCGCTCCAGCGACACGCTGGTCGTCGCGACGTACAGTTCCTTCATCGACGCGGTGAGCACGAGCCCCGGCGGCTGGATCAAACAGCGCTTCGAGTCGGAGTTCGACGCGGATCTCGTCTGGCAGACGCCGCCGAACGAACTCGATCAGTACATCCAGCGAGCGAACGCGGATGTGGAGATCGACGCCGACGTGTACGTCGGGCTCAACGTCGACGACCTGATTCGCCTCGACGAGAACCTGCAGCAGGACTCGCTGTTCGCGGCGGCGCCGGATCTCGACGGCACCGCCGACATCAAAGACGGGCTGAACTTCGACCCGCAGGGGCGGGCAGTCACCTACGACACCGGGTACATCAGCCTCGTCTGGAACGCCACCGCCGACGGCGACGAGTTCGTCGCCCCCGAGACGTTCGACGGGCTGCTGGAGTCGGAGTACGCGGGCGATCTGATCGCACAGAACCCCTCCTCCTCGGCGACCGGCCGGGCGTTCCTGCTCCACACGATCCAGGCGAAAGGCGAGGAGAACTACCTCGACTACTGGGCCGACCTCCAGGAGAACGACGTGCGGATCCTCGGCAGCTGGGGCGACGCCTACAGCGCCTACGGCAACGGCGAGGCGCCGATGGTCGTCTCCTACTCCACGGATCAGGTGTACGCAAACCGCGCGGAGCAGAACATGGATCGCCACCAGATCCGGTTCCTGAACGATCAGGGATACGCCAACCCCGAGGGGATGGCCCAGTTCGCGAACAGCGACAGCCCGGAGCTAGCACGGTCGTTCATGGAGTTCATGCTCCGCCCCGAAGTGCAAGCCGAGGTCGCCGTCCGCAACGTCGCGTTCCCCGCGATCACCGACGCCGAGTTCGGCGAGCAACACGCCGAGTACGAGCAGTACGCGCAGGTCCCGCCGGAGGCAGTCAGCTTCAGCTACGACGAACTCCGGGGGAACCTCCAGAGCTGGATCGAGGACTGGAGCCGCCAGATCGCGGGGAACTGATCCGGTCGCCGATCGATCCTCAGCCGCGACGGCTGCTTGACCCCCACGCCGGTAGCCGAACCGTTTTCCCCCACAGCCCCCGCCGTTCGGTATGAAGCTCTCCGCCGTCGATCTCTCGCCAGTCCCCGAAGGTGGTACCGCAGCCGACGCGTACGAGCACACCGTCGATGCCGCCAAGCAGGCCGAACGGCTCGGGTTCGAGCGCTTCTGGGTCGCCGAACACCACGGGATGGCCAGCCGCCTCGCCGGCACGACGCCGGAGGTGCTGTTGGGTCACCTCGCCGCCGAGACCGAGTCGATCCGCCTGGGCTCCGGCGCGGTGTTGTTGAACCACTACAGCCCGTTCAAAGTCGCCGAGCAGTTCGGCGTGCTGGACGGGCTCGCGCCCGGGCGGATCGACGCCGGACTCGGTCGCGCGAACGGTTCCCCCGCGGTGGATCGGGCGCTCGGCACCAGCCGGCGCGTACAGAACCCCGACGAGGACCACTGCGAGAAGGTCGAGGCGGTCGTGAACCACCTCTACGACGACTTCCCGGCGGGCCACCAGTACGCCGACATCGAAATCCCGCGCTCCGGCGCTGACGAGCCGGAGCCGTGGGTGCTGGGGTCGAGCGCCTCGAGCGCGAAGATCGCCGGCAAGCTGGGGATGCGGTTCTGCTTTGCGGCGTTCATCCGCCCGCAGTTCGCGGTGCCGGCGTTCGAAGCCTACCGCGAGACGTTCACGCAGTCCTCGCTCGCGGGCACCGTCGACGAGCCGACGGGGATGGTCGCGGTCAACGCCGTCGCCGCCGACACCGACGAGGCGGCCGCGCGCCTGCGGGCGGTCGCGGAGGCGTCGTTCAAGCGCATGCAGCGCGGCGAACTCGGGTCGACACCGACCGTCGAGGAGGCGATCGACGAACTCGGCGGGGTCCCGGAACCGACGCCGGAAACGTTGGACGAGGGCGAGTGGCCGCGCGCGATCTCGGGGAGTCCGGAGACGGTTTCGGGACTGCTGGAGCAGCTGGCCGACCGCGTCGGCGTCGACGAGGTGATGCTCCAGCACGTGGTGCCGGACCACGAGCAAGCACTGCGCTCGCACGAACTGATCGCGGCGGGGCTCGGCGTCGAGCCACGATGACCGCCGCGTGTCTGACCTGGCCGGCATAAAGCTACTCCAGGCCGGCGTGAACCCACTCCGAGTCGGGGTGACCCTGCTCGGAGTCGGGGTGAAGCTTTTCCTGCGGACACACCGACACAGACCGGGACCCATGACCACCCCGGACGAACCCCACGAGCTGCAGCGGTTCGTCGCGGCACAGGACTCCGTGATCGACGACATCAAGCGCGAGCTCCGGGCGGGCCGGAAGCGTAGCCACTGGATGTGGTTCGTGTTCCCCCAGATCGAGGGGCTCGGCCGGAGCGAGATGGCCCGTCGCTACGCGATCTCCTCACGGGCTGAAGCCGAGGCCTACCTCGCACACCCGGTGTTGGGGCCGCGGCTGCGCGAGTGCACAGCGCTCGTCAACGACGTCGAATGGCGGTCGGCCCGCGAGATCTTCGGCTCGCCCGACGACAAGAAGTTCCGGTCCTCGATGACGCTGTTCGACGCCGTCGCGGCCGATCCAGCCCCGTTCCGGACGGCGCTGCGAACGTACTACGACGGCGAACGCGACCAGAAGACGCTGGAACTGCTCGGCGACGGTTGAACACTCCCGAAAAGCGTTTTCAGGGCGCGACGCCGACGGTCAGCAGCGTTCCCCACGTTCGGTAGCGCGCGACCATCGCGTCGCGGCTGTCGAACCCCTCGTGGGGGAACGCGGACTCGTCGGGGATCTCGATCTCGCGGTCCGGGACGTTGTCCTGCTCGGCGACGTGGAAGCCGGCGTCGCGGAACGCCTCGCGGTACTCGCTGCGGTCCCAGCGGGTCATCTCGATCTCCATGTTCGCCTGCCACTCGTGGGAGGCGACGTTCTCCTCGTAGTAGTTTACCGCGCAGTAGAACGTCCCGCCGGGGCGCAGCACGCGGCGGATCTCCTCGAGCACGTGGTGGGGGTCGTTCGCGTAGTAGAACGCCTCCATCGAGAACACGTGGTCGATCGAGTCGGCGGCGAACGGCAGGTGGTCGAAGTCGCCGACGAGAAAACCCACGGCGCCGTCGTCGGTGTAGCCGTCGGCCTTTCGGGCCATTTCGGGTGAGCCGTCGAGGCCGTAGGCGGCGTCGATGCCGCGCTCGCGCAGCGCGCGCAGCGCGTAGCCGCTACCGGTCCCCAGATCAAGCACGGTGTCGCCGTCCTTGACGGGCATCCGGGCCAGTATCGGCCGCGCGGTGTGCCAGTGGCGCTCCTCCATCCCCTGCTCGCGGCCCTCGGCGGCCCAGGCGTCGAACTCCTCGCGAACGCTCATGGGCGGCGTTGGATCGTCCCCGGCAAAACGGGTTCGGCTCCCAGTCGGCGCGCGCTCGGCTCGTCGCCTCGCCGCGAGTTTGAAGTCTCCGCCGGTGTAGTACCGTCTATGGAGTACGACCTCGCCATCGACGGCGCACCCGAGACCGTCCCGGCCGGTACCGCCCTGCTGCTTCTCCACCCCAGTATCGGGGAGACCGACCGCGTCGATACGGACTTTCTCAGCGCCGACACCGACCGGTTCCTGGTGATCTCCACCCGAACCACCGCCCGGGAGGTCGAACAGAAGCTCGACTACTACGAGGTCGACGAGTCCCGCGCGGTGATCCTCGACACGCTCTCGATCGAACGCGGCTACTCCCGCCGATCGGCGCCGAACATCCACTACGCCGCCGGCCCGGACGACGTAGAGGGGATCGTCGAGGACGTGGAGTTGTTCCTCGAGAGCACCGAAGGCCGCCGCCGGATCACGTTCGACTCACTCAGCGAACTCGCCTACTACGGCGACGAGGCCGCCGCGCTCGAGGCTGCCGAGCGACTGATCGAACTCGTCCGCGAACACGACGCCGTCTGCCTGTTCCATCTCTCCAGCGAGGTCCACGACGACGAGACGGTCGCCACCTTCGCCGACCTGTTCGACGGCACCGTCACCCTCGACGACGACGGCAACGTGAGTTACGAAGCGGCCGAGTAGTCTCGTCGCCGCGTCGGCCGTCATTGATTCAGTTGACTCAGCCAGTTCTCACGGGCGGTTCCTGTTCCACCCGAAGCGTGAGGGGTTGGCGGCGGAGTTGAAGCGCTCGTTCCAGTCGAAACAGCACGTGCAGTCGAAGCCGTGGCTGCAGTCGAAACAATCGAAGGAAACGGAACGGTCGGCGGAAGCGAAACACCCGAACGCGTCGAAGGGGCCGTAGTCGTCGACGTGTCACGAAGCCGGCGACGGTGTGACTCCGTCAGCGCGTCGACGGGGTCCCGCGGCCGTCGAAAGCGCTACTCCGTCAGCGCGTCGACGGGGTCCCGCGGCCGTCGAAAGCGCTACTCCGTCAGCGCGTCGACGGTTTTCTCCGCCCACTGGACCGCGTACTCCGCCCCGTGGTCGCGGTAGGCCAGCGTGTCCAGCGCCGCGAACGGCGCCGGCAGGTCGAGCCCGTGTTTCACGGCCGAACACGCCAGCTCAGTCGCCGCGGGGAACGTCGTCTCGCCGCGAGCGACCTCGCCCGGCAACTCCTCGATCCGGCCGATGAGGCGGTCACCGGCGTCGTCCCACGCCGCGTGGAGGTCGTCGTGCTCGCCCGCCCAGGCGCGGAACCGCTCGCGGGTGTGGAGCCCGACCCAGGCCTCGAACAGCGCCATCGCGACCTGGTACGTCGCCGCGCCGCCGAGGCCGAGCGCGTCGTCAAGCTCCGTGTAGCGTTCCCCGAAGAAGGGGAGGAAGCTCTCGGGAACGCCCTCGTCGATCTCGACCAGCGCCTCCGCGATGAGGAACGACCGGAACGCCTCGGGCGTCCCTGCGGCGCGGGCCTTGACCAGGACCGTCGGCGGCTCGGTCTGCCGGGTCCAGACGACCGTACCGTCGCCCGGGAGTCCGATCGTGAACTGCGCGCCAGCGTACGCCGTCAACTGCGCGGGGGCGTTCGCTGGAAGCCACGATTCGGGGAAGGCGGCCGGATCCAACGCGTCGACGAGCAGTCCCAGTTCCTCGGCGACCGCGGGCGGAAGCGTCTCGAAGTCCTGATCCACGTCGAGAACGCGGACCTCGGGAGTGAGTTGGTAGTGCAGTCGCTGGACCGGCGGGGAGAGCGTCCGCTCGGCAAACATCAGGCGCCGCTCGAGAGAACGATCTGGAAGACCAGAGCGAGCGCCAGAAGCGCCGACAGGCCGACTGTGCTGGTGACGATCTTCGTCGCCGTGCTCATACTCGATGCTGCGGCCGCGTCGCTGTTAACAGTTGCTGAAAGCGGGCGACTGGGGACTCAGTCCTCGTCGATCCCGTAGTCGTCGGCCATCTCGATCACGTACCGGCCGTCCTCCTGGAGCGAGATGATGTACTCCTTCCGGTCGTACAGCTCCATGAGGTTGAGTTCGTACTGGCCGGGGGCGGTGATCTTGATGCTCTCGAACTGTTGGTTGAGCTCCTCGCGAAGCGCCCGCAGGTCGGTGTCCTCGTCGGCCACCGGCTCCTCGCGCTCGGGTGCCGAGCCCGCGACGGGCTGTTTCTCGACCGGTTCGTCGTCGTCGGGCCCGAGCGCCCCCGAGAGGTCGAACTCGTCGGGATCCGACTTCGGCGGCGTCTCCGCCGGTGGCCCCTGTGGCGTCCCGCGGGCGCGGCTGGCTTCCTCCGACGACGCCTGGGGTTCGGCCTGCCGGCGGGCGTCGTCGATCTCGTCGGGGCTGGCCGCGGCCGAGCGCGCGTCCCGCTGGGCGCTGTTCTCCGCGCCCGTCTCGTCGGCGGTCCCGGCGTCACGGAACTCGCCGGCGTCCCGAAGCTCCTCGTCGGCGTCCGCCGTAGCGGTCGTGTCGGCGTCGACGGCGTCTGCGGTCTCCTCACCCGCGGCGTCAGCCGCATGCGCGGTGTTGTCGGGGAGATCTATCTTCCGGTCGGATCCGGCGTCAGACAGCGGTTCGGCTGGTTCGGTGGGCGACGTTGATGCTGCCGGATCAGTGGTCGAGACGCCACCCGACTGCTCGGTCGTCGACATGGCGTCCGACTGCTCGGTCGTCGACATGGCGTCCGACTGCTCGGTCGTCGACGCCGGTTCTCGCTCGGGAGCGTCGGGGCCGGCTGTCGACGCCGGTTCCCCGGAATCCGCCGTCGACGCTGGCTCGTCGGGCTCGGAGTCCCGATTCGGCGGCTTGAACTGGAACTTGTTCCCGCCGCAGTTCGGACAGCCCGAGAGCATCTCCTTGGAGCCGTCGTCGAACTGCTGGCCGCAGGTGGTACACTCGTGAGGCACGGGCCTACTTGCGCGAGACGAGCGTGCTGATGAGGTTCTCGTCTTTGTGCAGCGTCTCGATCTGGTTGGCCGGGCCGATCACCGTCAGCTTCTGGGTGTCCTCTTTCCCCATCAGTCGGTCGAACAGCCCGGGGTTGCCCGAACTCGATTTGGGGTAGGTCTCGATCTCGATCCCGTTGAACTCGTCCGGGCTGATCTCGGTCATCGTGACCTCGATCAGCTTCGACTCCTCGTCGGGGGTGAGCCCCTCCTCGAGGATCACGATGTTGCCCTCACGAACGCCGTCGAGGATCAGCCGGATCTTCTCCATGCTGGTGAGCCCCTCCATCCGGGCGCCACTGATCATGTCGACCCGAACACCGTCGTCGGGGCCGTCCTCACCCTCGGTGGGTCCTCCGTCGCCGTCGCCGCTGGTTACTTCGGGCATTGTTAGGAGAAGTACTCCGCGATTTTCTCGTACACTTCGTCCATGTTCTGTCCTTCGAGCGCCGACAGGGGGATGGTCTCGTGCTGGGGGAACGCGTTCGCGATCCGCTGGATGTCCGACTCCTCTTTGTCGATCTTGTTCGCGAGGATCAACACCGGCAGCTCCTGACTCTCGATGATGCCGATCAGCATCGTGTTCACCTGCGTGAACGGGTCCTCGGTGCTGTCGAGCACGTAGATCACGCCGTCGACGTCCTCCCGAAGCCAGTGCATCGCCTCCGCGACGCCCTCGGTGGCCTCGCGGGAGCGCCGGACGGCATCCTCCTTCTCCATGTCGTGGTCGAGGAACTCCTCGTAGTCGACTTTCGTCGCCACTCCGGGCGTGTCGACGATGTCGATGGTGACCTCCTTCCCGTCGCGCTCGATGGTCACCCCCTCCTTGCGGCGCGCACGCCGTGTCTCGTGGGGGATGTGACTCTCCGGACCCACCGCATCGCCGGTCCAGTCGCGGGCGATCCGGTTCGCCAGCGTGGTCTTTCCGGCGTTCGGCGGGCCGTAGATCCCGATACGCTTCGGTTCCGCTGAGGCAAACAGGCCGTCGGTGACCCGTGTAATGCTGTCTTTCAGACTCGTGAGCAGACCCATCCTTATCTCCTGCCCCCCTACAGTAGGGGGCTGTTACCCAGAGTAGTGCTGGCAATCCACTTAAGAATGGCGTCAGACGGGGTGCGACGCCCCCGATCGGCGTCGATTCCGGAAACGGCAGTTGGCCGATTCACGTGTCAGATGGACTATACTAGTGGTTCGAAACCTAAAGGGTAGTGATTCGAAACGGAGTCTCGCCGGGCGCTTGGCGGTTTTTTCCACTCGAAACGGTGGTGTGGAGTCGTTAGGGATGAGGGTGAGACTCCGAATTCTCCCGATACCAGTCGGCAGATCGTCGATCAGGCGAATATCTGTTTCGTGGAGCGACATCGAACACCCCCTCCCCCTCGTTTCGTGTGGAGAAGCGGATCAGGGAGGGGTGGGGTGTCGAGCTGACGGCAAAACACGTAACTAATCAAACTACATCACCAATAAAGAAAAGATAGAGATTGCAGTACGGACTAATCTATCGTCTTGTATTGTAAAACTACCGCTCAATTCAGGGCAGTTCCTGCCGCTTCTCGACCCCCACCCCCATCGTTTCCGTGTTCCAGGCGAAACGAAGGGGTGGGGGGGTCCGGCCTCCCCCTCGTTTCAGGTCCACCCACCGATCTACCCGATTGGCCCCCGTGCTGTTTGGACTCCCAAACGAGATCCGGATGCCCTTCCGCTGCAGTTTAGATCGAGATCCGTCCGTTCCTGGACAGACTACCTCGGCCCTCCGTTTCAACTCTACGCGAAGCGACGGCGACTGGATTTGCTCGGGGCGTCGTCGACCAGCTTAGTCATTCGGACTTAACCTGGCTCGAGTAGTGAATCCACCCGAAACGTCGGAGGAAGGCGACGGGGTATGGTGAGATTACCGCACAGCGGCTTCGTGTCCGGTGCGCCGTGACCCCACGGCGCAGTACCGTTTCAACAGGGACAGATTTTTGGTACCCCTATTCATTTGGTTCGAGTGCATCAACTGGACGGCCGTTCGGAACACGTCGCGCTGAATCGGGTCTTGCAGGCGGTTGCACGGCGGATATGCCGGTTCCGGATGCCGTTCTCCACTCGAAACGCAGGGGTATCCAAATGAACGACACCGACGACACAGGTCCGGCGGAGGAAGCGGACGATCCGAACGATAGCTGGCCGATCGCCGACGACAGCGAGCACGACGACGATCCAGACACCGACGGCGTGACAGCCGACGATGCGGCTGCCGACAGTGAGTCCGACGACGGTGGAGCGGATCCGGCGTCGGTCCTCGACACCGGCGGCGAGCCCGTGACCGACGAGTCGGCCGACAGCGTCGACACCTCCGTCGACCTCGACACCGGCGGTGTCGACATCGACCGGATGCTCGAGGACGACGGCGACAGTCAGGGGCTGTTCGACGACCTGATGGCCGGGGAGCCGATCTTCAGCAACAAGGAGGTCCTCCGACCCTCCTACACACCCCACGAACTCCCGCACCGGACCGACCAGATCAACCAGATGGCAACCATTCTGGTCTCCGCGCTACGCGGGGACACTCCATCGAACATCCTCATCTACGGCAAGACCGGGACCGGGAAGACCGCGAGCGCGAAGTTCGTGAGCCAGGAGCTCGAGTCCACCTCACAGAAGTACGACGTGCCCTGCGAGGTGGAGTACATCAACTGCGAGATCACCGACACGCAGTATCGCGTGCTCGCCCAGCTCGCGAACAAGTTCATCGAGAAGAACCGCGAGATCGTCACCGACCGACTCGAGCAGCTTCGGGAACTCCGTTCGGCTGCGACAGACGGTCGTGACGCGCTCGCGGACACCGAGTTCGAGTCCGTCGACACCGTCGACGAGAAGATCGCGGAACTCGAAGATGATCGCGACGAGATGGAAGAGGTCCCGATGACGGGATGGCCCACCGACCGGGTGTACACGAAGTTCTTCGACGCCATCGACTACCACGAGCGCGTTGTCGTCATCATGCTCGACGAGATCGACAAGCTCGTCGAGAAATCCGGCGACGACACGCTGTACAACCTCTCCCGGATGAACTCCGAACTCGAAACGTCCCGCATCTCGATCATGGGGATCTCCAACGACCTGAAGTTCACCGACTTCCTCGACCCGCGAGTCAAGTCGAGCCTGGGCGAAGAGGAGATCGTCTTCCCCCCCTACGACGCCAATCAGCTGCGGGACATCCTCCAGCACCGTTCTGACGTCGCGTTCAAAGACGACGCGCTGACCGACGACGTGATCCCGCTGTGTGCGGCGTTCGCCGCTCAGGAGCACGGCGACGCCCGGCGCGCGCTGGATCTCCTGCGGACCGCGGGCGAACTCGCCGAGCGGAGCCAGGCCGAGACGGTCGAGGAACAGCACGTCCGACAGGCCCAGGACAAGATCGAACTCGACCGCGTCGTCGAAGTCGTCCGGACGCTCCCGACCCAGAGCAAGATCGTCCTGTTCGCGACCATCCTCTTGGAGAAAAACGGCGTCCACAACATCAACACCGGCGAAGTGTTCAATATCTACAAACGGCTCTGTGAGGAGATCGACGCCGACGTGCTGACCCAGCGCCGCGTCACCGACCTCATCAGCGAACTCGACATGCTGGGGATCGTCAACGCCGTCGTCGTCTCGAAGGGTCGCTACGGCCGCACGAAGGAGATCTCGCTGTCGGTCCCGATCGAGGAGACCGAACACGTCCTGCTCTCGGACTCCCGGCTCGGCGACATCGAGAACGCTCAGCCGTTCGTCCAGGCCCGCTTCGACAACTAACCGCGCGTTCGCTCGTTCACGATCCGTTTCCACTCGAAACGGTGGGGGTTACCTCGGACCAGTCACCCAACGACAGCCGGCGCTGTCGCCTGACCAATCGTATCACTGCTGGGAGCGACCACTGTTTCGGCTGGAATTGAAACGGTGGCGTTCTCGGGCGAGTCGACCGTCGTCGTGTTCGTGCTCGCGGTTTCGATGGCGCCGACCGGGCCCGGCGTCGCTGCACCCGAGAAGCCCAGCCGGACCCAGCCGAGGTAGGGGACTCGGACTCTGGCGGTGCCGACGACCCAGTCGGCTTTCACTGGCGGGCTGATGTTGTTCGTCTGGTCGTAGTACGCGTTGTTGTCACCTTTCGTGATGAAGCCCGCGTGGGGGGCCGGACAGTGGTCCATCTCTTCGCAGTTGTCGGCGCCTTGGACCCACGCTTTGTTGGCTTCGTCGTACCAGTTCTCCCCGTCCTCGACCCAGAACCGGGCGCGGTGGATGATCGGCGGCCCGACGTTCCCCGTGCTGTCGTAGACGATCACCGTCCCGTAGTCGTTGAACGTCTTGTAGCCCACTTCCTCACCGACCTGGTGGGTGACGACGCCGGTGTCCTCGCGGGCAGCGTCGGGGGCAAACCGACCGGGCTCGGTGACGAAGATCAGGTCGCCTTTCTGCATGTTGGGGTCCATGCTGCCGCTCTCGACGGCGACCATCGGCGGCCAGACGCCGCTGACCCCGAACAGCAACAGCCCGACCAGCGCGACGGTCGCCATGCTGGTCAGCATCTCACGGGCGAACATCAGCGGGCCGCTGTCGGCGGTCAGAAACCGTTGGAGTAGCCCGTCCGGTTCGTCGTCCTCGGCGGGGGGCTCCGGCGGGGGACCTTCGCCAGCGCTCATCTGGCTGCGGCTTGTCGGGGGGCCATCATAGGCCTTCTGACTGGCCCTCCCACCCGGGTCCGTGCCCCCGGCCGGACCGGCCGCAACCGACACCCTTTCGGTCCGTAGGGCCGCCCGTCACTGCATGGCACGCATCGAGGCCGCAGACTTCCACGACATCGCCAAACCCGGCGACGTGCGCCTCTCGCCCGACGGCGAGCAGGTGGCGTTCGTCCGGAAGGTTCCCGACGACGACGAGAGCTACGAGTCCACCGTTCACCTCGTCCCCAGCGACGGGAGCGAGGACCCGCGCCAGTTCACCGTCAGCGAGGGCGGCGACAGCCAGCCCCGCTGGTCACCCTCCGGCGACCGCATCGCCTTCGTCTCCAACCGCGGCAAGGACGACGACCGGCCGCAGCTCTGGATCATCCCCGTCGGCGGCGGCGAGGCCCGACAGGTCACCGAGGTTCCGGCCGGCGTCCAGGGGATCAGCTGGTCGCCCGACGGCACCCGTATCGCGTTCACGCAGTCCACCACCGCGGATGAGCGCGAGGAGGGCCTCGACGTGGACATCTCCGAGGAGGACGAGTACGAGCGCGAGACGCCCGATCCGCGAGTCATCGACCGCACCGTCTACCGCACGGCTCAGCAGTACTTCGACGGCGCGCGCTCGCACGTGTACGTCGCCCACGTGGGAACGGCGCTGGCGGGTGTCGACGACGTCGAGGTCGAGCGCGTCACCGACGGCGACGTTGACTTCGCCAGCCCCGAGTGGGGTGACGCCTCGACGCTGTACTACACCGCACAGGACGTCGGCGACGACCCGGACGACTCCCACCGGTACTCCATCTACGCCTACGACACCAACGCCGACGAAGCCGAGAAAGTCCACGAGTCGAGCGGCTGGGGCGCCGGCATCGCCGCCAACGGCGACGGCCGCGTCGCCTTCCTCTACAGCGAGGAGGACCAGATGAGCATCCAGCCGACCGAACTCAAGACGGTCGACGTCGCCAGCGGCGACGTGGCGTGGATCACTGAGGAGCTCGACCGCGGGCTGGGCTACGAGGCCGCCCCGCAGTGGGGCCCCGACGGCGAACAGATCCACTTCTCGACGCCAGACGAGGGCAAAACCAGCGTCTGGTGTGCGCCCGGCGACGCCAGCGAGGCGCCGAGCCGCGTCGTCCGCCCCGGCGCGGTCAGTGCGGCCCACGTCGGCGAGGATCAGCTCGCGTTCGCGATGAGCGAGTGGGACCACCCCGGCGACGTGTTCGTCTGCAGCCGCCAGCACGCCGACCAGCCCGGGCTCGACGGCGGCACCGGCGTCTCCCGCGGGGGCTGTCGCCGGCTCACCGAACTCAACGACGGCTACCTCGACGATGTCGACGTGCAGGAGCCCGAAGAGCTCCACTTCAACTCCGAACAGGGCGAGGTCCACGGCTGGACCATCACCCCCGAGGACTTCGACGAGGACGACAGCTACCCCCTCGCCGTCGAAGTCCACGGCGGCCCCCACGCGATGTGGACCACCGCCGGGACGATGTGGCACGAGTTCCAGACGCTCGCGGCCCGTGGCTACGTCGTGTTCTGGTCGAACCCCCGCGGCTCGACCGGCTACGGCACAGAGTACATGCAGGCGATCGAGCGCGACTGGGGCGACGTGACCCTGACCGACGTGATGGCCGGCGTCGACCTGCTGACCGAGCGCGACTACGTCGACGAGGACGACGTCCACCTCACCGGCGGCTCCTTCGGCGGCTTCATGACCTCGTGGGCGGTCGGCCAGACTGACTTCTTCACCTCCGCGG
>Ga0207813_100371_pt1 | contig 27038 bp, 23 predicted proteins | sample A23E3SouthBayCA_2_FD_187730 | JGI IMG/M metagenome (GOLD analysis project Ga0207813, IMG submission 187730) | Aerobic enrichment media microbial communities from Eden Landing Ponds, California, USA - A23 E3 (4) (SPAdes) | ecosystem: Environmental > Aquatic > Marine > Unclassified | place... | reverse complement strand
CCCGACGGTGCTCGGGTTCGCCGTCCCCGGGAGTCGCCCGGGCGGGGAGGCCGTTCCGCGGTACGACGAGTTCTGGGTCGACGCCGAGTCGTCGCTGTCCTCCCCGGAGAACGTCTGGCTCCACGAGTACGTCCACACGCGCCAGTCGTTCGTCCTCGCGACGGAGATGGTGTGGTTCCGCGAGGCCAGCGCGGAGTACTACGCCACCCGACTGAGCTACGAGGAGGGGCTGATCGACAGCGGGACGATGCGCGAGAAGCTCGGCGGATCCCCGTCGGATGCGACGCTCACCGACCCGGGGAGTTGGACGGACCGGCAGGTCCCGCGCCGAAAGGGCGCTCGCGCCCTGGCGGTCCTCGACCGGAAGATCAGGGCCGAGACGTTCGGTCACCGGTCGCTGGAGGACGTGTTCGCGCGCCTCAATCGCCACGACGGCACCGTCACGTATCGGACGTTCGTCCGGACTGTCTCGGCCGTCGCGGGCGAACCGATGGACGAGTGGCTGGACCGGCACGTGGCCAGCGACGACCCGGTCGCCGACGAGTACGGCGCCCGCGCGGGCGTCGGGGCGCCGACGGTCCTCGGTCGCCTGTGGACCGATCCGGCGGGCGTGTTCCTGACGCTGTCGGCGGGACTGAGCGTCGTCGCTGCCGTGCCGCTGTACGGACTGCTCGATCGGATCGAGCGCCGACGGCGAAACGAGTCACCGGCGGCGACACGGCGGGAGCCACCGCACGCGGGCTGACCGATTGCCCTGTGTGGGGCGACGACTCCAGTGTGCGGGACACGGACAGCGAGTCATACTCTAGGACTGCTCGGCGCGCGCCCGGGCGCCAGCTAGCGCGCCCTGCTTGAGTTCGCGGGCCTTCGTCTCCAGGCGCTCGGCTACTGCGTCGGGGTCGTCGCCGTCCTCGTGACCCGCGGCGATGATGTCGACCAGCGCGGACCCGACGATGATCCCGTCGGCGCCCGCCGAGACGATGCGCTCGGCGTGATCGCCGGTCTTGATACCGAACCCGACCGCTTTCGGGACGTCCCAGTCGGCGATGCGGGCCAGCGATTCGGCGGTCTGATCGGAGACGTCGTCGCGGGCACCCGTCACGCCCGTGCGAGCCTGCACGTAGACGTAGCCCGAGACGTGTTCGCGCATCCGGTCGAGGCGGTCGTCGGTGGTCGTCGGCGCGACGATAAAGACGAGGTCGAGCCCGAACTCGTTGCAGGCCTCCCGGAGCGGGTCGGCCTCGTCGGCTGGCAGGTCGACGACGATCAGCCCCTCCATGCCGACCTCCGCGGCCCGCTCGACGAACGCACGCGGGCCCTTTTCACCTGCGCTCGCGGTTTCGCCGCTCGCATCTTCCGAGGCGCTCCGCGTCTGGCCGTACTGGGCGACGAGATTGTAGTAGGTCATACAGACCAGCGGCACGTCCACGTCGAGGTCTTCGACGAACTCGAAGTACCGATCGGGCGTCATTCCCGCTTCCAGCGAGCGCACGACGGCGCCCTGGATGGTCGACCCCTCGGCGATCGGTTCCGAGAAGGGGAGGCCGAGTTCGATGGCGTCGGCCCCGCCCGCCGCCAGCGCCTCGACGTAGCGAAGGGAGTCCTCGTAGTTCGGATCGCCCGCCGCGACGTACGGGACGAAGGCCGGTTCGTCGCCGAAAGCGTCGTCGAGGCTCACAGGTCCCCACCCCCCATCGACCGCAGAATCGACATGTCCGGCGCCACGTCCAGGTCGCGTTTCTCCGTCTCCTCCAGGACGGTCTCGAGGTCTTTGTCGCCGCGCCCGGAGACGTTGACGACCACCGTCTCGCCGACGTCGTGGTCACCGTCGCCCAGGACGGCGTCTTCGAGGAAGCCGAAGGCGTGGGCCGTCTCCAGCGCGGGGATGACGCCCTCGTCCTGCGAGAGACGGTGGAACGCCTCGAGCGCAGTGTCGTCGTCGACGTTCACAGGAACGACGCGGTCTTCGTCGACCAGATGCGCGAGTTCCGGCCCCACACCGGCGTAGTCCAGCCCCGCGGAGACGCTGTGGGACTCCATGATCTGGCCGTCCGAGTCCTGCAACAGACGGGTGCGGGCGCCGTGCAGGACGCCCTCCCCGCCGGTCGATAGCGACGCGGAGTTCGGTGCGACCCCCTCCTCCTCGTCGACTTCGAGCGAAGAGCCGCCAGCCTCGACGGCGTAGAGGGTGACCTCCTCGTCCTCGACGAAGTTGTGGAAGGTGCCCATGGTGTTGGACCCGCCGCCAGCGCAGGCGAGCACGCTGTCCGGGAGCGCGCCGGTCTTCTCGTTGATCTGCTCGCGAGCCTCCTCGCTGATGACCGCCTGGAAGTCCCGCACCATCGCCGGGAACGGATGGGGGCCGACGACCGACCCGATGACGTAGTGGGTGTTCTCGACGGTGGTCGCCCAGTCGCGCATCGTCTCGGAGATGGCCTCCTTGAGCGTCCCGCGGCCCGTGGTGACGGGCGAAATCTCGGCGCCGTTGATCTTCATGCGGAAGACGTTGGGCCGCTGGCGCCGGATGTCCGTCTCGCCCATGTAGATCTCGCAGGGCATGTCGAGGTGGGCCGCGGCCATCGCCGTCGCGGTGCCGTGCTGGCCAGCACCGGTCTCGGCGATGATCCGCTCTTTGCCCATGTACTTCGCGAGCAGGACCTGTCCGAGGGCGTTGTTGAGTTTGTGCGCGCCGCCGTGGAGCAGGTCCTCCCGCTTGAGGTAGACGTCCCGATCGTACCGCGCCGAGAGCTGTTCCGCGTACTGCAGGGGCGTCGGGCGCCCGCCGAAATCGGCCAGGCGCTCCCGGAACTCGTCCATGAAGCCGTCCTCGTTTTCCAGCACGTACCGCTCGTAGGCGTCTTCCAGTTCCTCGATGGCTGGCATCAACACCTCGGGGACGTACTGTCCGCCGTACTCGCCGAACTTGGGGTCGTGTGCGTCGTCTGAGCTCATTCTGTCGTCTCCGTGTCTGTCGCAGTCTCGTCCGCGTCGATGCTCGTCCCGTCCACGTCGGCCGTCGGGGCGGCGTCGGCCGCCGTCGCGGCCCCGTCGACCGGCGTGACGAGTTCGCGCGTGTTCGCCCGCACGTCCGCGGCGTCGGCGCCGTGATCCATGATCGCGGACCCGATCAGCAGCGCGTCGGCGCCCGCACGGCGCATCCGAGCGGCGTCCTCCGGCGAGCCTATGCCGCTCTCCGCAATGAGCGTGACGCTGTCCGCGGGGTCACCGCCGTCCGCGTCGGCCGCCCGCTCCTGCCCCAGTCGGCGCGCCTCGGGCGCGACCGACTCGAAGGTGCCCAGATCGACCTCGAGTTGCGCGAGGTCGCGGTTGTTGACGCCGACGAACCGTGCCCCGGCGTCGAGCGCTCGTTCGACTTCGTCGGCGGTGTGAGCCTCGACGAGCACCTGGAACCCCCGCTCGCGGGCGGCCGCCAGCAGGTCCGCCAGGTCGTCGGTGCCGTCCTCGTCGAGAAAGCGAACGATCAACAAGAGCACGTCGGCCGCGACGGCGTCTAACTGGGCCTCGCGGACCACGAAGTCCTTGCGGAGGACGGGCACGTCGACCGCCTCGCGGACGCGTTCGAGCGTCTCGGTCGACCCGCCGAAGTGGTCGGGTTCGGTCAGCACCGACAGGGCCGCCGCCCCGCCAGCGACCATCTCCTCGGCCAGCGCGACGGGATCGTCGTCGCGTTCGCCCTCCGCGGTCGGGCTCGTGGGTTTGATCTCCGCGATCACCGGGACCCGCCCGTCGGCCTCCGCGCGAGCGAACGCGTCCCCGAGCGATCGGGCGTCGACTGACACCCGCCGGTCGCCGCCCGGCCGGTCCCGCGCGGCCGACAGGATCGACGCGACCGCTGGCGCTATCTCGTCACTATCGTCCATCTATGTACACTAACGGACAGAGTTGCACATAAGGCTTGCGTCACAGGGACGTACAGTCGAGCGAGACCGGGAACTGCGGCGCCGGGAAGCGAGGGGGGAGCGTGATCGCAGATATGGGTATCGGTAGCAAATTATAAACCGGTTTGTGAGAGACAAGCGCGTAGTTCTCAATGGCAGACAGCGAGACGGGCGAGTCGGATGCGGACGCGTCCTGGTTCGCGCACTATTTCGGGTTCGAAGAGCACGGCACGGACGTCCGGACGGAACTACTCGCCGGGCTCACGACGTTCCTGACGATGTCGTACATCGTCGTCGTGAACCCGGCGATCCTGGCGGGCGTCGAGGGTGAGAAACCCGGGATTCTCATCGACGGGTACACCGTCGGCGAGGTCCAGCAGATGCTCGCGGTCGTGACCATCCTGACGGCGGCTCTCGCGACGGTGGTGATGGCCTTCTACGCCAACAGACCGTTCGCGCAGGCGCCCGGTCTGGGGCTGAACGCCTTCTTCGCGTTCACGGTCATCGGCGCGCTGGGCGTCCCCTGGGAGACGGCGCTCGCGGCCGTCGTCGTCGAGGGGGTCCTGTTCGTCCTCCTCACGGCCGTCGGCGCCCGGCGGTACGTCGTCGAACTGTTCCCGGAACCCGTGAAGTTCGCCGTCGGGACCGGGATCGGCCTGTTTCTGGCGCTGATCGGCCTCCAGGAGATGAACGTGGTCGCGAACGACCCCGCGACGATGGTGACGCTCGGACAGGTGGCCTCGGATCCGGTCGCGATCGTCTCGGTCGCCGGTCTGTTCCTGACGCTCGCGCTGTACGCCCGCGGGACCAGGGGCGCGATCGTCCTCGGCATCCTCGCGACCGCGGGGCTCGGGTTCGCCGTCGAGACGGCAGGTCTCGTCAGCGCGGGGACGCTCACCAACGAGATCACCGGCGCACAGTACGACATCACGCCGCTGGTGGGCGCCTTTATCGAGGGCCTTCAGAACGTCGAGGCGCTGACGTTCTCCCTGATCGTGTTCACCTTCTTCTTCGTGGATTTCTTCGACACCGCGGGGACGCTCACCGGCGTCTCGCAGGCCGCGGGCTTCCTCGACGAGGAGGGGAACCTCCCGGAGATCGAGAAGCCGCTGATGGCCGACGCGATCGGGACGACCGTCGGCGGGATGATCGGCACGTCGACGGTCACGACCTACATCGAGTCGTCGACCGGCGTCGAGGAGGGCGGCCGAACGGGCATGACCGCGCTCGTCGTCGCGGTTCTGTTCCTGCTGGCGCTGGTGGCCGTCCCGCTGGCCGCCGCCATCCCGCTGTACGCCTCCCACATCGCGCTCGTGGTGGTCGCCCTCATGATGCTCGGGAACGTCGTCGAGGTCGACTGGTCGAAGGTCACGCACTCGGTCCCCGCTGGCATGACCATCCTGATCATGCCGCTGACCTACTCCATCGCCTACGGCATCGCCGCGGGCATCGTCAGCTACCCGATCGTGAAAGCCGCGAAAGGCGAGTTCCGGGACGTCCACGTCGGACAGTGGCTGCTCGCGGTCGCGTTCGTCGTCTACTTCGCCGTCCGGACCGGCGGCGTCCTCGAAGCCGTCGCCTGAGGCGGCGGTCGGACTCGAACCGATCGAGAGTGCCTTCTTTCAGTTGTCGTGCGGGGCGGTTCTTCGTTCAGCGCGGAGAGTCCGGAATATGCTCACTGAACGTGTGAACCCATATTTTTCCCGAGGGGATTTCCTCGCTTACTACGTTCGCTCGGCGGATGCTCAGTAGGTCTGCGAACCCATCGTCACTAGTTCTATCGACTCCCGTTGATGTCCAACGGACCTCGCTGAATACAGGGCGCGAATCTTGCACGAAGAGGTCACTGACTTTCAGAATAAAACCGTTCAGTAGCGAGGGCTGAAATACCGAAAGACTAGGTATCCATGAGCGAACTACGTTAGTTCGTACAGAGACGTGCCAGCTGTTGCCAGCACCCGCTCTCCGACGAGTGCGAGGTTCGTGCCGCCCTCCCCGGAGAAGGTGACCGTCCACAGTTCCTCACCGGACTCGGTGTCGTAGGCTCGTACTGTCATGGCGGGGGCTTCGGAGCCAACGCGAACGTCGCCAGCCACTACGAGCGTGTCGTCCGCGAGAACCGGGCCGGAGGCGTACCAGTCAGTATCATTGCGCCACACTTGGTCACCGGATTCGAGATCATACCGGGCGATGAACCCTGTAGTGAGGCCGTTTATACCGGCGGCGACGTAGCCGTCCCGCGCTGTGACAGCGGGGGTCGAGACATCGGCTGCACTATCCCCGGCGAACGATTTAGGTTTCCACAGCTGGTCCCCAGTTTCGGCATCGAAGGCCGCAAGCTCGCTCTCGTGGAGTCCGAAGGTCCCAACGACGACCCGGCCGTCAGCGACCGCAGGTGGGTGGGTGTCCCCCCGAACGCTCGGGGCTGCCCAGGTGCGCTCGGGGCCAGCGGATATCCACTGCCTAGGCGGTACCCGGTCGTGGTAGGCAAGTGTCCCGTCACGGCCCCCTACCGTGTAGAGGTGGCCGTCTGTCAGTGAGCATATCTCGCCTCCAACTACCCAATCCAGTCCGGTGTCTGGTTCGTACGCGCATATGCCGTCGTTGAGGGTGCCGACGTAGATCTCGTCCGCCCCGACAGTCAACCCCTCTACATGACCAGGAATAGAGTATCGATACATTTCCTGGTTCCCATCATATCCAACGAGGGTGCCGTCTGTTCCACTCTCGCTCGTCGCATGAAGGCGACCATTCTGGCCAAACCCGGCAAAGTAGGTTTCATCCTCCCCGAAGGTGGTCATCCTCCCTTGGGTGTAGGCGGCCAGCTGATCGCCGAACACCACTAGACGGTCAGGTCCCACGAGCGGGGAGAAGTAGGCCGGTTCTGCTCCATCGGATGTGACGGCACCCAACTCTCGCACTTCGGGTGTCTCTCGTGGGGGGCTTGCGTGAGGGTTGTGCGCAGTGTTCCGGGTGTCGTATCGGTCAAGGGGCCACGTTCCCTGCTCTGGCGTCCAGGGTGCGAAATCGGCTTTCGATGCACCTTCGGTCACCCGGAAGCCAACATATCCGACAGTGGCGATAGCAGTGCTTCCTGCGATTAATTGCCGACGTGTGGTTGAGGGCATCCTTCGTAATATTTCGGCGATGAGAGTCGATTCAATGCGTCTTGGCAATCTTCTCGACGGCGATGACGAACCGATAGAACAGATACAGTGTAAACAAACCGATTCCAGCGCTGATTACATAGAGCACTAATAACCCGAGCGAGGCCAAGGGCCCTCCGTAAACAAATACGTAAAGGACGAGTGCTGCAAGAACGAGAGAGTATCGCTACGTCTCGTAACGGTAACTCCCTGAATACGGGATGGCTCGTTGCCATGTGTGCCTCTTTGAAGAGACGAGTATTAATCGTCCTGATAGAACAAAGGCTGATTTTAATCAGTGGTCAGCGTTGGGTGCACGGTCAAGTCGGTAGAGTACCGTCTCTGTCAGTACCGGTGTGCTACGTACAGAGCGGCCGTCACCCACCTGGCCGACTGAAAGTGTAGTTTACCGGATCTGCGTCAATTGTGAGGGTGCCGGCGTCGTGATCCACGACAACCGCAACGGTGTTATGATGCGTGAAGTCGTGCAATGGCATCCCAGTCTGGAGTGTCCCATCGCGAGATAATTCGACATGTGCAGAGCCGAAGTCGATATGAATCCGATCATCGGTAGCCGTTACATCACCCTCGTGACCGAATCGACGTAGTTCATCAATCAGTATCTCCCACTCACTGAGTTGCACTCGTGGTGTCATCCGTCGTTCAATCATGATGTCGTTGTCTGGAAAGTCTTGGTGCGAGATACGCGCCCTGTATTGATCGATTCGGGGGTCAGAAGATGCGTATGCTGACTGTTCGTCGGAAAACCAGGGCGCATCGGGTTCGGAGGGATCGACGTCGTCCGGTTCGGGCCGCGTGTGGAGTTCGAGTGCCCTGGCGAGATTTTCGAGAGCCTCGGTCTTCGTATCGCCCTGACTGGCAACCCCGGTCGCCTCGTCTCGGGCGACGACATACCCGTCACTCTCCGTAATAGTGACAATCCTCTCGTCGTCCGACTCCCGGGGTTGTACACCCATTGTACAAGATTCAGTATCGTACCCGGTCAAATCGCTTTCCCCGGGAGGTCCCTATCGCCGGGAACGATGGGATCGCCTCGCTCTCTCACTCCGCGATCACGTCGACGTAGTCGAAGGCCTCCACGTCGACGAGGCCGTTGTTCGTCAGGCGGTACTCGGGGATGACTTCGAGTGCGAGGAAGGACAGTTCCATCAGCCCGCCGTCGTGATCCAGACCGATCCCGTGAGCGGCGGCCTCGACGGCCTCGAACTCCGCTTTCACCGCGGCGAGCGGTTCGTTCGACATCAGCCCCGCGACCGGGAGCGACAGCGACGTGATCCCGTCGTCGGGGTCGTAGGCGGCGATGCCGCCCTCGATCTCGCGGAGGTGTTCGGCGACGCGGGCCATCGCCTCGTGGGAGGCGCCAGCGACGATGCAGTTGTGCGCGTCGTGTGCGACGGTCGATCCGACGGCGCCGCGGGTCAAGCCGAGTCTGTGAACGAACCCCCGCCCGATCCCGCCGTCGCCGCCGTGGCGCTCGATCACCGCCATCGGGAGCACGTCCGCGTCGGTGTCCGCCGCGAGGACCGATCGGTCGTCGCCGCCCTCGTCGTCGAGCGACTCGACAGACACGTCGGCTTCCATCCGGGCGGTCTGGAGCCCGCCGACGGCGTCGACCACGCGGACCGACACGGGTTCGGGGCCGTCGTGCTCGATGGCGAGGTCGGCGGCGTCGACCGGGGCGAAGTCGACGGTGTCGGTCTCGATCTCGGAGGCTGGCGGCTCGCCGGTGTCCGCGGTGGGATCGACCTCGCCGTCGATCACGACGTGGTCGACGTCCCAGGACTCCAGATCCGAGAGGAGGACCAGGTCGGCGGGCGCGCCGGGCGCGACGCGGCCGAAGGGGAGGTCGTAGCTCTCGGCGGTGTTGAGCGTCGCCATCTGGACCGCCTCGACGGGGTCGACGCCGAGTTCGACCGCCCGCCGGACGGCGTAGTCGACACCGCCGCGTTCGACGAGGTCCTCGACGTCCCTGTCGTCGGAGCACAGCGAGAGCCGTCGGGTCGGCACCTCTCCCACGAGGTCGATCAGGTCGTCGAGGTTCTTGCTCGCCGACCCCTCGCGCAGGTAGACGCGCATCCCCGCCTCGACCTTCTCGCGGGCCTCCGCGAGGGCGATGCTCTCGTGGTCGTTGTCGAGGTAGCGCGCGACTTCCTGGAGGTCGTCGCCGGTGACCCGCGGCGCGTGCCCGTCGACCGGGAAACCGCGCTCGCGGGCCGCCTCGATCTTGGCGTGAATCCCGTCCTCGCCAGCCAGCACACCCGGGACGTTCATCACCTCGCCGAGCGCGACGACGCCCTCGGCGTCGAGCAGGTCGGCCACCGCGTCGGCGTCGACCGCGGCGCCGCCGTCCTGGAGGTGTGAGGCCGGGACCGACGACGGGACGGTAAAGCGCGCTTTCAGCGGCGTGTGGGCGGCGTCCGCGATGAGGTCCCGGACCCCCGCGGCTCCGAGGACGTTCGCGATCTCGTGGGGGTCGTGGACGACGCTGGTGACCCCTCGCGGCACGACCGCGGCCCCGTATCGCGGGAGGCTCACCATCGACGACTCGACGTGCATGTGGGCGTCGATCAGGCCGGGCGCGACGTACTCCGCCTCGATCTCGCGGCGCGCCGGGCGCTCCCCGAGGGCGACGACCTCGCCGTCGTCGACCGCGACGGCCGTGTCCCGGAGCGCCCCCGCGTTCACGTCGACGAGCGTCCCTCTGACGAGCAGATCGACCGCTTCGCGGCTCACGCCGCCCTCACCCCGGTGCGGGCCGCGACGAGTGTAGTGTCTCTCATTCGATGCCGGAGAGTGAGGTGAGTGGCGACAAATAGCTTTCCCGGTCACGGGCGCGCGGTGCCCGCCTCACGCGGTCGTCGGACGTACTCGGGCGGATTTCCGGCCGCCGACCGTCGTCTCAACTTTCAAGACCCAACCGCCCGAACGACGGGTATGAGCGAGGAAGCGGGGATCTACGCGCGACACGCGGACTACCTCGACCGGTACGTCCAGCTCGGGGCCGCACAGGGGCGGGTCATCTCGGTGTCGTTTCCCGAGTCGCCCGACGACCACGACGAGGCTCACGACCTGCTGGACCGGATCGAGGCGTACCTCCAGGGCACCGAGGACGACTTCGCGGACGTGACGGTCGCGCTGACGGTCCCGACCGACCAGCGGGCCGTCCTCGAACGCGTCCGGGAGATCCCCTACGGCGAGGACGTCGACACGGCCCAACTGGCGCGGATGGCCCCCGAACTCGATCCGGAAGACGACGCGGACGTCCGGACCGTCCGGGAGGCGCTGGCGAACAACCCCGCGCCGCTGGTGATTCCGGACCACCGCGTGCGCGACGGCCCGAGCGCCGCTCCGGCCGCAGTCGAGCAGAAACTCCGGGCGGTCGAGGGGCTGTAGCTCCGGGCAACGGCGGGTCCGATCGGTCGGTGTGACAGACGGTTTAGCCCGCGTTCTGGACCGCCGCGGCGACGATGCCCGCGGTCTGGCCGACGCCCACGGTAGCGAGTCCGGCGACGACCCCCCACGGACCGACGACGGCCGCCAGCGCGTAGGTCGCGGCGCCGACCAGCGAGAGCGTGCCGCCCGCGAGATACACCCGCCGGTAGGGATCGGTCTCGACGGCGCGTGCCGTCGCCACGTAGGCCGCGCCGGGCAGGACCATCCACGCGTACAGCGTCAGCAGTGCGACCGGGTCGCTGTCGGCGCCGACGGCCAGGTCGACCGTCCCGGCGAGCGTCGCGACGAACCCCGCCAGCAGGACGCGCCGCCAGATCCCGAGGACCGGGCCGGTCATCTCCGCCCGCCCCGCGAGGTAGAAGGCCACGAGCAGGACGTCCATGACACACAGCGCGATCAGGAGCGTCCGCCGGGCGACGACCGCGCGGTGGGCGGCCAGTGTCACCGTCCACGCCGCCGGGATCAACACGGTCGGACCGAAGTCGGTGAGTCGTCCCACGCCCGGATGATGGACCGACACCGGCTTGACGGTTGTGCCTGCCCGTCGGCGCCGACGTGACGGGTCTCAGAGGCTCGTCAGCAGGAAGATCAGCGCCGAGACCGACAGCGCCGTGACGATGAGCGCGCCCGCGAGCGGCGCGCCCATCGAGATGGCGGCGTTGGCCGTCGATGCGAGCATCTCCGTGCGGTCGTTGCCGAAGACGGTCACCTCGGCCGTCTCGCTCTCCATCCCGGCCTCGACGGGTTCGATGTCGGCGACGGCGCGGTCGGTGACGGCGTCGATCAGCGCGACCAGTTCGGCCTGGTCGATGGCGTCCCCGACCTGGTTGTCCGCCTCGACGGTGTTGACGACGTGAGTATCGGTCGTCATCACCTCCGCGCGGTCGACCTGATCGAGCGCGTCGACGATCCGGGCTCGCAGGCCCGGTTCCATGTTGTTCCCGTCGATCAGGACGTACGCGGTCCGCTGAGGGGTCGCGTCGCCGCTCTCACCAGGCTCCGGCGTCTCGAAGACGGCCACCCGGACGCCGAGCGGTCCGATCCCGTCGACGGGGTTCCAGTCGGTCTCGTCCCACGCGACGCCGACCCGGAGGGGGCCGCGGCTGGCGGCTTCGAGGCGCGCACCGAGTTCCTCGGCCCCCCGGATCATGTCGAACGACCGCTGGCTCCCGGGGACGACGTGGCCCAGGTCCTCGCCTTCGAGGCCGTCGTTACAGTTGTGCGCGTCGACCAGCATCACGTCGTCGACGCCGCCCGACCGGGCCTCGGCGGCCGCCGAGAGGCCGACCGCGTACTCGACGTCGTCGGCACACTCCGGGGCGAACGTCGCGACTGCGAGCGCGTTCTCGCCGACGGCCTGTCCGGTCATCGTCACCTCTCCCTCCGCGACGCGGATCGAGTGAGTCGCCCGGTCGGTGTAGTCGATGCGCTGATAGGCGGTTTCGGCCGTGTCGATCAGCGTCTCGACCTCCCGTTCGGTGACGAGGTTGAAGTCGTGGCCCGCGGTGGCGTGGGGCGGGAAGGCGAGTCCATCGGCCTGTTCGGCGATGCGACGCGGGAGGTTCCCGCCGCCGATGTCGCCCATCGGCCCGGGGTGGATCATCGGGAGGACGAACCGGGCCTTCTCGGCCCCGCCGGGTCGCCGGATCGACAGCACCGTCACCGGGACGACGGCTTCCTCGCCGATGTCCTCGAAAAAGCCCTCCAGTTCCCGCGATCCCTCGGTGATGTGGCCGACGAACCCGCGGACGAAATCGAGGACGCTCACGCCGAGGCTCCGGCGCCAGGGCTGGTCGATAAAGCGGAGGAACAGCCACACCATGCCCGCGTACATGAGACAGAGTCCGGCCAGCAGCGCGAACTTCCCGGGGTCGATGTACTGGAGTTCGCGGATCCGCTGGGGCGCCTCGTGGGGCCGGTAGAGGAACGCCCGGGCCATCGGGCCGCCGCCGAACTCGAGGTAGCGCATGGTGCCGCTGTAGACGAACAACAGGAGCGCGGCCGCGCCGGTCTGGATCCCCGCGGTGACGGCGGCGACGGCGAGTCGCTGCCGGGAGATGGCCATAATTACCAGCAGGCGAAGCGCGAAGATACAGGCCAGCGCCGTCAGCAGCGCGTCGACGACGAAGGTGTTGTCGAACGGCGTCACCAGCGCGATCACTCCCGCGGCGATCAGGACCGCGATGATGACGAGTTCGCAGGCCAGCGCGAGCAGCGAACTCTGGTTGCGGGTCAACTGGCCGCCGAGCTTCCGGTCGACGTAGGGCGTGAGGACGCTCGCGACTGCCGTCGGGATGCCGACGTAGAAGATCCCCTCCCAGGCGTCCTCGAGGACGAACCGGGAGTCGAACGCGGCGACGCCGGTGATCGCCGCGAGCAGCAGCGCGAAGGCGACGCTCGAGTACCACCGCGGCGCGCGGACGATGAACCGCGACAGTCCCGCGAGATCCCCTTGCGTCGTCGTCATCGTTGTCTCATTGCAACACGGGCATCTTTCTTTAAATATTGGTATTCGACGAAAGACAGTCTGTGGCTACGGAGACGCGCTAAACCGTCGAAAACACCCGATCACTCGCAGATCTCGCGGAAGTTCTCGAAGACGGCCTCCCCCTCTTCCGTGTGGGCGACCTCGGGGTGCCACTGGACGCCGTAGAGGTCGCGGTCGGGCGCGCTCATCGCCTCGACGCCGCAGACGTCGCTGTCGGCGGTACACGAGAACCCCTCGGGGACTTCCTTGACTTCGTCGGCGTGACTCGCCCAGACGCGCGTCTCGGGCGCCAGCGATCCGATCAGCGGGTCGTCGTCGTCCAGCACGTTGACGGTCACGTCGGCGTAGCCGCCGTAGTCGCCTTCGCCGACCTCACCGCCCAGTTCCGTCGCGATCACCTGGTGGCCCAGACAGATCCCCAGGACCGGGACGTCCATGTGGACGTACTCGGGACAGTTGCCGATGCGGTCGATGGACGGGCCGCCCGAGAGGACGAGTCCGTCGGCGTCGATCTCCTCGGGCGGCGTCTCGTTGTCGACGATGTCCACGTCCACGCCGATCTCCCGGAGCGCGCGCTGCTCCAGGTGGGTGAACTGACCGTGGTTGTCGATCACGTCGATACGGGTCATTAGCACCCGGTAGCGGACCGGGCGATAAAAGGGCCGCGGAACGGCCGCTCGCTCCCCCTCTCCGACGACGCACCCGCCGATCGCCAGGGTATCGACGCGTCTGGGTTCCGGCCGGGACCCGCGTCTTTATCCCCCGTCCGGGTGTCGACCCGGGTAGATGTCACGGCGCGTCCAGGCGGTGGCAGGGTTCGGACTCGCGGCGCTCGTGATCGGGGGCTTTCTCTCGGCGGTCGGACCCGGACGCGTTCTCGCCGAACTGTCGGGCGCCCGGCCGCTGCCGCTGGCCGCCGGAGTCGTCGCGGTGGTCGGCGCCTTCTACTGCTGGAGCGAGGCGCTCCGCCGTCTGCTGGCCGGTCTCGGACAGGACGTCGGTGGCTTTCGCTACCGCCTGGCCTTCATGAGCGGGGAGTTCCTCAAGCAGGTGATCCCGATGGGCCACTCGGGCGGGCCGGTCTTCGTCTCCTACGCCGTCAGCCGCGAGACCGACGCTCCCTACGAGGAGTCGCTTGCGGCGGCGACCGTCGTCGAGTTCCTCAACATCGGTGCGTCGATCCTGCTCGCGGCGACGGGGATGGTCGCCCTGCTGGCGACCCGTGACGGCCCGCTCGGGGCGGTGCTGGTCGCACTGGTGACGGGGCTGGTGATCGCCGCGCTCGTGCTCTGTGTGGCCGCCGTACTGGTCTACACCCGGCGGGCGCTCGTCGAACGCGGCGTGCTGGCCGCGGCGGGCCTGCTCCGCGGGACGCTCGGCCGGGTATCCGCCCGCGCCCGGGACGCTCTCGCCGCCGAACGGATCGCCGCCACCTTCGGGACGTACTACAGCGCGTTCGATACCGTACTGGCTGAGCGGGCGCAGGTCCGCCGGGCCGTGCTCTTCTCGCTGCTGGGGTGGGCGCTGTTCGTGACGCCGCTGTACGCGAGTTTCCGCGCGCTCGGCGAGCCCGTGCCCTACGCGCTGGTGGCGTTCGTCATCCCCGTCGTGAGTCTGGTGAACGTCGTCCCGACGCCGGGCGGCCTCGGCGGGTTCGAGGTGGCGCTGGCGGCCATCATCGTCGCCCTCGTCGGCGTCGAGTTCCCCGTCGCCACTGCCGGGGTCTTCCTCTATCGCCTGATCAACTACTGGCTGGTCGTCCTGCTGGGCGGGATCGCGTCGGTGCTGTTCTCGATGGGGCTCTCGGAAGCGCCGCCAGCGCTGGGGCCGGACGAGGACCCCCGGGTCTGATACTGTCGGCTATAACATATCGAACGAATTCGCCACCCCGAGGTGGCGAATATCTTCACGAACTTATAGCCGACAGTATGAGAGCGGGCGTCCGCACACCGATACCGCTGCCCGCGCGCCGCTGTCACGCCACGACCCGGCGGGCGACTTATCCGTCTCGACGGTGTCGGTCGGTGACATGGTGCGCACTCGTCGGGTCGTCGCCGGGTTCGCCCTCGCGCTGGTGCTGGTGGCCGCCCTGCTGTGGGCGGTGGGTCCGGCATCGATCGGCGCCGAACTCGCGGGGACGGACCTGCCGGTGTTCGCGCTCGGCTTTCTCGGCATCACGGCGGCGCTGGCCTGCTGGAGCGAGGCCGTGCGGCGCCTGCTGGCCAGTGCGGGGTCGCCGGTCGGGGGCTCCCGCTACCGCCGGGCCTACCTCGCCGGGGAGTTCCTCAAGCAGGTCGTCCCGATGGGTCAGAGTGCCGGGCCGGTCCTGCTCTCCTACACTGTGAGTAGCGCGACCGACGCCCGGCGCGACCACTCGCTGGCGGCCGCGACGGTGTTCGCCTTCTGCAACGTCACCGCGTCGCTGGTCCTCGCGGTCGTCGGACTGACAGTGTTGATCGCCACGCGCCGCGGGCCCACCGGCCCGCTGCTCCGGTCGGTCCTGGTGGTCACTGCGGTCGTCTCCCTCGCGATCGCTATCGCGGCGGTGCTGGCGGTGTTCCGGCGGTCGGTTCTCGAACGCGGTGTCTACGCGCTGACCGACACACTCCGCCGGACGGTCGGCCGCCTCTCCGTTCGGGTGCGCGAGGCGCTCGCCCGCGAGCGGGTGACGGCGACGCTCGCGGCCTTCGAGACCACCGTCGTCCGGGTGTCGCGCGACCGGTCGGTCCTGCTGACGGTCGGCGGGCTCTCGGTCGCGGGGTGGCTCTGCTTTCTGGTGCCGCTGTACACGAGTTTCCGCGCGCTCGGGTCGCCGGTGCCGTTCACGCTCGTCGTCTTCGTCGTCCCCGTCGTGACGCTGTTGAACGTCGTCCCCCTGCCCGGCGGCCTCGGCGGGTTCGAGGCGGCGCTCGCGGGCGTCACCGCGGCGCTGTCGACCGCCGACCTCGCGACGGCGACGGCCGCGGTCGTCCTCTTTCGACTGACGAACTACTGGTTTCTCGTCGCGCTGGGCGGCCTCGCCGCGGGGTCGCTGTCGCTGGGCGTGGCCGACGTGCCGGACGTCTCCGCGATCGAGGATCACCTCCCCGTCGACGCGGCGACGCGGCCCCCCGACGGCGAGCGGACGGACAGCGGTGTCGACGGCCGGGCCTGAGTCGACGGTGATCGGCTGGCAGGCCGCCAGAGCGAGCCGGTCCCGCTCACTCCCCGCTCAGTTCCCCCGGATCGAAGTACTCGTTTCGCCCCTGCCAGTCGTCGCCCGCCTCCGACCGGGTGTCGAGGTAGACTTCGAGACCGTTGCCGTCCGGGTCGGCGAAGTACAGCGCCTTGCTGATGCCGTGATCGACGGGGCTGACCTCGACCCCGCGGGCGCGCAGTCGGTCGTAGACCGCCGTAAGCGCCGCCGCGTCGTCGACTTCGAAGGCGGCGTGGTACAGACCGACGCCACGGCCCGGCCCGTCCGCGTCGGGACCGACTCCCTGCAGGGCCACGTCGTGGTGGCGCTCCCCCCACGAGAGAAAGGCGTAGCGGCCCCGTCGCTCGGTCACGCCGAGATTCAGGACTGCGGTGTAGAACTCGACCGCTCGCTCCACGTCGCGAACCTTCAGGTGGACGTGTCCGACGGCGTGTGGTGCGGGCACCTCCTCTGTCATACAGAGTACACAGACTGCAGAGGGCAAAAATCCGCGCCCTGCGTCGGGACCGCGGCGACTCGCGCTCCTCGGTCAGAAGTCTTCCCACTTCGTCACACGGACCGCGAGCGCCAGCGAGAGGACGGATCCGATCCCGAGGACGGCGAACGGGAGCGCCGTGCCCTCGGTGGTCTCCAGCACCATCAACTGCCGGAGGCCGCGGTGGAAGTGATAGATCGGCGTCACGGTGGCGACGGTCTGGAGGAAGCCGGGCATCAGGTCCAGTTCCCAGAACACGCCGGAGACGAACATCGTCGGGAGCGCGACGGCCATCCCGAGGCTCGTCGCCGCCTCGGCGTTCTCGACGAGACTGCCCAGCGCCATCCCGAGGCCGGTGAACGCGACTGCGCCGAGCGCGACCAGCGCCAGCGACAGGGGCCCGGGGACGACGGTAACGCCGAACGCGAGGCGCGCGACGACGACCATCACTCCCGTTATCACCAGCGCGAGCCCCGTCTGCTGGACGACGTTCGCGAGGATCCAGTCGCGCTTGCGCAGCGGTGTCGCGACCAGCCGTTTCAGCGTCCCGTCGGCCCCGAACTGCGCGACGACGGTCGGGAGCGTGATCAGCCCGTTTATCATCACGACCGCGGCGATCAGCGCCGGGAGGTAGTAGTCGGCCCCCTCCAGCGTCCGGTCGCCGAGATCCGTCGTCTCGACCCGCGCGGGCGGTTCGCCGATGCCGACAGCCCGTTCGTTGAAGCGGGCGACGACGCTCTCGACGACGCCCCTGATCGCTGGCGCGGCCTCGTCGTCGCTGGCCGCCATGAACGTCACCGTCGCGGCCCCGGTAGCGTTCGCGCTGGCTGTCGCGTTCGCGTCGTCCGCCGCGTCGAACGCCCCCTGAATCGCGGTTCGGTTCGCGGTGCCGGTCCTGTTGAGCGTGTCGAGGATGACCGACCGTCGGGCGCGCGCACTCCCGGCGCGCACGTCTTCGGCGAACCCGTCCGGGACGACGAGGACCCGCACGCTCCCCGAGGGGCCGCCTCCGCGACTCCACGCGGTGACGTTCCGATCCGAGTCCAGCGGCCGGACCGACAGCGCGCCGGTCCCGTTCAGTGCCTCGACGAACGTCGCCGAGAGGTCCGTCGGGTCGTCGTCGGCGCCGACGTCGTTGTTCTGGACGTAGACGGTGAACTCGCTCGTGCCGCCGCCGAAGACGGCGCTGAAGATGAGCAACAGGATCACCGGGAACAGGAAAGCGAAAAAGACCGCCTCGCGATTACGGAGCCAGTCCCGGGACAGCGCGACCAGCAGCGGACGGACGCGCGTCATCGGAGCTCACCCCGGTCGTCGGGCGTCCCGCCAGCGAGACGGAGGAACACGTCCTCCATGCCCGCGCCAGCGAGTTCGATCGCGCGGTCGCCGCCGACCCCGTGGAGGCGGCCAAAAGCCGCCTGCGCGGCCGACCGGTCCTCGAAGAGGCCGACGAGGTCGCCCGCGTCGTCGCGGTACACCTCGTCGGCGACTTCGCGGAGCGCCGACTCGACGGCCGCGTCGTCGCCGGTCGCCTCGACGACGAGTCGCACGTCGCCGCCGTAGGTCGCGACCAGCCCCGCGACGGTGTCGACCGCGACCGTCTCACCGTCGACCAGCAGCGCCGCGCGGTCGGCGAGCTGTTCGACCTCCTCCATGTAGTGGGTGGTCAACACCACCGTCGTCCCCAGGTCGGTGAGGCGCTCGATCTGCTCCCAGGTGGTCCGCCGGGCCGCGGGATCGAGCCCGGTCGTCGGTTCGTCCAGGAAGAGCACCTCGGGGTCACTCACCAGCGCCATCGCGATGCCGGTCCGGCGCTGGTAGCCCCCGGAGAGCGCGGCGAAGCGCGTGTCGGCGTACGCGCCCAGGTCGAGGCGTTCCAGCGCCGCCTCCACCCCGATTCCGTCGGCGTAGAGCTGACGGGTCAGCCGAACGTTCTCGCGGACGGTCAGGCGGTCGAACGTGTGAAACGACTGCGGGACGACCCCGATCCGCTCTTTGATCGTGCGCGGGTCCTCGGTGACGTCGTACCCGAGGACGGACGCCGACCCGCCGGTGGGCGTCCTGAGACACTCCAGGATCTCGACGGTCGTCGTCTTGCCCGCGCCGTTAGGGCCCACGAGCGCGAAGACCTCGTTTGCCCGAACCTCGAAGCTCACGCCGTCGACGGCGACGGTCTCGCCGTACTCGCGCCGGAGGTCCCGCACCGTGACGACCGCGTCGGTCGACTCCCCTGCCATCTCGATTGCAGGCGTTTCATCCTCCCGGGTGGTAAAACTGTCCCGTCGCTAACACGACCGGTGCCGCCGCCGGTCAGTCCACCTGTGCCCGCTCACCCCTCGTCACGTTCGAACCGCTCGGCGGCCGACTCGAAGGCCAGCTCCGACTGCTCGCGCGAGCGGCGCCCCTCGCGCTCGGCGATGGCCTCCGGGTCGGGGCTGGCGTCGTCGTCGATGCGCGCCCACGAGTCGTGGATCTTCGCGTGACACCACCGGCAGAGGAAGACCGTGATCTCGTGGCTCGCCTCGCCGCTTCCCCCTCCCGATCCGTCGGCGTACGAGAGGTGGTGTTCCTCCAGCAGGGGCCGCTCGTCGTCGTGGGCCATCCGCCGTTCTTCGAGGCCGCAGCGTTCGCACTCGCGGTCGCGGTTCCGACGGCGGAAGTGCGGGCAGTCGGCCCACTCCCACGGGCCGGTCAGCCCCTCTTCGTCGGGCCGCACCTCGCGGGTCGCGTCGCTCCCCGCTCGGTCTTCCGAGGTGCTCCGCACCTCGCACACGACGGGACACCGGAAATCGTCGGCAGAGCGGGCGTCCGCGAACGCGGGGTCCTCGTCGCCGCGCTCGACCGCGAAGCGACACCGGCCCTCGTCGGTGCAGTGGTCACAGCGGTCGACGTGGGCGTACGGGTCGTCGACCCCGACCGACGTGCCCGAGGGCGTCTTCTCCATGCCGAGTGCGTGGCGCTCGACGGGCTTGAATCCATCCGCTCGCGAACGCACTCGCGAACTCTCGTATCCGGAGACTGTCTGCGGCGTCGGGTCGAGGCCGACGCTGTGGCGTGTGACGTACGAAAGAAGGCGTCTTCGTCCATCGCGTCGGGCGACGAACGAGAGTCGCTGTTAGTTGCGGACGAGGTTCGTCGCGCGCGGTCCTTTCTGGGATGATTCGATGTCGAACTCGACTTCCTGCCCTTCCTCGAGGTCCGGACCGCCGACGTCCTCCATGTGGAAGAAGACGTCCTCGTCGTCGTCCAGGTCGCCGTCGTCAGTCGAAATGAAACCGTAACCGCCCGTGTCGTTGAAGAAGTCAACCTTACCGTTTGCCATTACAAATAGACGTACACCCGTCTGGGGTATAACCCTTCCGAGAGTCGAGGTACCACGGCCCTCCCCGTCGCCGCGAAGCTGGCCACCGGCCATGGCGAATCGCGTGACCCCGGGGAGTCAGATATATACGGTATGGTATCGTGTGACGAGAGGCATCGCTATGAGAACGTGCCACAGCTGTCAGGCGGTCATCGACGAGTACATCCTGGACAAACAGCTCGAACCCCTTCGCGACCTCACAGTCGACGACTTCAACCTCTGTGCGGACTGTGTGACGGTCGTCGCGGACGCCTGCGTGGAGTGTGGCGGTGCGGTGTACGTCCCCCGGGGCCAGTCCGACGTCCCGGACTACTGCCCGGCGTGTCGGGCCGCGGTCATCGAGCGGACCGGGCGCGACCCCGGGTGGGACGGCGGTCCCGCGACGACCTGATACGGTTTATTGTAGCGATGTACCGGTACGCGCCAACCTCGGGGTTGGCGCCATCCGGAAATGATCTACAATAATCCGTATGACTCCGGGTGGGTCGCCGTCGTCCTGGGACAAACGTTTAGTCGGGTCGGGGGAACGTGAGAGCATGCGCGTCGTCCACGACCCGACCGACGGCGACGAGCGGACGCTCGCGACCACCGTCGAGACGGCCGACTCCTTTCTCGAACACACCCGGGGGCTGATGTTCCGGAAGTCGATCCCCGACGACTACGCGCTCGTCTTCGACTTCGTCGCCGAGGCCGAGGCGTCGCGACTGCCGTGGGCCTCGCCCGAGGCCTACCGGTCGATCCACATGCTGTTCGTCCGGATCCCGCTGGACGTGCTCTGGCTGCTGGACGGCGAGGTCCGGAAGGTGAAGACGCTGGCGCCGTGGCGCGGCCTCGGCCTCGCGAAGTCCGACACCATCGTCGAACTCCCGGCGGGCGCGGCCGACGGCGTCGAACCCGGTGACCGCGTGCGCGTGGTCGCAGAGGCCGGGAGCGACTCGGTGGCAGAGGGCGACTCGGAGGCTGGCAGCGACGACGGACCCGCTGGTGCCGCGACCGGGATGGCAGGCGAGGGCAGCGATTCCGGCCGCGACGACCGCTGACCGCCCGTCCCGTCGGAGCGAACCCAACAACTTAATACCGGGTCGTCGCTTCACTACAACCTACCATGTCGGAGGACTTCGACGCCGACACGGAGGATAGAGGAAGTCGCCTCACGGCGGCTGGCCGAGAAATTCTCGGCCGAGAGTGACACCATGGTCGACCTATTCGGGGATCACCCATCGACCACCCCTCTATCCGACGTAGACGACGTACAGTTTCTCGATACGACGCTGCGCGACGGCGAGCAAGCGCCGGGTATCTCGCTGACGCCCGACGAGAAGGCACGCATCGCCCAGGCGTTAGACCGGGCGAACGTCTCGTACGTCGAGGCCGGGAGTGCCTGCACCGGCCCGGGCGAACGCGAGACCATCTCTCGGGTCACCAGCCTCGACCTGGACGCGACGGTCACCAGTTTCTGCCGGGGCATCCAGCGCGATATCGACCTGGCGCTGGAGTGTGACGTCGACGGGATCAACCTCGTCGTCCCCGCCAGCGACCGCCACGTCGAGGACAAGGTCGGCACCAGCAAAGAGGAGAACGTCCAGTCGACCCGGGAACTGGTCGAGTACGCCAAAGACCATGGCCTCTGGGTCGAGGTCATCGGCGAGGACGGCTCCCGTTCGGACCTGGACTACCTCGAGGAGCTCATGGGCGCCGCGCTGGAGGCAGGCGCCGACCGGGTGTGTTACGCCGACACCGTCGGCCACGCCACGCCCGACCGCACGCTCGACGCCGTCACCCGCCTGGCCGACCTGGGTCCGACGAGCACCCACACCCACGACGACCTGGGGCTGGCGGTGATGAACGCGCTCGTCTCGGTCGCGGGCGGCGCCGACGTCGTCCACGGGACGATCAACGGCATCGGCGAGCGCGCGGGCAACGTCGCCATCGAGGAGGTCGCCATCGCGCTGGACCACGGCTACGGCGTCGAGACGCTCGACCTCACCGAGGTGTACGACCTCGCGGAACTGGTCTCGAACGCCACGGGCATCCCGCTCCCGCCGAACAAGGCCGTCGTCGGGCAGAACACCTTCACCCACGAGTCGGGTATCCACACCGACGGCACCCTCAAGGACGAGGCGATGTACGAACCGTACCCGCCCGAGAAGGTGGGCCGGGAGCGGCGCCTCGCGCTGGGGAAACACGCCGGTCGCGCGGGCGTCGAGGCCGCCCTCGCGGAACACGACTTCGAGGTGACCGACGAGGAACTCGGCGAGATCGTCACGCGCGTCAAGGAGATCGGCGACCGGGGCAAGCGCGTCACCGACGCCGACCTCATGGCCATCGCCGAGGAGGTCACCGGCGACGAACACGAGCGCCGCGTCGAGATCGAGGAACTGACGACCGTCGCGGGCGGCGGCACGCCCACGGCGAGCGTCACCCTCACCGTCGACGGCGACGAGCGCACCGAGGCCGAGACGGGGTCGGGCCCGGTCGACGCCGCGATCAACGCCGTCCAGTCGGCGCTGGGTCACTCCTTCGACACCCACCTGGAATCCTACCACGTCGACGCCATCACCGGCGGCACCGACGCCGTCGTCACCGTCGAGGTCGAGATGTCGCGGGGCGACCGCACCGTCACTGTGGCCGCCAACGATTCGGACATCACGCGGGCCTCCGTCGAGGCGATGGTCGGCGCGCTCGACCGCCTGCTCGCGCAGGACCCCGACCGCGTACTGGCCGACGACTGAGAGGCGAATACGACCCTGCCGATCGGTCGTCCGCGCTGGTTTCCTCCGGCCGATTGATCGGCGGATACGACCCCGCCGATCGGTCGTCCGCGCTGGTTTCCCCGGCCGGTAGCTATTTCCTGATCGGCGCGCCCCGTCCGGTATGACAGCCGACGACACCGATCCGGTCCGGATCGCGATCGACCCCGACCGGGTGAGCGAGTGGGCGGTCGACACGAACGTGTTCGGCCGCTTCGCCGAACACATCGGCGGCGCTCTCTACCCCGGCGTCTTCGAGAACTACGTTCTCAACGGCACCTTCGACGTGTGGAACGAATCGGGCGGGAGCGCGGGCCCGCCGTTCGACGTCGACACCCACGAGGGGATCGCCTACCCCTGGGAACCCGCGGGCGAGGGGGCCGACTTCGAGCAACGGGTCGGCGGCGTCCGCGGGCGCGGCGCGGCCGACGCGCTCCGCGAGGGCGTCGAAGTACCCGAACGCAAGCGGCCCGACCCCCCGGACGTGACCGACTCGCGATACCAGCGGGTCGCGCTCGACGGATCGGACGGGGCGGGTGGCGTCCGACAGCGCCTCGCGCTCCCGGACCGCCGGACCGCCTCCTTCGAGGTGGCGCTGTCGGTCCGTGGTGATCCCGCAGAGTGTACCGTCGCCCTCGACGCCGACGGGGAGACGCTCGCGGCCGAGACGGTCCCGGTCGGGAGCGAGTGGGCGCGCCACGAGGTGACGCTGACCCTCGACGACGCGAGTCCCGAACGCTACGCGGACAACTCCTACGGCGAGGTCGCGCTGACCCTGACGACCGAGGGCGAGGGCCGTCTCGACCTCGACTGGGTGACGCTCGTCCCTGGCGACGCGATCGAGGGTAAATTCAACCCGGAGACGGTCGAGCGACTGCGCGAGGCGAACGTGACGACGCTGCGGTGGCCGGGCGGCAACTACGCCAGCCAGTACCGCTGGCGCGACGGCGTCGGCCCGGTCGCCGAGCGGCCAGTCACCCCCGTCGCAAACTGGGGCGGACTCGACCAGAACTACCTCGGCACGAACGAGTGGCTCCGCTTCTGTGAACTGGTCGGCGCCGAACCCTATCTCACGGTCCCGGTGTGGTCGCCCGCCGGTCCCGACGAGGCCGCCGACTGGGTCGAGTACTGCAACGGCGACCCCGAGGAGACGGAAATGGGCGCGCTCCGGGCCGAACACGGCTACTCCGAGCCGTGGGACGTGACCTACTGGGGCGTCGGCAACGAAGTGTGGGGCTCCTGGCAGATCGGCCGCACCGACGCCGACGACTACGCCGAGCGCTACCGCGAGTACCACGACGCGATGCGCGCGGCCGATCCCTCCATCGAAGTCGACGCCTGCGGAATCGACCCGTGGTTCTCGCTCGTCCACGACGGCACCCGGGAGAGCGTCACGCTCCCCGCGGAGGGCGGGGACCCGCCGGTCTGGAACGACCGCCTGTTCGCGGGCGCCGCCGACCGCATCGAGGGCGTCGACGTCCACCGATACACCGAGGGGATCAGCGGCCACACCAGCGACGACGGCGCCCGGCAGGCGTGGCTGGACCGCAACGACGAGACGCCCCGTGGGTACGCCGAGGTGCTCGTCAACGACCCGGGATCGTGGGACGCGATGTTCGAGGCGGTCCGGGCGAGCGCGGCCGACCACGGGATCGAGGACCCGCGCATCACATTCGGAGAGTGGGGACTGCGGTCCGGCGAGGTCGAGGAGGGATGGCCCCGCGCGTCCCGCGGGACGATGGCCCACGCGGTGTACGTCGCCCGCGCGTTCCAGGCGCTGCTCCGGAACGGCCGGGACGTGCGCCTCGCCCACTGGACGGAGTTCTCGGGGTACGTCCACCCGAGCCCCTACGGCGGCGACGGTCGCCATCCCGGCGCGGAGATCGCTCGCCGGATCGCCGCCCCGGTCCTCGCGACCGACGCCGACTGGCACCTGATCGAGACGGCGGTGTCGGGCGCGCCCGTCCGGGAGCGGCCTGCGACGGGCGTGTCGATCCCCGAGGGGACGGTCCCGCTGGTCGACGCGGTCTCGGTCGGGGCCAGCGAGGGCGACCGGGCCGATCCGCGGCGTCTGACCGTCGTCACGAACGGGTCGCTTGCCCGGTCGGCGACCGTCGAGATCGAGGACGGCGGCGCCGACTCGGACCCCGACGGCGCCGAGGTGACGCTGTTCGCCCCCGCCGACGGCGACCCGTTCGCGACGGGCGAGGGCGCCGACAGCGGGGCCGAAACCGAGACGTTCGCGGTGGCTGGCGACGCGACGGGCCCGATCGAGGTGACGCTCCCGCCAGCGTCGGTCGCGCTCGTCTCTGTCTGACGCGCTCGCTCGTGTCGACACGCTCTCGATGGATGTGGCGCTCGCTCGTGTCGACACGCTCTCGATGGATGTGGCGCTCGCTCGTGTCGACACGCTCTCGATGGATGTGGCGGGCCGCGACGGACGCGGCGGGCGCGACGGCGATAGCCGAACCGTCCGACCTTTCAACGAACGGGTCCACGTGCAGGTATGAGCGAACGAAACGACGCGGGACCGTCGATCGACACGAACCTGTTCATCACGGTGTCGGGCCCGCCGGGGTGTGGCGCCACGTCGCTGTGTACCCGACTCGCGGAGGCGATCGGCTGTCCGTACGTCTCGGGCGGGGACATCTTCCGGGACATCGCCGACGAGCGCGACATGACGCTGACACAACTGAGCGCGAAGGCCCAGGCGTCCGACGAGATCGACCGCGAACTCGACCGGCACCTGCGTGAGGTCGCCGAGCAGTGGGGCGTGGCCAACAAGCCCTTCATCCTCGAATCGCGACTGGCGGGGTGGCTCGCGGGCGACCGCGCAGACCTGCGGATCTACCTCGACGCTCCCGACGAGATCCGGAAAGCGCGCATCGGCGACCGTGAGGAGACCGCTGCCGAGATGGCCGTCCGCGAGGTCGGCGAGGCGGGCCGCTACGAGTCCTACTACGAGATCGACGTCGAGGACCGGGAGTTCTACGACCTGCACCTGAACACGGCCCGCTGGAGTCAGACCGGGGTCTTCGAGATCGTCCGCGCGGCAATCGAGGAGTACGACCTACAGTCCGACGAGGGCGCGTTCGAAACTGCTCCCGTCGAGATCGACCAGTAGGCGGCCGGTCGATCAGAACGGACTCCCGCCGCCTGACTCGTCGTCGTCGAGGAATCCGCTCTCGTCGGCCTCGTCGGCAAAACCCAGTTCGTCCGGATCCCGTCCCGCGCTGTCGATCACCTCGTCGGAGACGATGACGGGACAGTCCACCCGGAGGGCCAGCGCGATGCCGTCGCTCGGGCGCGCGTCGAACACCATGTCGCTGCGCTGGCCGCTGTCGTACTGTTCGGTGTCGATCTTCGCGTAGAAGGTGCCGTCCGCCAGGTCGTCGATGCGGACGCGGTCGATGGCCGCGCCGAACTCCGCGACCATGTCGACCATCAGATCGTGAGTGAGCGGTCGCTCGAAGGGCGTCCCGTCGATGGCGTGTTGCATCGACTGGGCCTGATCGGCGCTGACGAAGATCGGAAGCAGTTGCTCGCGGACGCGCAGGACGACGACCGGCATCCCGCGCTCCTCCTCGCCGACGCCGACACCGACGCCCTCGACGGTGGCCTCGTGGGTTCCCATACCCGTGCTTGGGGAACGAGCGTGAAAAACGTAGACCCTGACCGGTGGTCGTGTCTCGCGCGCGACCCTCTCCGATCTCGGAGACCGACGGACGCACGCTCGGGGGACAGATCCGGGCGACAAACCGAATTAATCCGGATTGACGGTCGCCGCAAATCGGCTAAAACGGCCGAAAACGGCTAAATCCGGCTTCGAGGCTTGCCCCCTTCATATGTACCCGGCCCAGATGGTCGCGTGGAGGCAGACAGCATGAAACTCACCAAACTGGCCGCCATCGTGACCGCGGTCCTCGTGGTCACGACCGGCACGGCGATGGCGATGCCGGGCAACGCGCCCGCCGACGCACCGGCGAACGAACAGACCGACGGCAACGCCGACGAGGCGGACGCCGCGGACGAACGCGACGACGAGTCGGACGCCGCGGACGACGACGAGAGTGATGCCGACGACGCGACCGAGAGTGACGCGATGAACGAGTCCGCGGAGGACGCCGACGAGTCGGACGAGTCCGACAGCGCGGACGCGAACGCGTCCGAGCGACGGGGCCCGCCGAGCGACGCGCCGGTCCCGAGCGCCGCTGGTGACGCGGCTGACGGCGACCAGCGCGGTCCGCCC
>Ga0207813_100370_pt1 | contig 27042 bp, 31 predicted proteins | sample A23E3SouthBayCA_2_FD_187730 | JGI IMG/M metagenome (GOLD analysis project Ga0207813, IMG submission 187730) | Aerobic enrichment media microbial communities from Eden Landing Ponds, California, USA - A23 E3 (4) (SPAdes) | ecosystem: Environmental > Aquatic > Marine > Unclassified | place... | reverse complement strand
CCGCCAGGTCTCAGCAGAGCACGAGCGACGTGGCCCGCGCCCGCCCCTGCTGCCCGACGAACGCAACGCTCGTGGAACGAGCGGTAAGTTCGTCGCCTGAACGTACAGTCGGGACGGAGTCGCTCCAGAGGTCACTCATCGGCGTCGAACGTCCAGCCGTGGCACGAGACAACGCCATCTCAGGAACCGGTGATACGCTGTCCGAGAGCGAACAGGATGCGGTAGACCGGTCGCAGGAAGTAGTTGGCCATCCCGACGAGGCCGACGAGGCCACCGAGAGCCTGAACCTCACCGGAGGTCGCGTCGAGGACCAGGAGGACAGCGACGCCGGCGACGAGAAAGCCGACCCACAGGTCCGCGACGTAGCCGTGGGGGTCGGCGCGGCGCCAGGCGGTATCGAGGAGCCGGCCCCCGGCAAAGCGCGCGAAGACGGTCAGGGCCGCGAGCGCGACCACGAGCACGACCGACCCGCCCACACCGGCGGTTCCGAGCGCGACGAGCACCGCCGCACCCGCCAGCAGTGCGAGCGTCAGTCGGACTTCGGGCTCGTCGCGCCAGCGCTCCATGCACATCGGTCGCGGCGGCCCCGTCTTGGTCCTTTCGTAACCGTCCGCGGGACCGGGCCCCGTAGCGGCGCCGGACCGCACTTATTAGGGTCGTGCGCCCGGACGGGTGGACGTGCAACTGGACAGCCGGGTCGACGCGACCGTCGAGCTCGTACTGGCGGCCGTCGGGATATTGCGCCGGGAGGAGACGTCCTTTCTCGCGGCGGGGATCGCCTACTACGCGTTCGTCTCGCTGGTCCCGGCGTCGATGCTGCTGTTCGCGCTCGCGTCGCTCGTGGGCGGTGAGGCGCTGGCCACGGCCGTCCTCGACGCCACGGGAGAGGTCCTCTCGCCGGTCGGTCGCGAGTTCGTCCGCGAGTCGTTGCTGGGGAGCGACGGACGGGTCTCCGCGACGTTCGTCGGCCTGGCCGTGCTGGCCTGGAGTTCGCTCAAGGTCTTCCGGGGGATCGACGTCGCGTTCTCCCAGATATACGGCGTCGACCCGCCGACGTCGTTTCTCGGGCGGGTCCGCGACGCCGTGGTCGCGCTCGGTGGCGTCGGAACCGGGATCGCCGCCGTCGTCGCGATCGGGGTGTTTCTGGGTCGGTCCGGCATCGCGCTCGTCGGCGTGGTCGGGACGCTCGCGCTGGTTGCCGTCGTCGCAGTCGCGCTCTATCCGTTGTACTACCTGTTGCCCGAGCGGGCGGCCTCGCCGATACTGGCGCTCCCGGGCGCGGTCGTCGCCGCCGCGAGCTGGACGCTGCTGGGGACGCTCTTTCGGGTCTACGCGGAGTTCGCCGGTGCGGCCGACGTCTACGGCGCACTCGGTGTCGTCCTGTTGCTGGTGACCTGGTTCTACGTGGGGAGTCTGGTCCTCCTGGTCGGCGCAGCGCTGAACGCCGTGCTCGCCGGTGGCGCCGACCAGACCGGCACCAACAAGGCCCCCCCAGCCGACAGGAGGAACAACGACCGCGTATGACCGGCGACACTGGCAGCGACGACGAGACCGACGCGGGTGACGACGCCGACGGCCCACCCGAAGACGCGCCGGCCGAGGACACGCCGACCGAGGATGCGTCGGCCGACACCGGTGACGCCGACAGCAGTGCGACCGATGGGGCCGACGAAACCAGCGACGCCGACACCGTACCCGACGGGAGTGACGGCGAGCAGTCGGACGACGACGGCCGGGTCGAGGCCGACGATCCTGGCGCTTCGGGTAGTTCGGGCGCTTCCGGCGCTTCGAGTGGAGCAGACGGTCCCGGTGGTCCGGGCGGCCCCGGGGGACCCGACGAGCCGTATCGCCGCGACGTCGACCCGGAGCGAGTCGAGTACCTCGCGTCGGAACTCGCGGACCTGCAGGCGGAGTTCGACGAACTGGAGGACCAGGTCGGGGACAAGACGGTCCACCGCGACGACATCGAGGCGGAGCTGCGACGCTACGTCCGCGCCCGCCAGCGCAAGGGTCACGCGACCGGCTGGGGCCCCTACCTCGTCTTGCTCTACGGCGTCTTCATGACGCTGGGTGCGTTCTACTACCTCGGCAACGTCTGGGCCATCCTCGCGATGATAGTCGTCTGGCTGTCGACGCTCGGACTCTACGTCTTCATGGCGATCTTCAGCACCGGGATCACGCTCACCCGCCGGGTCGCCGCGCTCCGGGACATCGTCGGTCGGCGCCGCTGACTCCGGGGCATCGACTCTACCGGACTACGAACGGCGAGCGAAGCGTTCCGTGTACCCGACGGACCGACCGCGCCACCGCTCCGGACGGGCCGACCGTGTCACTGCCCCCGTAGCATAACCGCTTATCTTCCCCGGGTCCGAATACCGGGATATGGACCGTACCACCAACACGGTCGCGAACTTCGCGCTCAACTTCCTGATCGGGTACGCCGTTGGCGCGCTGTTGCGTGGCCGCCGCGCGGGCGTCCGCGCCGGACTCGTGGCCGGCGTCGTCGGCGCAGTCGCGAGCTGGGTCGCCTACGGTCGTTTCGAGGATGTCGACGAACTCGAGGACGACGGCGAACTCGTCGAGATCGAGGTGTAAACTACCGCACCCGACTTCGCTCGGCTCGTACCGACAGGACCAGCGGGAGGTCGACGTCCGGGAACCGGTAGAAGGTGCCGCCGGGTTCGGTGACCGCCGCGGCCGCTTGCGCCCAGCGGTCCAGGTCCGGGAGCCAGCCGAGCACGCCGTAGGAGGTGAACACGACCTCGGAGCGTTCGTCGAGGACCGCCGGCGCGTCGTAGACGTTCCCCTGGACGAACGTGGCGCGGTCGCCGAGACCGGTCCGGGCGGCCAGTTCACGGACTCCCTCGAACGCGGCCTCGTTTTCCCGTTCGTACGCTTCGATCTCGTCGAGGTTGTCGTAGTAGTACGAGAGCGCGCCGTAAATTTCGGCCAGCGAGAGGTCCAAATGGTCGGCGACGTGAGGCGGAGACTGCCCGGCATCGACTACCCGTGCGGCCACGTGTCGGACGCCCACTCGGGTCCCCTCGATCCGCGGTTGGCCACCCAGAATCTCCTCGTCGCTGACGACGTTCATACGATCCTGCAGGTACCGTTCCCGTCTATGGGTTTTCGGGCGAGTCGATTTTCCCGCGTCTATCCCTCTGTGTCAGAGCGATAAGCGACGGGGAAGTCAGGGTGCCACGGACTCGCTTCCCTGTCCGTCGTCGGTGAGCGAGACCTCGATATCGATTTCGTCGAATCGCACGACAGGGCGTTTCGAGCGGCCTCGTTCCTCGAACTCGACGACGTTCAGCGTCTCCAGTTCGGCCAGGTTACGATGTACTTCCTTGAAGTCACGGTCGACCAGATCCGCCGCGGCTCGCATACTCTCCGGTTCGTGCGCACGGATCGCTCGCAGGAGTCCGAGATTCGCCGGACTCAGCAGTCGCTGCAGGTCGGCCTCGTCGTCCAGGACGAGCACGTATCGGTCGTCCAGTTCTTCGTCCCGTTCGAGCGCGCGGACGCGGTCGAGCGCCTCCCGACGCGTCTCCTCACCGTTGCCGGTCCGCACTGTGAGTGTCGTGCGTCCGTCCACACGTGATGGTTCTTTCCCCATCGTTGTTGAAGTGTGGGGAAACTTCATCGACAATCGGCAGACGACAGAACAGGTTACTCGCGGTCGACACCGAGCGTCCCGAACGCCCGCTCGCTGTCGCCGTCCATCAGTTCGAGGAGTTCGACGACGCGTTCGCGGACCTCGTCTTCGACGGTGACGTGGACGACGCCCTCGTCGGGCTGGCCGTAGAGGACGCTCGCCCCGTCGCGCGCGGCGGCGATGGCGGGGAGCGCGGCCAGGTCCTCCTCGCCGTCGACGCGGACGAGCGTCGTGCCGTCGCCGAGGCCGTCCACGATAGCGTCGAGTAACTCGGCGGTGAGCGTCGCGGGCGGGTTCTCCACGGTGAGGACGCGGTCGAATCGGTCGTCGGCGACAGTCTCGCTGACCTCGTCGTCGACCGTGGCGCGCTTGGTGCGGTCGTCGACCAGCGCGAGGTCGGGGACGCGACCGGTTTCGAGGACGTGGTAGGTGACGATGTCGCCGACGGTTACGAGCGGCGCCCCCGCGACTGCGAGGACGGCGGCGGTGTCCGTCGAGACGGGGCCGAAGGGCTCTTTGAGGCGGTCCCGGAGCGCCGGCTGAAGTTCGAGAACCGTCGTCACGGTCACGCTAGCGGACCTTGAGCGCGTACTTGCCGGGCTCGGTGACGCCCATCTCGGCGGCGATCTCCGAGCGGTCCGGGTGGGTGATGACGACGTAGCCCGCCCAGTCCTCGGTCAGCGACGAGGAGCCACAGGCGACGCAGGTGTCGGCTTCCGCCGAATCCTGGACGCGGTGACACTCACGGCAGACGAGTCTGTCGGCCATGGCTGTCAGTCCTCACCCGCTTCGGTCGCGGCCTCGCGCTCCTTGCGGTCCTCTTCGAGCCAGCCGTGCTTGCCGAGCCCGACCTGCTTTGCGGTGAGGCCGATCTTCGAGTCGCGCGGGTTGCGCTCGTCGATACTCTTCGTGACGATCCGCGCGCGGACGGCGTCGCCCACGCCCAGCGTCCGGTTCGTGTCCCGGGAGGCCAGCATCTGGCCCTCCTCGTCGTAGGCGAGGTACTCGTCCGAAATCTGTGAGACGTGGAGCAGGCCGTCGACGGGGCCGATGCCGACGAAGGCGCCGAAGTTGACCACCTCGACGACCTCGCCGTCGACGACCTCCTGCATCTGGGGGTCGAAGGTGAGCGCGTCGAACTCGGCCGTGAAGTAGACCCCCTCCTCGCCGGGGACGACCGAGCCCTCGCCGATGTCGTGGACCTCGATGACCGAGACGATAGAGCCGACGTCCTCGTCCATCCGCCCTTCCAGATTGTCCTGCAGGAGCTGTTTGACCAGCCCAGGCGTCACGTCCGCCAGATAGGCCGGCGGTACTTCCACCGTGTCGCGAAGTCTAACCCGTTTGTACATGTTATGGTCGAGTGACTGCGAGTTTGTTCGCGCCCCGTAAACTAATTACCGGAACGCCGGCGTCGAGCAACCGGCTCCGCAGGGGCTTGTCGTTCGTCACCGCCGCCGTGACGCCCTCGCGCGTGGCACATTCGAGGACGGCACCGTCGCCGTGGTCGGCCTCGTGGTCGACGACCCGACAGTGGTCCCGTGCCAGGTCGAGGCCGACACCCGCCGCCGTCGCCGCCTCGCCGGCACCCGAGGCGAGTCGTTCGAGTTCGTCGAGGACCGCGCGCGGGACGACGTAGTCCGTTGTATCGCTATCTCCGTCCCCACTGGCGCCTGCGCCGCCGCCCCCGCCAGTGCCGACGTCGGTCAACTCGGCAGCGACCCTGTCGAGTTCCTCGAACACGCGGACGTTACATTCGACGGGCATCATGAGTGCGTTTGCGTCGAACACGATCATTCCCGGAGCGTGCCGATGCCGATGAGCCGCCACCGGCCCCCGAGACGGCGGTTGATGGCGACCTTCGCACCCTCGCGGGCACAGACCGGCCGCCGGAGCGCTACCTCGCACTCGCCGTCGCGGGCGCTGGTGACCGAGCCAGCCGTCTTGGCGGTGCCGACGATCATCATCAGCGGCTCGCCCGTGGAGATCTCGTCGACGGAGCCCTCCTCCTGACCGACGATCCGGTCCAGCAGGTCGACGTCCATCGTGAACTCGTGCTGTGTGGGTGGGAGCGTCCCGGGTTCGCCGGCGACCTGTCCCGCGAGGGCGTCACCCTTCGTGGTCGCCGGGTCCAGTCCCGTGCCGACGCCGAGCAGTCCGCCCGGTGTGGCCGTGTCGACGGTCTCGCCGCCGGCCTGGAGCGACCGGACCGAGGTCTCGACGGGGACCCACTCGGTCTGGCCGCCTTCCTCGACCTCGCGACCGGGGCGCAACTGGAGGTCGTCGCCGCTTTCGAGTTCGCCCTGGACGAGCGATCCCCCAAGAACGCCGCCGACGAGCGAGTCCCAGGTCGTCCCGGGTCGGTTGATGTCGAAACTGCGGGCGACGAGCATCTCCGGGTCGGCGTCGGGGTCCCGGTCGGGGGTGGGGATCTCCCGTTCGACGGCGTCGATGAGGACGTCCACGTTGGCGCCCTGCTGGGCGCTTATCGGGACGATGGGGGCGTCCTCGGCGACGGTTCCCTCGATGAACTCCTGGATCTGCTGGTAGTTCTCGCGGGCGCGCTCCTCGCCGACCAGGTCGATCTTGTTCTGGGCGACGACGATGTTGTCGATGCCGATGATGTCCAGGGCCATCAGGTGCTCCTCGGTCTGGGGCTGGGGGACCTCCTCGCTGGCGCTGATGACGAGGACGGCGCCGTCCATGATGGCGGCACCCGACAGCATCGTCGCCATGAGCGTCTCGTGGCCGGGCGCGTCGACGAACGAGACCGTTCGCAACACGTCGGTCTCGGCGCCGTGTTCGCCACAGGTCTCCTCGACGGTGAACGCCTCGGGCTCGTCACACTCGGGACAGCGCCGGAACGTCGCGTCGGCGTACCCCAGTCTGATGGAGATGCCGCGTTTCATCTCCTCTGAGTGCTGGTCGGTCCACTCGCCTGAGAGGGCCTGGACGAGCGTCGTCTTGCCGTGGTCGACGTGGCCCACGAGTCCGATGTTCACCTCCGGGTGTTGTGTGTTCGTCATCTCGAGAGTAATCTTGGAGAATCTTCGCCCTGTGCGCCTGATAAACCTACTGTTTGCGTCTCCAGCCGCCGGCGGTGAGAAGGGGCTCTCAGTCCACGTTGTCGGTGAGGGCAGTCTCGACGCGGGCTGCCAGACGGTTGAACCCGCCGGCGTCACCCTCCTTTCGCAGGTACTCGGCGTCGCGGTCACGAGCCCGTCCGGCGACCGTCGCGTCGTCACTCGCCGTAAAGAGGACGAACGGCGTCGTGGCGTCGCACTCGCGGACCGCCGAGAGCAACTCCAGTCCGTCCATCACCGGCATGTCGTAGTCGCTGACCACGCAGTCGACGTCGCCGGTCTCGAAGCGGGCCAGCGCGTCCCGCGGGTCCGTCTCGACGACGACCTCGACGTCGGCGTCCAGTCGTTTCAGATACGCACCCGCGAGCGACGCGATCTGTGGCTCGTCGTCGACGACCAGGACCGTCGCTACCTCCGTCGCTGCTTCCGCTTCGGCGATCCCCCGGGTAAACGTGCTCGCACACTCCGGACTCCGCTGGCGAGACGCACACATCGACTACCCGGTCGAAGCCGACCCCCTTAATGCCGTACCAGCGGTTTCCGACGCTGAAAGCACCTGACGCTGTCTGGCGGTTCGTCGATTAAAATTCGGATAATCTACAAAAATCGGTTTCGGAGAACGCTTTAGTGGCGTCCGGTCGACAGTTCGACTATGAGCGGCATTCGCGAGGGGACCGGCGACGCGCCCGAGTCCGACCCCGACGTCGACCCGGCGGAGGCGTTCGGCGTCGTCGCCAGCGAGACGCGACTGGACATCCTCGAAGCACTCTGGCGCGCCGAGGACCGTCCGGTCTCCTTCTCGGCACTCCACGACAGCGTCGAGATGCGTGACAGCGCGCAGTTCAACTACCACCTCCAGCAACTGACCGACCAGTTCGTGGTGAAAGTCGACGACGGCTACGACCTGCGCCACGCCGGCGCACAGGTGGTCCGTGCGGTCCGCGCCGGCACCTTCACCCGGCAACCGGACATCGACCCCTTCGCCGTCGAGGGTGCCTGTACCCGGTGTGGCGGCGGCCTCGAAGCTCGCTACGCCGACGAGCAGTTCCGCATCGAGTGTGTCGACTGCGGGAAGTCCCACGGCGAGTACGAGTTCCCGCCCGGGGGGCTCGTCGACCGCACCCCCGAGGAGGTGGCGACGGCCTTCGACGAGCGGGTGCGCCACCTCCACTGTCTCGCCGCCGACGGCGTCTGTCCGGCCTGTGCCGGCCGCATCCACACCGAGATCGTCCGCGGCGGCGAGTGCTGTCTCGACGTCTCGCTGCGCGCCGAGCACGTCTGCGAGCGCTGTCGCAACGAACTCTGCTCCCCGGTCGGGCTCGTCCTGCTGGACGAGTCGGTCGTCTCGGCGTTCTACGAGGACCACGACATCGACCTCTCGGCCCGGCCGTACTGGACGCTGCCGTGGTGTGTCGACGACGAGTACACCGACGTCCGGAGCAGCGACCCCTGGCGCGTCGCCGTCACCGTCCCGCTGGCCGACGAGCGACTCACCGTCGTCCTCGGCGGCGACCTCTCCGTCGTCGAGACGAACCGCACCGGCTGTCACTGACCGTCAGTCCGTGTCGTGGTTGATATCTTGTCCTGTACGACATTCACGATATTTGACCAGTACTACCGTAACAATCATTAGCATTGGGTAACGAACTGGTTCGTAGTACGGACAGGTGTACCACAGGTGACTGCTCGGAGACCGGGCTCGGGGGCCCGACAGCGGTACTTTTCGGAGGAACGCGGGCAGACGCTTCAGGACTACACCATCGGTATCAGCCTGTTCATCATCACGGTGTCGGCGGTGCTGGCCGGGTTGCTCGGCTTCACGAGTCCGCTGTCGGCGGGCGTCACCAGCGAGGACGTCTCCCAGTCCCAGCGGATCACGACTGCGATGGTCCAGAACCTCTCGACGGGGCGCCAGCCCAACGAACTGGACGCAGTGCGGTTGAACACCACGCTCAATCGGTCGGACGGACAACTCCAGTCGCGGTGGGGGCTCGAGCGGACCACCAGTCTCAACATTACCCTCTCGACGCTCAACGGGACCTATATCGTCGAACGCGACGGCGTCAAGCTGACGGTCGGGTCCAGCTATACGAACCGGTCGACAGCGACGGCGTCGCGGGTCGTGACACTCGACGACGGGACCTGTGACCCCTCGTGTCGACTGGTCGTGAGGACGTGGTAACCGTGCGTGAGAGCACTCGTGGACAGGCGTTCACGCTCGAAGGCCTGGTGAGTGCGCTCGTCCTCCTGGGGGCGTTGCTCTTCGCGGTGCAGTCGGTGGTCGTCATGCCCGGCAGCGGCGGCGATCTCGACTCCTCGACGCGGGCGGACCTGCGCCAGCAGGCCACCGACATCCTGCTGACGACGGCCCGCGCCGAGGACAACGACCTCTCGACGCTGGTTCGCAACTGGTCGCAGGCCCGACAGACGTTCTCGGGCGCGGTCAACCGGAACATCGGCTACGGACCGCGGACGCCACCGGGTGCGTTCGGCGTGATGCTCAACCAGACGTTCGACCAGCGGGGGTATCTCTACAACGTCCACATCGCCTTCCGGCCGCGGAACCTCTCGGAGGGGACCCGCCGCGTGCCGATGGTCAACCGCGGGAGCCCCTCCGAGCAGGCGGTCACCGCCAGTTACACCGTGACGCTGTACGACAACCAGACGTTGACAGCCAGGAACGCCTCCCAGAACGTCGAGCTCTGGCAGTACGACACCAACGCCACCAACAACGTCGACGGCTTCTACCCGATACCGAACGCCGTCGACGGCCCGGTCTACAACGTCGTGGAGGTGCGCGTCGTCGTATGGTGACCGACCGGACCCGCAACAGGGCGCAGATGATCCTCCTGGGAGCCATCGCCCTGGCGGTGATCATCGTCGGCGTGAGCGTCGTCGCCAATAGCCTCACTACCACACGGACGGCCGCCCCCTCGCAGGCGTCGCCACAGATCGACGAGGCCCGCGAGTTCGGCTTCGAGTCCCGAAAGGGCACCCGGTCGCTCGTCGTCCGACTCAACCACCGCTACCGGAACGTGACCGGCACGGAACTGGGCGACGACATCGAGCGGAACATGAGGAACTACTCGCAGTTACTGGCCGAAACGTACGCGAGTTCCCACGCCGAGTACGTCTCGATCGTCTATCACAACGACAGTTCGGCGTTCGGCGAGCGACTCGTCCAGTCAGGGAACGACAACCTGACCCACAGCGATACCCCGATGGACCTCATCCCAAGTGGGCTTGGAAGCGGGGACGAGCGACCACGCCAGCTGGGCTGGTTCGTCCTCAACGTGGACGTCAGGAACACCAGCCGTGAACAGGCCAAGATCGTCGTCGAAAACACCACTGGAGACGAGATCGAGTACCGGATCAACGAGACGAGCGACAGCAAGCTGAACGTCACCTCCGAGGTGAGAGACGACAGCGGGACGGTGACCGAGCGGACCACGGCGATATGTGACCCGTCGCGCGAGCGCGTGTTGCTCGACCTCGTCGACGGGACCTCGTTCTCGGCGGACTGCCAGTTCAACGGCACCCAGGCCATCGAGGGTCCGTACACGGTCGAAGTCGACGACGGAACCAGGCTCGTCGGGAAGTACGAACTCGTCTACAACGACTCTGTACCGATGGAGCCGAACTACATCGACCCCGCCAAGTGTGAGGGCCCAAGCGGGGCCGACATCCCGCGCATCGAACCCTGTACGGCCCCGGCCGTCTGGGTCGCCAACGTGACGGCCAGTCTCGACAGCAGCGAACTCAGCTTCACTAACGACTACAACGTCAGCATCTACGGAGTCACGTCATGATCCGGAGACCGTCCGACCGCGCCGAGTCGACACAGCTCTCACACCTCTTCGGGATCGCGATGACCGCGGTCCTGATAACGATCATCCTGACGGGGGCGGCCGATTACGTCCAGAACGAGCGCGAGGACGTCGCCCAGACGCAACTGGAGACGATCGGCAATCGCCTGGCCGCGGAGGTCGAGCGGGTCGACGAACTCGGTCGGCAGGGCGGGAACGCGACCGCCCGTATGGAGGTCCAGGCGACCGTGGCGGGCGAGAACTACGACGTGTTCATCGGGGGGGGATCGACCTGCGTGACCGGCAACTTCGACTCGGACCGGTGTCTCGTCCTCGAGACGCTCGACGAGAGCGCGCAGGCGAAGATTCCGCTGAACGTCTCCGACGAGTTCACCATCGAAGACGAGGGCAGTGGCGTGCTCCGTCTCACGGTCGACGGTGACGGCTCCCGGGGCGGGACAGCCGCCGTCGTCGACCGCCAGTTGCGGATCGGTGTCGGTTCGAACTTCCAGGGCAACCAGTACGGCAACGTGGTGGACCCGACCAACCGGCCGCCGATCGCGCGGATCGACTTCTCACCCGGTGTTCCCCGGAGTAGCGACCCCGTACGGTTCACCGCGGTCGACTCGGTCGACCCCGATGGGAACATCGTCACCTACAAGTGGGATTTCAACAACGACGGGAGCTTCGAGATCGTCGGTGAGGGGCCGAGCGTCACCAGGGACCTGTCGGCGGGACGCCACACCGTGACACTCCAGGTCGTCGACAACGCCCCCAGTGGCGGTGCGACGAGTAACGCCACCGTCACGCTCCAGGTATCCGGACTGGCATACGACGGAAACCTGGACGACAGCGACGCAGGTCCCTCGGGCGCGGTGTCGTTCTCGGTGACCAACGAGTGGTCCGAAACCATAGCGATAACGCAGGTGATGATCCGGCCGAAAGTCGCGGAGTCGGAGTACCCGATCGAACTCAACAACGACTGCAGCGGCGGGGATTGTCCGTACGACAGATTCGAAAACGGTGAGGTGGTCGTCGACGGGAGCAACGACGTGGCCTCGGGGGAGGCCGACCGTGACCCGGACGGCGACGACTGGACCGAGATCCCCTCCGACGGGGTCATCGTCGAACTCGAAGACCCGGTGACTCTCTTCAGCGGGGAACGCGCCCGGATCTGGACGGGGGCGTTCCTGGGCCCGGGCTACAGTGACCTGTCGGGGACGGAGTTCGACATCGGCGTCAGATACGAGATCGAACTCCCGCCGGGAGCGGTCGACCCGCACAACTCGACGGTGTTCACCGACGTCGTCGGCAGTCCGACCATCGAGGAGTACCGCATCGAGACCGGTGGCGGGTTCGACGGTGACCAGGTCGACGCGGTCATCGTCTCCGACGAGCGACTCGACTCCCTCCAGATCGACGTCGGCGGCGAGTTTGACGACACTTTCGACGAGTCCGACGCGACGAGTACCAAACGGCCGAACGGCAACTGGGAACACGAGATCTTCCTCGGAACGCTCGAAGACGGCGTCGTCAAGGCGAACCTGACGGTCGCCCGGAACGACAGCGTCTCGGCGTTCGAAACGCGGGGGCCGAAGTCGATAAACCGGTCGGTGGCGGTCCTCAGCGGTGAGTACGCCTGGACGAACGAGAGCGACTGGAACGCTGCGCTCGACCAGGACGGGGTCGTCCACGCCAGCTACGGCACCAACCAGCCCGATGAAGTCAGGGTGGGGTACTCCAGGTTCGCGCCCGGGCTGGAGGGGTACTGGCCGTTCGACGGGTCACCCGACGACGTCTCGGGGAGTCTCGACGGCTCCGCGGTCGGTGTCGGGACCGCCAGGGGCGTCTACGGGTCCAGCAGCTACACGTTCGACGGCGACGATTACGTCGAGATCGGGTCACAGTTCGGCGATATCCACACGAGTACGTCGTCGCTCTCGATGTGGGTCAAGACCAGTGACGCGGGAGACTGGTACCTCGACGACGCACCAGGTCTCACCGGATACGTCGACGGATACTTCGAGGGGCTGGTGTGGGGGTGGCTCGACGGCGAAGAACGCCTGAACGTCGGCTCCGACTACGACGGCGCCAGAAGCGGCGATACGATCGACGACGGGCAGTGGCACCACGTCGTCATGACATTCGAGGAAGAGAGTGGCGACGACGACGTCGAAGTATACGTCGACGGTCAGCGGCGATCCGGGGAAGTGGAGGGCGACAACGACGGAGACTTCTCTGACATCGGCCGAGTGGTCAACGGCGGCAACTTCACCGGGCGGATCGACGAGGTCCGGTCCTACGACAGAGTGCTCGACCAGAACGAGGTCGACGAACTCTCCGACGGTGAGGGGAGCATGACCACCGGCTGGAAGAACGGGACGGACTCGCTCGACCTCTCGAATCTCGTCCTCCAGTACGGTGCGAACGTGCCGTACGCGACGGACATCGACGTCACCGTCGAGGTGGTCGCCGACAACGGCACTCGCCTGGAGAGCGACCAGATCGAGTTGCGAGACGGACAGGATTCGGTTTCGGTCGACGGGCTCGGGGGCGGGTCGGCCAGCCGCTATCGGCTCGACATCGAGTTCGAGACGGACTCGCCGCTCAAGTCGCCGGTCCTCTACCAGATCGGCCTCAGGGAGGGAACGTGAGTCTCTACAGCGACGAGCGTGCGGTCCGGAACCTCATCGGGCTCACGCTGACGTTCTCGATCATCGTCGTCTCGGTCGGGCTCACTGCGACGGTAGGTTACCAGCAACTGGACGACGTGAGCCAGGCCGAGCGAGTCGAGAACGCACGGGCGGGGTTCGAGGGGGTCGCCGCCAGTCTCGAACGCCTCCAGCAACAGCGCTCGGTCGTCGCGACGACGGAACTCGACCTCTCGGGCGGGTCGCTGACGGTGACCAACGGGACGACGATGACGCTCAGAGCGACGGAGAACTTCAATCGCACCGTGTCGACCGGCGGGTTACGCTACCGGATCGGCGACACGTCGTTCACCTACGAGGCGGGCGCGCTGTTTCGAACCGACGGCCGGGGCAACTCCCTGATGATCTCCCGGCCGACGATGAGCTGTACGAGCGAGCGGGCGGTCATCTCGGTCGTGAGCGTCGAACCCGAATCCTCGACGCAGTTCGGTGGCGAGGTGGTCTCGCTGTCGGCGACGGCCGAAACTTCCGAACTGCTGTACCCGCTGAACCGGACGGGCGACGACACCGCTACCAGCGCTGAAGAAGCGAACCTCACCGTCAGTTCCCCGCGTGCGAGCGCCTGGGAGCGACACTTCGAGACGACGGGCAACTGGACCCAGTCCGGGTCGCTCGACGATACGTACGTCTGTGACGCGGTCGACGCGGTGTACGTCAGGCAGACGAACGTCTCGGTCGCCTTCCAGGGATAGCGACCCACTTGCCGCTCGTGGGGGGCCACAGCAGGTTTGGATGTTATAGAGAGGGCGAGAATTTGGCGATGGTTTCGAGAACCTGACAGTTGGGGGAAAGTCGTCTCTTCGACAGCACTGCACTCTACGTTGAGCGTTGAAAGCTCTCGGGCCGCTGGCGGTCGCTGTCACCGAAAATCGAAGATTTTCGAGATGACAAGAGAGCTACGGTCTCTCGAACCACGCGGGATATTCTCGCTCGGGCAACAGCACCGCGCCGCACTCGCTCGAATAGAGCCCGCGCAGGCGACCACGGGGCGTTGCCCCGCCAGCGGCCCTCGCCCTTTCAGTCCGCCAGGAAGGATCTGGTTACATAGGCCGTCTCGACGTGGAACGTTCGGTGGCCGACTCCACAAACACGTCCCTGGCGGACTGGAAGGGCGAGGCGGTGTCGCGGCGAACACAGTGAGCGGAGTCGCCTGCGCGGGCCCTATCCGCGCGGGCGGTGCTGAGAGCGCGGATATCCCGCGCAGCGACCGCGAGCGCGTCGAGGGCTTCCATCTCTCGATCACGACTGCGGTTTCGGCGACTCTCTCAACTCAGAATGTTACCTTCACACTCTCTCTGTAACATCCAAACCTGGTGGAGCCCACTCGTAGGAGCGTTGCGTTCGTCTGACAGCACCGAGGCAGCCAGCGGGCGAACATCCGCGTCACTCGTCACGCGGAGCGTCCGAATTGCGGACGCGGGGTCAGGGTTTGGCCTTGACGTTCCTGACGCGGACGTTGACGACGTCGTCGGCCTTCGCGTCGGATTCGGAACGGCCGATCTGATAGACGAGCGCGAGTTTGTTCGTCGAGTTGACGCCGTCGGGGTAGTCGAGGACGACCAGCGCCTGGTTGCTCTTGGTCACCAGATTCAGGTCGCTGTCGTTTCGGACGGTCGGATGTTGCTCGATACTCTCGTTGAGGCTGTCCTGCCACCAGGCCGGGTCGTCGCCGCCGCTGAGCAGCGGTTCGAGGTCGTCACCGTCGGTGAAGATCTCGATATTGTCCGGTTCGAGCGTCTCGTCGGTCGTCGTCATCTCCGTACACCGGGCGACGTTGTAGGTCTCCCCGGTGGTCCCGTTCGTTCGCGTCCGGCCGGTCAAACGCCACTCCGCACAGTTGAACGTCGAAGCGTTGAACGTGACGCTATCGCCGTCAGTGACCGGGAACGCGTGGGTGAAGTGGGTCGGTGCCGTGGGGTCGTTGATGTTGACGAACTCCTGGCCCGCGCGAGTGGTCGTCGCGAGGTCGTCCGTGTCGCCGGCAATCTGGGGAGCGAACACGCCACCGCCGCCGGTCGTGACGTTGGTTGACGTCGGCGTCAGAGCGATCTGACGCGTCGTGGCGATGTTTCGCGAGATGTTCAAGAAGATGTCGTTGAGTTCCTCCTGATTCTCCGCGAACTTGTACTCGCCGCCCGTTCGCTGAGCCATGTCTTCAAGGACCTCGTCGTCAACAGCAGTCTCACTACCGAATCCAACGGTGTAGATAGTTACATCCTGGGTTTTCGAGACACTCGCGCGTTCGAGGGCCAGGTCGTCAGCCTGTTCGTTGGTACCCGGGCCACGGAAGTTCCCGTCCGAAAGGAAGATGATAACCTGCTCCCGTGTCTGGTTGCTCTTCAGGTGCAACAGCTGGTTTCCTTTCGACAACCCCGCACTTCCCCACGTCCCACAGCGGGACGTGGTCTCGTCGACGGTGCTGTTGAACGCGTCGTACTCGAATGTGAGATACTTACCGCCCGTCGCGTAAATCCACGCAGGAGACTTGTACGGTGCGAAGTCCGGCCGTGGACCTCCATTCCCCGAAGCGCAGGCATACTCGTTATCACTGGAGTATCCGACCAGACCCGCCCTGTCTTTGCTCTCGTTGAGCGTCCCCACGAAGTTCTTGATCGCTTCCTGTGCGGCCGCTGTCCTGTCGACCGCTCCTGGCATATTGAAACTCATCGACCCCGACTCGTCGATCACGAACACCACGTCACGGGGCGGTCCAGTCACGTTCGTTGCACCCTCAACCTCGCGGATGTCGCCGATGTCGAGACGGTTCTGAGTCAGCGGTTCGACGTAGACGGCGTAGGTGTTCGAGGTGCCTTTCGTCACCGTGACCGTGTTGTCGTTGATCTCGACGTCGTCCATGAACGACGCCATCGGTGAGTCGGACATGTTGATCACGTTGTTGCGCTCGTCGTCGGTCCGGCGGGGCAACTCGTCCTGTGGGACGTAGGCGTAGGCCGTCTGGTTGCTCGTGTAGGAACCCACCTCGACGTTGCTGTCGTCGGCGTCGAACTCCCCGCGGAAGTACGTCTCCCAGGCCCTGTAGAAGTCACTCCGGACCGAAATCGTCACGTTGTCCGGGCGGATGCACTCGCCCGAGACGACTTTCGCCGAGCGCTCTCGCGACTCGCGCGTCGAACTCGTGGCGTTGTAGAACGCCTCGTTACGGGTGTTCGAGACCTCGCCCGTGATGTTCGTCACGGTGACGTCGAGACTGCCGTTGCGGAACTGGACGTTCGGCGGCGTCTGAACCGCACTCCCGTTGTCGTTGGCGACGAAGACGCCCCCGGCCTGGTAGGCGACGGTCTCGCCCTCGTCGTTCTCGTAGCGGACCGAACTCAGCGTGACGTTCGTCCGACAGCCGGTCCGCTCGTTGACGGTCACGTTCAGATACCCCCGGCGGACGACACGGGACTCCTGCCCGTCGAGATCGCCCAGCGAGAAGTAGCCGGTCGCCGACTGGTCGGAGTTGGCGAGCGTCGTCAGCTGGGAGTCGACCTCCTCCATGACGATCCTCGCCTGTGCGTCCGAGCGCTCCTGCTGGAGGTCGGTGAGCGCGGTGCTCCCCGCGAAGACGACGATCACCGCGCCGGCGATCACCATCCCGACGACGATGACGAACCCGATCATCCCTGATTGCCCCCGATCGAAGTCCTGTCCGGTTACGGGCGTGTTACTGTCCATCGTATCCCAGGTGTCTCCGAGATACTGTGATGTCGGCCAGCAAAAATGTGTCGGTGGTTCGACCCCGAAGAACGCGTCGGTGGGCGGGCTCGGGGGCGGCGAACTTTTACTCACCCGCCCCCCACTGGGCCTGTGCAGGAGTTCGCGTTCGAACTCGCGCTGTGTGCCAGCCTGGAGCGCGAGCGACCCGACCGGCTCTACGCCCGCCAGCTCGGCGGCGCCGTTCACGGCCGCCGGGTCGTCGACGTCGTCGCCGTCGAACCGGGTCCGGAGTTCGACGCCCGCCGGGCTATCACCGCCGAGACCGTCCCGCCGCTGGCGGTCGAGAGCGACGTGGGTCCCGGGAGCGCGGTCCGGCCGGCCGACGCCTTCGACTGTCACCCCGAGCGCGCCCGCGCGGCCGCCGACCGTGCCGTCGAGGTGGGCTACTTCGAGCGCGAGCGTCGCGACGGTCACACCGCCGTTCGCGCGACGACACGCTACCCCGACTGGGTCGACTCGCTGGTGGCCGTCGAGAACAAACCCGACCTGGGGCGTCCGGGCGACCTGTGCGACCAGCTCCGGACCGACGTCTCGCTGGCGCTGTTCGACGAAGTCGTCCTGGCGACCGAGTCCTACGTCACACGCGCCCACCTCAACCGGTTTCCCGACCCGGTTGGAGTCTGGCGGTTCGACCCCGAGACCGGCGAGCGCGAGGTCGTCCGCGAACCCGCCCGACTCCCGGTCGACGAGTCTGGGATCGAACTGCTCGACCGCCACGCCGGGCGGACAGACGTGCGTCCCGTCACTGCCGACGAGAAGACCCGGATCCGCCGTCGCGTCGCCGAGCGTGCCTACGGCAAAGGGTGGCGTCCCGACGAGTTACCCGCCTGTGCCCGGTGTGACCCCGGGGAGGGGCCCACGCCGGGGCTCCCCTGGTGTACGTATCACGACCGTCTCGTCCGCCCGGCGGTGGAGTGTGGGTCGGACTGTGCGGGCCACGATCCGGCCGACCCGCCCGAGGTCGACCGCGACGCGGTTCGCGAACGCCGGAGCCCCTGGGACCCCGACCCCGAAGGTGTCGACCGCCGGCAGGTGGGTCTCGACCGCTTCGGGTGATCACTCCCCGGTCGTCCAGTCCTCGTCGGTGTCGGCGTCGGTGTCGGTATCCTCCTCGCTCGACCCCGGGCGACCGCGCAGGTACCGGTTGCCGGCGACGTAGACGGCGGTGAAGACGACGACGAAAATCGCGGTTTCGAGCGGCGCGACGGCGTCGCCGAAGACGACCTGGACCCCGACGTAGGCGACGGTCGCGAACACCGCGACGACCGCCGTCGCGAGGACCGGGTGGTCGACCACGACGTCGTCGGCCTCCATGTTCATGGCTGACCCGCGGCGATGGTCGGGTATAACCTTTGTGGCGGCGAACCACGTCACTCCGCGAGGGCGTACTCCTCGAGCGTCTCCAGGGACACGTCCGCGAGCACGTCGGCGTTGGTCGCTTCGAGGACGACCGGCGGCGCGACGCCCGCCTCGTGGGCCTCGACCCAGCGCGGGACACAGAGACACCACCGGTCGCCGGGGTCGAGCCCCGGGAAGTTCAACTCCGGCCGTGGCGTCGAGAGGTCGTTTCCCTGCGCACGGGTGAAAGTGAGGAACGCCTCGGTCATCACCGCACACACCTCGTGGCGCCCGGGGTCACGCGCCAGCGCCCGACAGAACCCGTCGCGCTCGAACCCCGTCATGGGGTCCTCGGAACAGGGCGACATCGGTTCGCCCAGCACGTTCTCGTCCATGCTCGCGTCTGGGACCCGTCCGGCAAAAGGGGTTGGTCCGACGGATCCCCGGTCTTCGACGAGGGACGCTCAGAGCGAGTACTGCTCGCCGTCGACGGCCAGCGGTTCTGTGAAGGCCTCCTCGGGTCCGAGGAAATGGGAGACGTGGACGACACGCGTCCGGTCGGCGTCGAGGTCGTCCCCGAGCGCCCGCGCGCCCTCGACGGTCATGTGTTTCGTGCCGAACGTGCGCGCCACGCCGTCGGCGTCGAAGTGGTCGCCACCGGCGGGGTGGTGTTCGCAGTAGGCCGCGGGGACGATACCGTCGGCGAGCAACAGGTCCGGATCCGCGAGCACCGCCCGCGAGTCCTCGCCGATGCCGTAGGTCGAATCGCCCGATATCGAGAGTTTCGCGCTGGTTTCGGGGTCCTCGACGGTGAGTCCGTAACAGAGTAGCGGCGGGTGGTCGACGGGGACGAGCGTCACCTCGAACCCGCAGGTTTCGAACGGTTCGAAGGGGGTCTGGGCGTGGACGGTGACGGTGTCGAGGTAGTCGTAGCGCCGGTCGACGGTCTCGGCGACACTCGCGCCGTTGACGGGGTCGGTCTCGTCCGCCGCATAGACGGGGAGATGCTCGAAGAGGCGGTAGGCGTGGCCCAGTCCGTCGAGGTGGTCGAAGTGGATGTGGGTGATCAGGGCGGCGTCGGGGAGAGGGACGTCGTGGTCGAGAAACTGCGAGCGAAAGTCGGGGCTGGTGTCGACGAGCAGTGACTCGCCGGTGCGCTCGTTGTGGACGTGGACCGAAAAGCGCGAGCGCTCGACGCCGTCGGTCGCGTCGACGCCACGCTCGGCCATGCACTCGACCAGGGCGTCATCCGGGTCCATCGCCCGCTGACACGTCTCGCAGTCACAGCCCGGCGTCGGCGTCCCCGTCGTGTCGCCCGTGCCCAGGAGCGTGACCTGCATACGCGAGCGGTGGGCGTCGCCCGGCCTAAGTGGTCCGGTCCCGGCCGACGCTGGCCGCCAGCCTCTCCGGGTTCGCGCGGGCTACTGCCATCCCCAGCGAGGGCTGCCGGCACCCGCACGCCGAAGGCCCTCCGGCGTCAACGGGAGACGATGCTAATCGACGACCTGCCGCGAGTCGGACTCGGCACCTACTCGGACGACGACCGCGACCAGTGGCGCGAGAACGTCCGGACGGCACTCGACGTCGGGTATCGCCACGTCGACACCGCACAGGGTTACGACAACGAGCAGTACGTCGGGGCCGGCCTCCGCGACGCCGACGTCGACCGTTCGGACGTCTTCCTCGCGACGAAAGTGTCGACGGCGAACCTCGCCCGCGAGGACGCGCTGGCGACGACCCGCGAGAGTCTCGACCGCCTCGGCGTCGGCGCCGTCGACCTGCTGTACGTCCACTGGCCCCACGACACCTACGACCCCGAATCGACGCTCTCGGCGTTCGACCGCCTCCACGGCGAGGGGCGTATCGGACACGTCGGCCTCTCGAATTTCACGCCCGAACTGCTCGACGAGGCGATGGACGTCCTCGACGCGCCGGTCGCCGCCCACCAGGTCGAGTGTCACCCCTTCCTGCCCCAGGCGGAACTCCGCGCTCACGCCCGGGAACACGACTACTGGCTGGTCGCCTACTGCCCGCTCGCCCAGGGTCGAGTGCTCGACGATCCGGTGCTCGGTGATATCGCGGAGAATCACGACACCAGCCCGGCGGCAGTCTCGCTGGCGTGGCTCCTCTCGAAGGACAACGTCGCCGTCATCCCGAAGGCAAGCAGTCGCGAGCACATGGCGGCGAACCTCGCGGCACGCGACCTCGAACTCGACGACGACGACATCGAACGCATCGACGCTATCGACCGCCGGGAACGGGTCATCGACCCGTCGTGGGCACCCTGGAACCGGTAGTACGGGGACGGTCAAACGACGAGCATCCCGGGAGCGTTCAGCAGAGGTCCGCGGTCCGTTCGGCGGCCCGTTCCAGCGTGTCGAGCGGGTCATCGCCCTCGTACTCGTAGATCAGCCAGTCGCTGTCGTTGCGGTCGACGGCGTCGGCGATAGCGGGCAGGTCGAGGTCGCCCTCACCGACGGGGACGGATTCCTCGGCCGCGAGGTCGTAGTCTTTCAGGTGGACGAGCCGGGAGCGGTCACCGAGCGAGCGCAGTCGGGCGGCGGGGTCGTCACCGGCCGCGAGCGCCAGTCCGAGGTCGAGTTCGATACCGAAATCCGTCGCGTCGAGGAACGCGTCGAAGCCGGTGATGCCGTTCAACTCGACGTACTCGTGGTCGTGGTTGTGGTAGTGCAGGGTCATGCCGCGCTCGTCGAGGCGTTCTTCGAGGTCACCGAGGCGGTTCGCGGCGTCGACGACTGCCCGCCGCGACTCGAAGTGTTCGGCGTCGAGCCAGGGGACGACGACGTTCTCGACGCCCAGGGCCTCGTAGACGGCGACCGTCTCCTCGAAGTCGTCTTCGAGCCCGTCGATCCCGACGTGGGCGCCGGCGACGTCCAGTCCCGTGGCGTCGAGGGTCTCGACGACCGCGTCGGTGTCGGCCTCGGTGACGCGGTAGGCGAACTCGACGCCCGCGAACCCGGCGTCGGCGACGAGTTCGAGCACCTCGGTGAACGGGCGGTCGACGTTCCGGAGCGTGTAGAGCTGGATAGCTGCCTCGGTCATGGTCCGAGCGTCCGCACGCCGGCAGAAAGTCGTTCCTGTTCCGCGACCCGTCGCCGGTACTGCCGGACGTCGCACGCCGGTACCGGCATCCCGCGGGGGGCGCCGGTGGGTTTTCGACGCCGGCGTCCGACCCCGGCGTATGACCGGCCCGACCGACCTGACCGACCCGACCGACCCCGACGAGTTGCCCGCGGTCTCCCGGTGTGACCGCCGAGAGGAACTGCCCGACCCCTTCGAGACGCTTGACGGCGGGTCCGTGGAGACGCGGGAGGACTGGGAAGCCCGCCGGAGGGAACTGAAACGTCTCGTTCGTCACTACGTCTACGGCTACGCACCCGATCCGCCTGCGATCGACGTCGACGTCGAGGAGACCGAGAACGTACTCGACGGGAGTACGACGCTACGGGAAGTCACGATCAGCTTTGCCGACCTGCCCGAGGACGCGCCGATTATTACGCTCGCCGTGTTTCTGCCCGCCGACCGCGACGGGCCAGTCCCGACGGTACTCGCGCTCAACGCCTTCGGGAACCACGCCACCGTCCCGGACGAGGCGGTGACGACCACGCCGACTGTCGAGGAAGACACCACCGCGCCTGCAAGCCAGGAACACGACACCGCACCCGACACCCGGGAACACGGCGCAGACGAACGGGGCGCCATGGAGGACTACTGGTGTGTCGAGTCCGTCCTGGACCGGGGCTACGGCTTCGCCACCTGCCACAGCGCGGATATCGACCCGGACGACGACGCCACGGAGGGGATCCGCCCGTACTTCGACGACGACCTGCCGGGTCCGCCCGGCACCGAGTGGGGCACCCTCGCCGCGTGGGCCTGGGGACTCCAGCGCTGTGTCGACTACCTCCGGAACGATGGCGCTGTCCGGAGCGACGACGCGGTTCAGGCAGACACCGCGGTCCGAGGCGAGGAGATCGCCGTCATCGGCCACTCTCGGTGCGGGAAGGCGGCGTTACTGGCGGGTGCGACCGACGAGCGGATCGGCCTCGTGGTGCCCCACCAGTCCGGGACGGGCGGGCTGGCGCCCGCGCGCGAGAACGGCCAGGAGTCGGTCGGCGACATCACGTCGACGTTCCCCCACTGGTTCGCGGACACTTTCTCGGCGGCCGCAGGCCAGGTCGAACGCCTCCCCGTCGACCAGCACCTGCTGGCGGCTCTCGTCGCCCCACGGCCCCTCCTCGACACCGAGGGTGCTCGTGACTACTGGGCCAACCCTGGCCGTGCGCTCGACGCACTCGAAGCGGCCGACCCCGTCTACGAGTTCCTCGGTGTCGAAGGGTTGACCGGCGACGAACCGCTCTACGGCGACGACGAGATCTCAGCGGAGACGGTGGGTCGGCTGCTACAGTATCGTCGCGAAACCGAACACACCCTGAATCGCGGTTACTGGGAAGCCATCCTCGACTTCGCCGACGTCCACTTCGAGGTGTGAGGGTCTGCCTGGGTGCTCTCGGGTCCCATCGCTGGCCCCACCGGCCGCGACTCCGTCACCCCTGTCGGCCGCAGACGCCGCCTGGACTCCCGGTAACCCGACCACTAATATTAATACAGACAACAAAAAAGCGATCAGTATCCGGATAGCTCTTGGCGATATAGAGGGGTAAAAAATGCTGTCCTCAAGCTGTTTCATGTTTTACAGTTGGCCGTCACGCATTAAACCATATCGACTAAAATATCGATAATAAAAATACGACCGGTGGGCATGGATCCGGCACGGAAACGGGCCGCGGGGGGTCGGCCACACCGGGGCCGGGAGTGGTCGCGGCGGCTGTGGTCGGCGCGAAATCGACCGAAACCGGAAGGCAATTAACCGCTCTTGCCACACCGTCACACGATATGACCGCAGGGAAGGCCGCACGTCTGGCCCGCATCGGGACAGGGGGTCGCTACCTCGTCGTCCCGATGGACCACGGCATCACACTCGGGGCCGTGAAGGGCCTCGTGGACATCGAATCGACTATCGACGCGGTGACGAGCGGCGGCGCGGACGCCGTCCTCACGCAACGGGGCATCGCCGATCGCGTCCACCCGAACAAGAACGGCGCGGGCTACATCGTCCACCTCAACGCCTCGACCGACATCGGCCCCGACGAGAACGACAAACGTCCCACAGGCACGGTCGAGGACGCCATCCGGGCCGGTGCCGACGCCGTCTCCTATCACATCAACGTCGGGAGCGAGTACGAACCCGACCAGATCACGGGGCTCTCGGAGGTCACGAGCGAGGCAGACGCCTACGGGATGCCCACGCTCGCGATGGCCTACGCCCGGGGTCACGACGTCCGCGACGACGACCCCGAGGCGTTCGCCGAGGACCTGGGCCACGCCGTCCGCCTCGCCGAAGAGCTGGGTGCGGACGTCGTCAAGACCGCCTACAGCGGCACGGCCGAGACGTTCGACCGCGTCGTCGAGTCGACCTCGTTGCCGGTCGTCATCGCCGGCGGCTCCCGTGGAACCGACCGCGAGACCCTGGAGATGGTCCGGGGCGCGATGGACGCCGGCGCCGAGGGCGTCTCGATGGGGCGCTCCATCTTCCAGCACGACGACCCCGAGGCGATCACCAGCGCCGTCTCCGCCGTCATCCACGACGACGCGACCGCCGCCGACGCCGCCGAACGGGCTGGCCTCACCGTCGAGGCCTGAACGGGTCAGACGAACGGCTGACGAGCGTTTTTGTGGGAGGAACGGAGATACCCACCCGATGGCAACCAGGGATTCGCTCCTCGACGGGAGAGGAGTCGCGGGCTTCGGGCCGCTCGTGGCGACGCTGTGCGGGTGTACGGTCGTGTTGACAGCGGTCTTTCTCGGCGCGGTCGCGCTCGTGGCCGGCCGGGCCGACGGGTTCGTCGCGCGCCTCCCGCTGTACGTACTCGCGAGTGCCGTCGCCTTCATCGCCGTACTGCTCGTCGCCGACCACGCACGGACCCACGGGACCGCCGTCCTGGGTCGCGCGGCCGGGGTCGCGACCGTCGGCTTCGCGACCGTCTCGCTGGGCGCCGAAGGAGTCGTCGACGCCCTCCGGTACACCGATACCGTCGTCATGTCACATCTGTTCGTCTACCTCCTGTCCGCGGCGGTCGTCGTCGCCGGCGTCGGTTACTGGGCCGCGCGCAACTACCGCGACGTCCGAAAGATGGCGGCCTCGGACTCGCTCTGAGCGCTTCGTTCGTCGGCCGACCACCATCGGGCCAACCGCGCTACAGCACACTCGGCAGTTCCGCCGGCGAATCGAGCAGATACGTCGGTTCGGGCTCCGGGTCTGTCGGCGCGTCGCCGGTCGGCACCCACGCGGAGGCCATACCGGCGTTGTGCGCGCCTGCGACGTCGCCGTCGAGTCTGTCCCCGACGTAGACGCTCGCGTCCGCGGGGACGTCGAGGTCGTCGAGCAGCGCCCGGAACGGTGCCGGGTCGGGTTTCGACGGATAGCCGGTCCCCGGGCCACAGCAGACCACCGCGTCGAAGGCGTCGGCGATCCCCAGGTGCTGGAGTTTCGCCCGCTGGGTCTCGACCGACCCGTTCGTGAGGAGACCGACGGTGTAGCGCTCGCGGGCGTACTCCAGCGCCTCCCGGGCACCCTCGCGGAACTCGACCAGCGTCGCGTCGTACACCGCCAGGGTCGCGTCGGCCAGCGCGTCGAGGAGCGCCGCGTCGGGGTCGGCGCCCGCCTCGTCGGCCGCGGCCCGGTAGAGGCTGGCGTAGTGTTCGCGGTCGCTGTCGGCGTCGGGCAGCGCCGTGGTGTCGACCGCGTAGAGGTCCTCGGGCTCGAAGAACGGCTCTCTCCCCACGCGTTCGAAGATCCCCTCGTGGATGTCCAGGTCGTCCTGTTCGGCGACACAGAGCGTGCTGTCGAGGTCGAACAGGACGGCGTCACGGGACGGCATGACTGACGGCTGACACCGCCTCGGCACCTCAATCTTTTCACTCGCCGTGGAACTCCTTCAGGACCTCCAGGTCGCGTTTCGTCTTCGCGAACTCGGCGATGCGGCCGGACTCCCCGCAGTCGTCACAGGTGATCGACGTCTCCGGTGCGGGGAGGTCGGAGGGATTGGCTTCCCACTCGGTCGCGCAGTCGGAACACTGGAGCTGGATCCAGGCTTCCTGCATGAGTCGTGGTCGGACCGCGCCGGGGAAGTGCCTTGGGGGACAGACGCCCCCGAGCATCGCCACGTTCAAATCGGACGCCCGCGAGCGTGGGAACAATGACACGAGAAGTCTGGCTCAAGGCCGACGACGAGGTCGGCGACTGGGAGGCGCGCAAACGCCGGATCACCGCCGGCCTCGAAGCGGGCGTCGACTGGGTGCTCGTCGACGAGTACGACGTCTCCCGCGTGCGGGACCTCGGCGTCGTCAACGTCGCCGCGTTCTCGAACGGCGACGTCCACGTCATGGACGCCGAGGCCGACGAGGACGACGAACCCGACCTCGCGGTCGTCGGCAAGGACGGTGAGGGCGACGGCACGATGGACGTCCCCGACGACCTCTCGGGTTCGGCGGACCTCTCGGTGCTCCGTCGCGAGGACAAGTCCGACGCCGGCTACGTCCGCATCCTCAACGAGCGCTACGAGGCCTTCGCCGAGGAGGTCGCCGCCGAGGCCGAGTACACCATCGTCGTCGGCGAGGACTGGCAGATCATCCCGCTGGAGAACCTCATCGCGCGCATCGGCGAGGAGACGACGCTCGTCGCGGGCGTCCAGTCCGCCGCCGAGGCCCAGACGGCCTACGAGACCCTCGAGATCGGCGCCGACGCCGTCCTCCTCGATACAGACGACCCCGACGAGATCCGCGAGACCGTCGCCGTCCGCGACGAGCAGCGCCGCGAGGAACTCGACCTGACCACCGCGACGGTCACCGAGATCGAACAGACGGGTTCGGCCGACCGCGTCTGCATCGACACCGGGAACCTGATGGAACACGACGAGGGGATGCTCGTCGGCTCGATGTCCCGTGGCCTCTTTTTCGTCCACGCCGAGACGGCCGAGTCGCCCTACGTCGCCTCCCGACCGTTCCGCGTGAACGCGGGCGCCGTCCACGCCTACGTCCGCACGCCCGACGGCGGGACGAAGTACCTCTCCGAACTCGGCAGCGGCGACGAGGTCCAGATCGTCGACACCGAGGGCCACACCCGCGAGGCCATCGTCGGCCGCGTGAAGATCGAGAAACGCCCGATGTTCCGCGTCACTGCGGAAGTCGAGACCGAGGAGGGCCGTGACCAGATCGGGACGCTCCTCCAGAACGCTGAAACCATCAAGGTCGCCACCAGCGAGGGGCGAAAGGCGGTTACTGAAATCGAAGAGGGCGACGAACTCCTGGTCTACTACGAGGACACCGCCCGCCACTTCGGCGAAGCCGTCGAGGAATCGATCATCGAGAAGTAGTCGGATCCGGAGTGTTCAGTGTAAGCTGTCGAATATCGGAACGGTACTCAGACGGTGTTCACTCTTTGTTGCATAGTGAGCAGGTGTTTCAGGCTGTGCCACTGCTGAAGAAAGTCGATTCGGCGACAGCACCGCACTCGTCAGTGAGCGTTGAAAGCCCTCGGGCCGCTGGCGGTCGCTGCGCGGGATATTCTCGCTCGGTCAACCGCACAGCACCGCACTCGCTCGAATAGGGCCCGCGCAGGCGACCACGGGCTTCGCCCGCCAGCGGCCCTC
>Ga0207813_100367_pt1 | contig 27330 bp, 26 predicted proteins | sample A23E3SouthBayCA_2_FD_187730 | JGI IMG/M metagenome (GOLD analysis project Ga0207813, IMG submission 187730) | Aerobic enrichment media microbial communities from Eden Landing Ponds, California, USA - A23 E3 (4) (SPAdes) | ecosystem: Environmental > Aquatic > Marine > Unclassified | place... | reverse complement strand
CCCCGCCGGTCGTCGCGACGACCACCTGACACGGCACGCCGACTTCCGTCTCGATGTCCGCGGCGCGCATCTCCAGACGGGTCGCGGCCTCGCTTGCGGCGCGGTTCTCGGCAATCTCGTCGATAGCGTCCCCGTCGGTCGCCTCGTCTTCGCCTGCTGTCGTGTCGTCCTCGTCGGTCGCCTCGTCTTCGCTGGCCGTCGAAGCGTCCGACACCGCCACCTCCCCGGTCGCCGGAGTGGTTCCGTCCCCGTTCCGAGTGGTGGTCTCCGCCGCCCCGTCGGCCGGTCGGACGCGCTCGCGGCCCCCGTCGGTCGCCGAGGTTCCGACGCGCCGGTGGTCGTCGAGCAGGTCTCGCTCGGCGCGCGCGAGGTCACCGTCGTCGACCATGTCCAGCAGGACCACTTTCCCGGCGTCGTGGGCGCTGGCCAGGCGCGCGCCGAGCATCGCCGTCGAGCCGGCGTTCTCGCCGCGCATCGGGACGAGGACGCGGTCGTCGCCGTCGGTAGACTCGTAGATCAGCCGCGCCCGCTGCTCGTAGAAGCGCTCGCGCCAGACGTAGAACACGGCCGCGACGATGGCGCTGGCGACGAGGACGCTGGCGACGAATGCCGTCTCGTCGCCCGCCGGGACCAGCAGTCCCAGCAGGGCCGTCGAGAACGCCGACGCCTCCTCGACGGTCAGCGCCCACGTGACGACGCCGGTCAGGAGCACCGCGATAGCCGCCTCGACGGCGCTGACGCCGAACGCACCCGAGACGCCGCCGATCCCCAGCAGGTCGCCGACCCGGAGCGCGGCCCACCCACAGCAGGCCCCCAGCGTCAGCCCCGCGACGAACCGCCGCGGCGAGGCGTACTTCCCCTCGGGGTCGGCAAAGAGGGTGTACGTCCCCGAGGCCAGCGGCGGGAACAGCAGGAACGACAGCGACGGCACGGCGTTGGACAGCGCTGTGACGACGGCGATCAACAGCGGCACGAACAGCAGGATCGACAGGTGGACGAGGCTGCTGGTCTGTTCGAGCCATCGCCGGAACTCCCGGAGTTCGCGCCGCTCGACCCGCCGGAGTCGCTGCCAGACCGCGAACGCGCGCTCCCGCAGCGACTCGCGCATTGCTCTCACTTCGGGAACCCGCGCGTATAAATCTTCGACGACACAGACGACGACGGCGACGCCGCGCCGGGACGACTACAGCGACGCCGCGGCGTCCAGCGCGATGCGGATCGCCCGATCGACGTTGTTCTTCGCTTTCTCGGGGAGTTCATCGTCGTCGGTCTCGCCTTTCTGTGTGCCCTCGACGAGGTTGCCGTCGACGGTACAGATCGCGCCCGCGGCCAGTCCGCGCCGCCGCGCCAGCGTGAACAGCGAGGCCGCCTCCATCTCGACGGCCAGCAGACCCGCGTTCTCCCAGTCGTCGACGTACTCTTCGGTCTCGGCGTAGAAGGCGTCGTCCGTCGCGATGGGGCCGACGTGGACATCTTCACCCCGGGCCTCTGCACCGTCGACCAGCGCCGACAGCACCTCGTAGTCGGGGACCGCGGGGTACGCCACGTCCTCGTAGCGCTTCGTCGTGCCCTCGTTTTTGGCCGCGCCGGTCGCGACGACCATGTCGCCGATCTCGATGTCGGACTGGAGCGCGCCCGTCGTACCCACGCGGACGAACGTCTCGACGCCGACGGCAGCCAGTTCCTCGGCGGCGATAGTCGCGGACGGACAGCCGATCCCGGTCGAACAGATCGTCAGATCGGTCCCCTCGTAGGTGGCGTTGACGAGCTTGTACTCGCGGTTCTCCGAGACGGTCTCGGCGTCGTCACAGTGGTCGGCGATCCGGTCGACCCGCCCCGGATCTCCCGGGACGAGTGCGACGTCTGCCAGGTCCCCCTCCTCGACGAGCAGGTGTGGCTGTTTGGCCATGTGGCCGGGTGCGTGCGGGGGCGTCAAAACGGTATCCGTTGTGCGCCGCCGGTCCGCGAGCGGGCGGCGATCGGCGACACACGGCGCGTTCGTCGGCGGTCACCCGACGACGGACCCGCCCAGCAGGAAGAGCGTGAGGTTGTTCGCCGCGGGGCCGAGGCCGACCGCCGCGACGAACGTCAACAGGAGGTTCCCCTGGGTCGGTTCCTCGTCGACGTACTCGTCCAGCGCGAGGACGATGGCCATCGCCAGCAGGAGTTTGACGACGACGAACAGCCACCCCTGTCCGATGTACTGGGCGGTCGGCAGATCGGCGGCGAACTCCATGATCCGGGCGGGGATCGGCGTCCGCTCGCCGACGCCGAGGACGTCGACACCCAGCGCCGTCGAGAAGCCGTCCAGCGCGTGGGCGTAGACCACGGCGACGCCGCCGTACCCCACTTTGGCGACCGCGGAGGTCTGCCAGATCGTCAGCAGGTAGTAGGCGGGCGCGGTGATGACTAACCCCCCGAGGACGCCGACGACCGGCCACGCGAACGGGACGGTGCTCTCGACCAGCCCCGCGGCCTGCCAGTAGGCGAACCCGACCAGCGTCACGAGCACGCCGGACCCGATGGCCACCAGGTCGCGAGCGATGCGCTCCGGGCGGTCGTTGACCGTCGCCAGGAACGCCGAGACAAGCCAGATCGCGCCCGTCAGCACGAACGTCGTGACGTACACCGCGGGCGCGCCGAAAAACGGCGCGACGCTCGACGGGTAGACGCCGAGCTGGTGGAACGCGTGGAGGATCCCCCCGGTCGCGATCCACGGGACGAACGCGACCACCTGTCGCTGGGTCACCGGCGGCTCCAGCGCGACCAGCAACGCGACCAGCGCCACCGTGAACACGACCAGCACGGCCACGTACGGCAGCGGCGGCACCGCCAGTCCGCTCGGCAACACTTGCATGGTGTGGAACGCACTGGGCCGACCGTCGAAAACGTTCCGGTCGATACGGGGCCATACACCGCTCGCTGGCCACACGCAACCCAGTTCGTGGCGTGTCGCGTGCGCTTTTGTATCGGCGGTCCCATAACGGGGTATGGACGCCGCGGACTCGCCGCCCGAGGGTGGGGCGGTCACCGACCGCATCGAACACACGGTCCTGGGACCGACGACGACAGCCGACGACGTGATCCGGGTCGCCGACGACGCCATCGACTACGGGATGCGCGTCTGTGTTCCCCCGACGCACGTCGGCCTTACGGCCGGATACGCCCCGTCGGTCCCGGTCAGCACCGTCGTCGGGTTCCCGCACGGCCAGCACACGGCCGAGGTCAAATGTTACGAGGCCCGCGAGGCCTGGGAGGACGGCGCGGACGAACTCGACGTGGTGTTGAACGTGGGCGCACTCGAGAGCGGCGACGACGAGACGGTCCGCGAGGAGCTCGCGGAGATCGTCGCGGCCGTCCCGATCCCGGTGAAAGTCATCGTCGAGGCGCCCCTGCTCGACGAGAGCGAGAAACGCCGCGCGGCCGAACTGGTCGCCGATGCAGACGCCGACTTCCTCAAGACCGCCACGGGCTTTTCCGGCGGCGGCGCTACCGTCGAGGACGTGGCCCTGCTCGCGGAGTACCTCCCGGTCAAGGCCAGCGGCGGCATCGGCTCCTGGGAGCGGGCCGCAGCGATGTTCGAGGCTGGCGCCGAGCGCATCGGCGCCTCCAGCGGCGACGCCATCGCCCGGGAATACCTCGAAGCCGAGGGGGACGACCGGACCGACGACGCGTACTGATGGGTCCTGAATCCACCGCATCGACGGGTGTGGGACAATATGTCGTAGAAACTGGAGATTTACAATTCGCCTTTTTATATAGTTACTCATGATTCACATATCCGTTGCCGTCCCCGCTTCGGGTGGAAGCGACCCCCGCAATCGAGCCCGCGCCGCCGACGGGCGTCGGCGTAACGACCGCGGGGCGACTGCGTCGGCGGTCCGGGGAGCGCGGTGAGCGCCGATGGACCGCACTCCCTCCCGCCGCTGGTTCCTCTGCACGGCGGTCCCGGCGGCGCTGACCGGGCTCGCGGGCTGTGCTGGCGAGTCCGATGAGCTGACTGAGACGGACGCGCCGGTGCTGTCGCCGACGGCGACCGAGACGGCGACACCGACGGCCGCGCCCACGGAAACCGACCCCGAGGTCACGCCGATACCGACCGTCGCGGCGTCGACGGTCGCCGAGTGGGTCCGCTCGTTCAACGAGGGTCGGGATCCAGACGATCAGGTGCGGTTCTACGGGTTCGACGTGCAGGTCGGACAGGGCTCGGCCGACCGACTGCGGTCGTACCTCGACACGGCCGATTCCGACGCGCTCGCCGAGGTGGGGTCGGAACTGGACACCCTCGTAACCCAGGGGCTCGTGGGCAGCGCGACGCCCGCACTCGAGGAACGCCTGGCGATGGTCGAGGCGGTCGTCGAGACGCTCGAACCGCGCTTCGAGGACAACCGCGAGGCGTACGTCGCGGCCACGTCGGCCGACGAGTACGAACTCGCGAAGCGCCACGTCTGGGTGCTCGACCGTGCCCGCGCGCTGGCGACCGCGGAGCGGTCGGCGGGGATGCGGATCCGCGACCGGGCGATGGCCGACACCGCGTCGTGGCTGCTGGACCGTCACGGCGGCGGTGTCGCGCTGTGGGCACACAACGGTCACGTCAGCACCGCCGACATCAGTCCGGGCGTCACCTCCATGGGCGGCCACCTCCGGGAGCGTCACGGCGACGCCTACTACGCGCTCGGCATGGAGTTCAGCGGCGGTCGGTTCGTCGCGCGGAAACAGCAGTACGGCTCCGCCGGGACGCGCCTCTCGATGGCTGCCGAAGACCCCCCGAACGGGTCGCTGCTGGACGCGTTCGACGCCACCGACAGAGCGCCGTTCGCGCTCGACTTCGCCTCCATCGAAAACGGCGACCTGCGCGACTGGCTGGCGCGAGACCACGCTCTCCACGTCGTCGGCGGCGCGACCCCTCTCGACGCGGGGTGGGCGGAGCACACGACCGAGGGGTCCCCGACCGAGCAGTACGACGGCGTCATCTTCGTCGGCGAGTCGTCGCCGACCCGGCCGCTCGGCGTCGACGTCAGGACGCCGCTGGGCTGAGCCGATCCCGGTCCACCGCGACGGTCGCGACCGAGGCCCTTGCACCGATCCCCACTCCGACGACTGCGACGCCGACGGCCACGGTGACGCCCGAACCGACGACGGCCCGGGATCCGGCGTCCTCGCGACGCTGGCGGGCGCGTTCGGCGCGGGGGCGCTGTCGCGCTGGTGGGCGCGGGAGTGACCGTCGCCCGAACCCGACTCGCGGGCTCCCGGAAGCTCGCTCCGGCGGTCGACCCTTTTTGTCGCTCTCGGTCCCAGTGCGGGCATGGAGTACACGACACTCGGTTCGACCGGGCTGGAAGTCTCGAAGGTCTGTCTGGGCTGTATGAGCTTCGGGAGCGGCGACGACTGGATGCTGGACCGCGCGGAGAGTCGCGAACTCATCGAACGGGCCATCGACCTGGGCGTGAACTTCTTCGACACCGCCAACGTCTACTCTTCGGGCGAGTCCGAGGACATCCTCGGCGATGTCCTCGCCGACTACGACCGTTCCGAGCAGGTCGTCGCCACCAAAGTGTTCGGCGAGATGGCCGACGCCCCGAACCGACAGGGGCTCTCCCGGAAGGCCATCGAGCAGGAACTCGCCGCCAGTCTCGACAGGCTGGGCATGGACACGGTCGATCTCTACCAGATCCACCGCTGGGACTACGACACGCCCATCGAGACGACGCTGCGGGCGCTGGACGACGCCGTCCGGCGCGGACAGGTCCGTCACATCGGCGCCTCGTCGATGTGGGCCCACCAGTTCCAGGAAGCGTTGCACACCAGCGACCGGCTCGGGCTCGCGCGCTTCGAGACGATGCAGAGCCTCTATCACCTGGCCTACCGCGAGGAGGAACGCGAGATGTACCCGCTCTGTGCCAAAGAGGACGTGGGGATCATGCCCTGGAGTCCGCTCGGTGCGGGCTATCTCGCACGGCCCCACGAGCAGTTCGACGCGACCACGCGCGGCGAGAGCGAACGCGAGTACGGGACTCCCTACGACGAGGGCCCCGGCAGCGCGGAGATCAACGAGCGCACCCGCGAACTCGCCGAGGAGTACGACGCGACGATGGCTCAGATCGCGCTGGCCTGGCACTTCGAGAACGACTACACGGACACGCCGATCGTCGGGACGACGAGCGTCGAACACCTCGAAGACGCCGTCGAAGCGCTGGACATCTCGCTGTCGGCCTCGGACGTGGAGTACCTCGAAGAACCGTACCACCCGGTACCGGTGTTCGGCCACGAGTAAGCGGTAGAGTCCCACCAGCCATTTCTCGCCAGCGTCGAAGACACGGGTATGTCGACCGACGACCGCGTGACGCTCTCGACGGGTCAGACCGTGTCGATCCCGCTGTCGACCGCAGCGTCAATGCGCGGTCTGGTGGTGACGGCCGGTCTCGACGCCGTCCGCGCGGTGCTTCCGCCCGGCCTCGCGCCAGTCCGCTGTCGGCCCGGGCGCGGGATGGCGGTGTTGCTCTCCGTGACGTACGACCGGATCGGCGACGACGCGGTGGCTCCGTACGAGGAGTTCGGCCTCGTCGTTCCGGCGACGACAGCCGACGGCGCCGTCCCAGAACTGTGTGCGCTCCGCCGCGGCGTCGGCGGATACGTCGTCGCGCTGCCGGTGACGACCGATCCGGCGCGTGCGCTCGGCGTCGAAGTGTGGGGCTACCCGAAGTCGGTCCTCGACATCAGCATCGGGGAACGGGGCGCCCGACGGCGGACGCTCGTCCGGGGTCCGACGGGCCACGCGCTCACGCTCGACGTGCCCGACTCGCCCAGCGTCGCGACGACGGCCCGAAGCGCGTCGTACACCGACGGAAACGGGTCACTGTGCCGCCAGTCGGTGACGCTCCGCGGGGCGGTCGGGGCCCGTCCGTTCCCGCTGGGGGCCGCCTACCGCCTCGGCGATCACTCGCTGGCCGCGGACGTTCGGGCGCTCGATCCGGGGTGGCCGCTGCTGGCACTGTCGTTCGACGGCGAGTTCGTCATCGGACGCGGCGAGCAGATCCGTCCGGACTGAGACGGTTTATTGTAGCGACGTATCGGTACGCGCCAACCCCGGGATCGGCGCTATCCACAACTGATCTACAATAATCTGTATGATACGCTGGCGTTTGCCCGTCGAGGGTGTGGCGTGACCGGGCTCAGTCGTCGGACGCGGCGAGCGCCTCATCTGCGGCCGCCCCGCTCTCCCGACCCTCCTCGACGATCCGAACGAAGTTGTCGAACAGCTGCTTGGCCTCGCAGGCCGCGGCGTAGTTGTCGGCGTCGATCCCCTCGAGCACGCGCTGGATCCGCTCGTCGGGGAGGTCTTTGCCCTTCGTGACCGTCTCGGCGGCGTCCATGTCGTACTCGGGGTGGAACTGGACGCCGAAGACCTCGCCCTTGCGGAAGCCGTGGACGCCGTAGTCGTTCTCGGCGATCCGTTCGGCGCCCGGCGGCAGTTCGGCGACGGTGTCGGAGTGAGTCGTGAAGACGGTGAACTCGGTGTCGATCCCCGCCAGCAACTCGGAGTCGCCGGTGTGCTCGACGGTCCGGTAGCCGATCTCGTACTCGTCCATCGGTTCGACGGTGCCGCCGAGCACGTCCGCGAGCAACTGGTGGCCGTAACAGACGCCCAGGAACGGCATCCCGCGGTCGATCGCGTCACCGACCCACGCCTTGGTGGGTTCGATCCAGGCCTCGTCCCAGTAGACGGAGGCCCGGGACCCGGTGACGACACAGCCGTCGAACGCGACGGTCTCGGGCAGTTCGCGCTCGGTGACGTCGTACTCCACGAGGTCGGCGTCGAGTTCCCGCCGGAAGTTCCGGCGGTTGTCGTCGCCCTCGTGGGCCGCGTTCAGCAGTGCGATCCTGGGTCGCATCACCAGTAGTCAGTCCCTCGACGCCTAAAAAGCCGTCCCTCGACGCGGCGCTTGCCGCGCTCGCGGACGCCGTCGGCGGACCGGATTTCGCGGCAGTCGGCCCCGCTACGACCCGTCGCCGGTGTGGTCGTCCAGCCACGCCAGCAGTCGGTCCGTCACCGCGGCGCCCGACTCGACGAAACACCAGTGGCCGCCCTCGACGGCCTGGTACTTCCCGCGGGGGAGGTCCTCGGCCAGTCGCTCACCCGCTTCCGGGGGGACGATCACGTCCTCAGTCCCGTGGAAGACGAGCACCGGTTCGGTCACCTCGTACAGCGGCGCCGACTCGAAAGAGCGCATCGCGGCGGCCTGGGCGTCCCACCCGTCGAGACCGGCGTCGTCCTCGGCGCGCCACCCGACGATGTCGTCGCGCACGTCCGGGTGGGCGTCGAGGTCGGTCGCCAGCGCCGCCCCCGTCGACGCCGCGAGCGCCTCGGGGTCGGTCGGGTCGGCCCGCAAGTCGGCGAGGCGGTCGGTCACGGCGTCGCCGTCGGGGACCGTCCCGAACAGCGCCAGCGTCTCCGCGCGGCCGTACCGGTCCGCGTACTCCAGCGCGACCATCCCACCCAGGCCCGCGCCGACGAGGTGGACGCGCCCGGCCCCGTGCTCGGAGAGGACCGCCTCCAGGTCCGCGGCGAGCGTCGTCACGTCGTACGGTCCCGCGGGGGCGTCGGATCGGCCGGTCCCCCGGAGGTCCCAGGTCAGCGCCTCGTAGGGGCCAGCGATCCCGGGGTGTTGCCACCCCCAGAGCCAGGCACCGGCGCCCACGTCGCCGACGAAGACGACGGTCGGTCCCGAACCCCGGGTCTCGTAGTAGAGGTCGACGCCGCCGTTACTGGCCACGGGCATTCAGACGTTGGCCACTCGCCGGAGTATCTCCGGGGCCTCCGCCAGGGCGTCGTCCAGCGCCTCGGCGTCCGGGCCCCCGCCCTGCGCGAAGTCCGGGGGACCGCCGCCGCCGCCGCCGACGCGACCGGCGAGTTCGCCGACGACTTCGCCCGCGTTGACCGCGACGCCGTCGGGCACGGCGACGATGAACGTCGCGCTGTCGCCGCCCGATCCCAGCACCGCGATCTGTCCCTGCTCGACGAGGGCGTTCGCCTGCGCCCGGAGTTCCTCCATGTCGGCGTCGATGCGCTGGATCACGGCGGTCGTCCCGGCTACGTCGACCTCCTCGGCGTCGGCCCCGCCCGACGCGCGGGCCTCCGCGAGTTGTTCTTTGAGCGCTTCGATCTCCTTGCCCCGTCCCTTCCACTCCTCGAAGAACCGCTCGGCCGTCTCGGGGACCTCCTGGGGGGTGACGTCGAGCACCTCGGCGGCCTCGGAGAGGGCGTCCTCGGTGTCCTGGGTGGCCTGGATCGCGGCGTCGCCAGCGGCGAAGGTAAACCGGATCACGCCGTCCTGGATACGCTCGGTCCCGCGGATCTTGATCGCGCCGATGTCGCCGGTGCGGGCGACGTGAGTGCCACCGCAGGCCTGGACGTCCTCGTCGACGTGGATCAGGCGGATCTGCTCGCCCGGCGGGATCCCGCCCTGGTAGAGGTCGAAGCCGTGTTCGGCCTCGGCCTCGTGTCGGTCGGGCCACTCCTGGGTGACCGCGGAGTTGTCGCGGACGATGTCGTTGGCGCGGTGTTCGATCTCCTTGACTTCGGCGCGCGTGATCGACTCGTAGTGGCGCACGTCGATCCTGGCCGACTCGGTCCCCTTCTGGGCGCCCGCCTGCCGGATGTGGTCGCCCAGCACCTGCCGGGCGCTGTGGATGACGATGTGGGTCGCTGTGTGGTGGCGCATCAGGCGCCGCCTGCGGGTCGCGTCGATCTGCCCGCGGACGAACTCGCCTTTCCCGGGGTCGGCGTCGCAGGTGTGGACGACGACGCCGTCCTCGATCTGGACGTCGGTCACCTCGGCAGTCGCGTCGTCGGTCGCCAGCGTCCCGTGATCCGGCGGTTGCCCGCCGCCCTCGGGGTAGAACATCGTCTGGTCGAGGACGACCCCGTACTCCTCGCCGTCCTCGAAGACGTCGAGCACGACCGCCTCGAACTCGGTGCGCTCCTGGTCCTCGTAGTAGAGCCTGTCGGTCTCGGGGAGGTCGCCGATCCGGTCGGCGTAACGCCGCTGGGCGGCGGTCGCGTCGCCGTCGCCCCCGCCGTGGCGCGCCGCGACGAGCCCGTAGAAGTCGTCGGGGACGTCGACGGTGGCGCCTTTCTCGGCGGCGATCTCTTCGACCATGTCCGGCTGGATGCCGTGGGAGTCGTACAGTTCGATCAGCTCTTCGAGCGGGATCGGGTGCCCTTCCTCGGCGTACTCCTCGGCGAGCTGGCGCACGCGGCGGCCGCCCCGGTCGAGCGTCTCGCGGTACTTCTCTCCCTCCGTGCGGACCACGTCGCGGATGTGGTCGCGGTTCTCGTAGCCCAGGCGTTCGGCCTGCATATCCACGAGTTCGTCCAGCGGCGCGTCGACGCCGACGTTGTCGACCAGCCGCTTGGTGCGTCGGAGGACCATCCGCGCGAGATACCCCGTCTCGACGTTCGAGGGGACGATCTCGTCGCCGAGCATATACGCCAGCGTCCGCGAGTGGTCGGCGATGGCGTAGATGTCCTCGAGTGGCTCCAGCAGGTCGGTCAGTTCCGCCGCGGAGACGTCGAGGTGCTCGGCGATGTTGTCACGCGCCGACTCGATGTCCTCGATCTCGTCGATGTCCATGTGGCCCGCGAGCTTGGCTGCCCGCCGGACCACCGCTTCCTCCTCGTCGGTGTAGTCGAGTCCGGCGTTGTCCTTCAGGAAGTCGATCATGTCGGGGTAGACCGCCTCGTAGACGGTCGGCGTCCCCTGGGACATCCAGGTCCAGCGCTCGATGCCGTACCCCGTGTCGATCACCCGCCGGTCCATCCGGCTGTAGGTGTTGCCGTCTTTCATCTCGTAGTCGCCGTCGGGGTCCTGCTCGAACTGCATAAAGACGAGCGTCGCCAGTTCCAGCCCCCGGTAGATCACCTCGAAGGCTGGCCCGGCGTTGCCGCCGCCGACCCACGGGTCCTCGATGAAGGTCACGTCCTCGATGTCCGCACCCACTTCTTCGAGGAGGCCGACGCAGTACTCGACGCACTCCTCTTTCCAGTAGACCTCCCCCTCGTAGGCGTAGCCCGACCCCTCCTCGGCATTAAAGACGTGGTGGCCGCCCATCTCGAAGGCCATGGTGTGGCGACCCGTCTTGCCGACGTTGTCGATGTCGTTCATCCGGATGCACGGCTGGGAGACGACCAGCGGGTTCGCTGGCGGGGGCGTCTCGCCGCTGGTGACGTGAGGCTGGAAGTCGTAGATCGACGCCTGGGTCAGGTAGACGTCGTCGCGCCAGCGGTTGGCCGCGACGGGGTAGGGGTCGATCCGCTCGTGGCCGTTGTCCTCGAAGTAGGAGAGAAAGGTCTCGCGCATCTCCTCCAGCGAGTACGACTCCCCGAATCCGGGGTCGTCGATGAACTCGTAGTCCGCACACGGCGGCTCCCCACACGTCTCCCGGCCCTCGTCGAGCGTCCAGAAGTGGGCCCCACACTCCGAGCAGGTCCGGCGCTGGAACCCCTCGTCCTCGAAATACTCGAGTTGGTACTCCTGTTCGAGATCGCTCATTCGTTGCCATACTCTGGCCCAGCGGCGCGTAAAACAGTTCCGAAGGCGTTGACGCCCCGAGCGGGCCCGCACGCGGGCCGTTACGCCGTCGACCGGATTCCGTCGCCCCGGTTCGCGATCAGGCGTCTGTCGCCGCCCGGAGCAGGGCCGCGCGGTTGTCCAGCAGCGTCGAGTAGTGGGCGCCCTCGCCGATGTGGAGGTCGGCCGCGGGGAGCAGGTCGCCGAACGCCCGCGCCATTTCGAGGTCGACGGTGGCGTCCGCGCGGCCGTGATACAGCGTCACTGGGATGTCGACGGCGGGGTCGAACCCCCAGTCGTCGCCCACTAGCTCTAGGTCGTGAGCCGGGCCGCGCCCCCCGGCCCGGAACCCCTCGGCGGCGTCGTCGACCAGGCGGTCGCCGACGGGACTGTCGAACAGCGCGCGATCCGGCGTGCCCGCCGAGGCGACCAGCGACGCGCGGAACTGCGGGCGAGAGGTCTTTGCGAGCCAGCTGGCCGAGGCGAACGCCGTCGCCGAGAACCCCGGGACAGACCCGCTCGCGTCCAGTACCGCCCGCTGGTAGGCCCGCCCCCGGTCGTGGGTCGACGGCGGCGTGACTGTCCCCGCGAGTGAGACGCCCCTAACCTGGTCGGGGAGGGCGTGGGCACAGGCCACGGCGTGGGGGCCGCCGCCCGAGAAGCCGACGAGACCGAACCGGTCGACGCCGAGGTGGTCGGCCAGGGCCGTCACGTCCGCGGGCCAGTCCAGCAGGTCGCGGCCGCGCTGGAACCCCGAGTGGCCGAACCCCGGCCGCTCGGGTGCGAGCAGGCGCACGCCCTGCTCGCGGGCCGCCTCGTCGAACAGCGACCAGCCCAGCCGCGACCCGAGGACGCCGTGGAAGGCGAAGACGGGCGTCCCGTCGGCGGCGCCGTACTCGGCGTAGGCCAGGTCGCGCCCCTCCGGGCGCTCGATGCGGGGCGGGTCGGCCGCACCGTCTCGCTGGGAGTCGTCCATACCGCGCCTGACGACTCGGCGCTGAAACGCGTGTCGGTTCGCGTGATCGGCGTCTCGGTGCTCCGCCGCCGCTGGATCCGTCCGCAACCGGTGTGAGACGCGCCAACCCGGATGCGATACGATTTTCCCGCGCCGTCGGGAACCTCCACCTATGTTAAGCAGGCAGTTCGTCCGGGAGAACCCCGAGACGGTCCGGGAGGCCGTCGCGAACAAGGGGGTCACCGGCGTCGACGTCGACGAGATCCTGGAGATCGACGAAGAGTGGCGCGATCTGAAGGCCGAGGGCGACGGCCTCCGTCACGAACGAAACGAGGTCTCCAGCCGCATCGGCGAACTCAAACAGGAGGGCAAGGAGGAGGAAGCACAGGACGCCATCGAGCGCTCACAGGAACTCAAAGACCGCCTCGGGGAGATCGAGGATCGCGCCGACGAACTGGAGGCGGAACTCGAAGAGCGCCTGCTGGAGATCCCCAACATTCCCCACGAGTCGGTCCCGGTCGGCGACGACGAGTCCGACAACGTCGAGCGCTATCGCGAGGGGTTCGACGACCTGCGGGAGTTGCCCGACGAGGTGGTCCCTCACTACGACCTGGGCGAGGAGCTGGACATCCTCGACTTCGAGCGGGGCGCGAAGGTCTCCGGGGGCGGCTACCAGTTCGTCAAGGGCGAGGGCGCCCGCCTCGAACACGCCCTGATCCAGTTCATGCTCGACGTCCACCGCGAGCAGGAGTACGTCGACGTGTTCCCGCCGATCCCGGTCAACTCCGCGTCGATGCGCGGGACGGGCCAACTCCCGAAGTTCGCCGAGGACGCCTACCGCGTCGGCGCCCGGCAGGACGACGAGTACGACGACGACGACCTGTGGCTCCTCCCGACCGCGGAGGTACCCGTCACCAACATGTACCGCGACGAGATCCTGCTCGACGACGACCTGCCGGTCAAACACCAGGCGTTCTCGCCGAACTTCCGGCGTGAGGCTGGCGAACACGGCACGGAGACGCGGGGGTACGTCCGCGTCCACCAGTTCAACAAGGTCGAACTCGTCAACTTCGTCCGCCCCGAAAACAGCTACGAGCGCCTCGAGGGCCTGCTCTCTGAGGCCGAGGAAGTCTTGCGGCGTCTCGAACTACCGTATCGTGTCCTCGATATGTGTACCGGCGACATGGGCTTCACCCAGGCCAAGAAGTACGACATCGAGGTGTGGGCGCCGGGCGACGACATGGACGACGGCCCCGAGGTGGGGGGGCGCTGGCTGGAGGTCTCGTCGGTGTCGAACTTCGAGGACTTCCAGGCCCGCCGCGCGGGCATCCACTACCGCCCCGAGCGCCACGAGTCCGCGGAGTACGTCCACACGCTCAACGGGTCGGGCCTGGCCGTCCCGCGGGTGTTGGTCGCGGTCCTTGAGTACTACCAGAACGAGGACGGCATCGTCACCGTCCCCGAACCCCTGCGCCCGTACATGGGCGGCCAGGAGGTCATCGAGGGCGGCGATCCCGTCGGCGAGAGCGCCGTCGGTGCAGGCGACGCGGAGTGACCCTACCCGTCCGCGTCTCTCCTCCTACCGCGTGTAGGTCTCGATCTGCGTCGCTCGACCGTTGGCGACGGTGAACGCGTCCGCGAACGCGACGATGCGCTCGCCGTCGGCGTCCAGCAGACGGCCGCGGGCGAGTACCTCTGTCTCCGCCTCGGCGTCACCCCCTCCGCTCCCGTCGGCGGTGTAGAGACCGTCCAGTTCGTGGGTCGTGTCCGTCTGCGGGCGCTCCTCGCGCATGAAGCGGACGAACCGCTCTCGTCCCTCCAGGCGCATCTCCGGGCGGTCGTAGACGAACTCCGACGCCAGCAGGTCGGACAGCACCTCGTAGTCGTGGCTGTCCAGCGCCTGGTAGTACGCCCGCGCGACCGCCGCGGCGCTCCGGTGTGTCTCGCCGTTCCGGGTCGCCGTCCCGTCCTCGTCGCGTCCGTCACCCTCGTCGCCACTCATGTGTGTCCCTACCGCGGCCCGGGTCATCAACGCCACGCCCTACTGACCGGGGATGTCCCAGTCGCGCTCGTCGTCGTCCTCCTCGTCGGCCTCGTCGTCCGTCGGGTCCGCGAGGTCGAGCTCGGCCGGTTCCTCCGTCTCCGTCTCCGTCTCCGCGTCCGTCGCCGACGGGGCGGCGCCGCCGCTCGACGCCCCTCCGGTTCCGGCCGAGTCCGGCGCGGAACCCGGGGTGTCCGCCTCGGCGGCCCCGTCGCCGTCTGCGGGACTCGCATCGTCGCCCCGGTAGAGGGGCGTCTCGGCCGTCGACTCGTCGCCGTCGATCTCGCCGGACGCGTCCGCCTGCGTTTCGGACTCGGGGTACTGCGGTTCCTCCTCTTCGACGGCGTCCAAGTCCACCTCCAGGTCGCCCTCGACCGTGTCGCCCTCGATGTCGCTCCCGCCGTCCTGGCTGTCGTCGCCGTCGTCGTCGCGCTCGGCGGCCGGGTCCAGTTCCAGGTCACCGTCGACGGCGGTGACCTCGGCTTCCTCCGCCCCGTTGGCGTCGTCGGACGCAGCCGCCCGGGCGGCCGCGTCGAGGTCCGCGTCGTCGATGGCTAGCGCCGTCTCCGAGCGGTCGCGCTCCTCGTGGTCGACGACAACGTCGTCGTCGAGGACGACGCCACCGTCTTCGAGAGCCATCCGGTCGGGCGTCGGCGGGTCCGGGAGATCGGTCGCGGCGTCGAGCGGTCCCTGCGCGTCCTCGCGGTACTGGGTCGCGCTCGCGCCGCTACCGGTGACGAACGCGTCGGCCGAGTCGGCCAGCCACTCGGCGGCGCGGCCGAGCGTGTCGGCTTTCTCCTGGCTCCGGTCGATGACGGTCTCGAAGTCGGGCGTCTCCGCGAAGCGCGTCGCCGTGTCCAGGCGGTCTGCGGCGGCCCCGAAGGCCGTCTCGGCGTCCCTGAAGGCCGCCCGCGCCGCGGGCCACTCCCGGTCCTCGTAGGCGGCCATCGCCGTCTCGAATGCGTCACGGCCGTCGACGTAGTGGCTGTACCCCTCGCGGAACCGCGCCAGGGCGGTGTCGTCGCCGCCGATACCGCTGACCGCGCGCTTGATCGGGTCCACATCGGGGCGCTCCGCCAGGTCGTCGGTCGCCCACGCGTACTGGATCACGCCGCGGTGATCGACGACGAACACCGCCCGCTGGCAGAGTGACTCGCCGCCGGCGGTCAGTTCCACGCCGTAGCGCTCGGCCGCCCGGCCGTCCGTGTCGCTCAACAGCGGGACGTGCAGGCCGTACCGGTCGGCGAACGCCTCGTGGCTGTAGGTGCTGTCGGGCGAGACCCCGAACACCGAGACGTCTTTTTGCATCGTGAAGAGGTCGAGGTCGCCGATGTCGGCGTCCTGGGGCGTACACGCGGGGTTGAAATCCGCGGGATAGAACACGAGGACGACGATCTCCGACCCGAGCGTCTCGCCCAGGTCGACCTCGCGGCGCTCGCCGTCGACGTAGGCTGGCAGACTGATTGCTGGCGCCTCCACACCCTCCCCGAGCATCGGTTTACATACCCGATTTTTACACTTAATTCTTCGGGGAAACCCGGAATTCCTGGTTCGAATCGGTGGTATCGGTTCGTAGGGCGGTCCGGGCGCCCCGCGGCGTCCTCGGGCGGGGCCGCCACGGCGTCCGCGACGGCCCCGCCCCGTGTCGCTTTTGCCCGTCGGCGTCGAACCGGCCGTGTGGAGTTACACGTCCGTTACGAGGGCGACGACGACCCCGAGAAGTGCTCGGCGCGCCGCCTCGCGCAGTTCGACCTCGCGGCGTTACACGAGTCGACGCGCGCGACGCCGCCGGGTGTCGTGCTCAATCCCTTCGCCGAGCAGGCGCTCTCGCCCGCGGACGCCGATCACGACCGCCTGGTCGCGCTGGACTGCTCGTGGGAGACCGCCGAGCGCGAGGCCTTCGACATCGGCGGCGCGCACCGCTCGCTGCCCTTCCTGGTGGCAGCCAACCCGATCAACTACGGCACCGCCTTCCAGTTGAACACCGTCGAGGCCTTCGCCGGGGCGCTGTGTATCCTCGGGGAGCGCGACCACGCCGAGCGACTCCTCTCGAAGTTCTCCTGGGGCCACACCTTCCTCGAACTCAACGCCGAACCGCTGGAGCGCTACGCCGCCTGTACCGACTCCGCCGAGGTCGTCGACGTCCAGGACGACTACCTCGCCGAGGAGTGATCGGCGGTGCCGACGCGGGCCGGTCAGGGCCGGAGCGCGTACACCGAGTTGTCGTAGCTCCCGACGTAGACGGTGTCGCCGGTGACCGCGGGCGCGGGGACGATGTCCGGCGCCGCGCTGTCGGTGCCCGACCACGACCACTGCGTCTCGCCGTCGTCGGCGGTGTAGGCGTGGATCCCGGCGGTCGCGTCCGCGGCGTAGACCAGCTCGCCCGCGACGACCGGCGACGACCAGACCCCCTGCCCGTCCTGTGTCGACCACGACTGGCCGCTGTCGCCGATGTCGTAGGCGGCGACGGTGTTCGCCAGACGCTCGCCGTCCTGGCGCGCGAGCGTGACGTACAGCAGGTCGTCGGCGACGGCGGGCGAGCAGACGATCGTGCCGTCGACGTCGATCGACCAGCGCTCGGTGCCGTCCGTCTCGACGGCCGTGAGGTTCCCGTCCCTGTCGCCGAAAAAGACCGCGCCGTCGGCCACCGCGGGCGCCAGCGAGACGAACGTCTCCGCCTCGTAGTGCCACTGCCGGTCGCCCGTGGCGGCGTCCAGCGCGAAGACGCCGTCGAGGGTGCCGACGTAGACGGTCCCGTCCGCGACGGCGGGCGTCGAGGCGTTCTCGGTCGCGAGCGACGCCGTCCAGTCCACCTCGCCGCTGGCGGTGTCGATGGCGTGGACGGGGCCGTTGTACTCGCTGACGTAGGCGGTCCCGTCGACGATGGCGGGTGCGCCGACGGGACGGGAGTCGGTCGGCACGCGCCACTGTTCGCTCCCCTCCGTCGAGACGCCGACGTAGCCGGTCCCGTCGTCGACGTAGCCGCCGACGACGACGCCGTCGCCGACGGCGGTGCGGTTGATCCCGCCGTTCACGCCGTAGGTCCAGCGCTCGCTCCCGTCGGTGCCGAGGGCGTACAGCGTCCCGTCGGCGCTGCCGACGTAGACCGTCCCGCCAGCCACCGACGGCGTGTCGAAAACGGCGTTACCGGTCGCGACCGACCACGCGGGCGTCGCCTCGCTCGTCGGCCCGTTTCGGCCGAGGTCGGCCGTGTTGGCGGCGTCGAGCCGGTGGAGCGGGAACACCGCCTCGCCGCCTGCGGTCGCCGTGCTGTCGCCCGCCGCGGACTCGCTCGTCGCTGTGCCGCCGTCGGCGCCGTCGGTCGCGGTCCCGCCGTTCGACCCGTCGCCGCCGGTGTCGGTCCCGTCCTCCGACATTCCGCTCTCCAAGTCGCCCGCCGCGGTCCCGTCGCCGCCGTCCGATCCGTCCCCGTCCGTCGCAGTGCCGTCGCCGCCGAGCGCGCTACAGCCCGCGACGCCCGTCGACGCGACGGCCGCGGCCGCCGCGAGCACGCGGCGCCGACTCGCCGTGTCGTCTCCGTCCGCTGTCTCTTCCATATCGGTGTCACGAGCCCCGCCGGACACAAAGTAGTGGCCCCTCGTCCGGGGATCGGTCCCGTCTGGATCCCGATGTCGCGTCCGCGGTTCGGCGCTGCGCCGCCGTCCACCTCAGCCCCGCCGCTCACCCCCAGCGCAGGCCGACCGGATCGGCGGGCGGATCGAGCGGGCTCGGCGGCACGTCCGCGTTGACCTCGGCGCCGTTGTACGCCCGCGGCGCGACGTCGTTGGGGGTGTCGGGGTAGAACGCCGACGCCAGCGCGTGGAGGTGTTCCCGGCCCACGTCGAGTTCGTACTGACCGCCGCCGTACAGCGTGATATCGCGCTCCAGCGCGTACTCGACCGTGTCCAGCAGCGACTCGACGGTGCCAAAGCGGGAGGGCTTGATATTCAGCCACCGCGATTCGACCGGCAGGTCGCGGACGCTCTCGACGCCGGTGATCGGGTAGTCCCACGAGAGGCGGTCGGCCTCCTCGCGCAACACCGGTTCGGTCTCGTCGGTGAACTTCGCGTCCTCCAGGACGGCCTCGGGGAACGCCTCGGCGACCTGCCGGTAGCGGTCGGCGTCGGGCGCGGCGTCCACGTCGGTCCCCTGGTAAAAGCCCTTGAAATCGAGGATGCGGACCGCGCCGGTGTCGGCCAGGTCCGCGAGCAGGTCGGCGTCCCACTCGGCGGTCGGGTCGAGTTTGAACTCCAGATCGGAATCGACCGCCAGCCAGTCGTGGATCCGGTCGGCCGTCGGCGCCCCGTCGACGGTGTCCAGTCGCGTCGAGACGACGAACCGCACCGGGTCGTAGCTCCGGTCCAGCGCCGCCGCGAAGGCGGTGTCCTGCTGGCGAAGTGCGAGGTCCAGCGCCGCGCTCTCGACGGCCCACCGCCGGTAGTGACGCGACACCTCCCGTTCGGGCGGCTCGGGGAACAGATCCACATCGTCGAGCGCTGCCGAGAACGAATCGAGCGTGTACTCGCCGGTCAGGTCCCACGCCAGTGTGCCCGCGTCGGCGGCCGACTGGAGTCGGTCGTGGTCCTCGTTGTCGTAGGTGACATCCTCGCCCCGGCCCGTCTCGCCCGCGCCGTGGAGGGTGACGACCGTAGTCTGGCGGTGGAACCCCGCCGAGGTGTCCATCCCGTGGCCCTCGAACGCGACGTCTTCGACCCGGAGCGGGAGATCGGCGATCCGATCGTAGAGTGCCATACTCGGGTCGATGGGTCCGGGCGTGGTAAAGATCCGCCGTCGCCGCGGCGGGGTGGTCGATCATCCGGATGCGAGAGACAACGCTTAAACGCGCTGGCGGGAAAGACGGGGTATGCCCAAGTTCGAACCCGCCGTGGCGCGCGCACTGGAGAAACAGATCTGCATGCGCTGTAACGCACGGAACTCCCTGGAAGCGGACAACTGCCGGAAGTGCGGCTACGGGAACCTCCGGCGCAAGAGCAAAGAGCGACGCAACGCCTGATTTGCGCTCCTTTCTCCGTTCTCCAGCCTGTCAGCGGCCGCTCCGTCTCGTGTTCGGTAGCGTCACTCGGGGTACTTCGGTTCGTGTTTCTCGGCCCGTCCCAACGCCGTCTCGACGACGTCGCGCACGTCGCCGTGGAAGACGCCGCCGTGGCCAGCGTACATGTGTTCGACGCCCGCCGGTAACCGATCGAGCAGGTCCCGAAGCGACTCGATCAGGCGGTCGCGTGACTGGCCCGGCATATCCGTCCGGCCGAAACTCCCGTAGTCGAAGGCGCCGTCGTCGTGGACCACCACGTCCCCCGAGAACAGCGACGCCCCCGAGACGAGCGAGACGTGGTCGTCGGCGTGGCCGGGCGTGAACACCACCTCGCAGTCCTCGGTCCCCACGGTGACGGTGTCGCCGTCGGCCAGTTCGTGGGTGCGCCGCGGGTGGTCGGCGTAGGCGTAGACGTCCGCGTCGAAGGCATCGAGAACCGCCTCTAACTGTTCGACGTGGTCGCCGTGCTGGTGAGTGAGTACCACGCGGTCCAGCGTGTCCGTGTACTCGCGGACGACGTCGACGACGCCGTCCATCGCCCCGGCGTCGACGAGCGTCGGCGTCCCCTCGGGCGCGAGATAGGCGTTGCAGGTGAACGACTCCGCGTCGGCGGTGACGTTGTGCACCTTCATACCGGACGGTCGGCCGCCGGTCGGTTCAGACTGTCGGCTGTACTATCGCGAAAGAATTCGCCTCTCTGGGGTGACGAATGGTTCCACGTACGTACAGCCGACAGTGTCAGCCTGGTGTCCCTCGAACCCCGTGATACTGTCGGATGTGATACACTACGGCGCCGGTAATGATCCGCTACTGAACGTACGGTCGATTTGTAGGGTCGCTGACCGCTATCGGCGAACGATTTTTGAGTGTACGGATTGTACACGAATGTGTATGGGGTTCGGGAGCTACGACGAATCAGAGCAGGAGAATCAGGACTACGACGCCGATTTCGACGATGATGACGGGGTAACGACGGCCGAAAACACACACGACGGCGACGTCGAGTACGAGTTCACGGCGTCGAACGACGAACTTCTCGACAGACTCGCAGAGATCAAAGACGAAAACACCTGAACGGACGACCCGTGTCGGGTGACGTGACGTGAAATCCGGCGTGCGGGCGCTCGGCGTGGCCGAGTCCTTCCACGGCGACCGGAGCACGCTGGCGGGCGCAGTGGTACGTGCCAGCCGCGTCACGGACGGGTTCGTCTTCGGGACGTGTACTGTCGGCGGGACCGACGCGACCGACGCGGTGATCGGACTGTTCGACCGACTCGACCGCGCGGACGTGCGGTACGTTCTCTGTGCGGGGATCGCCCCCGCCTGGTTCAACCTGCTGGACCTGCCGGTGATCCACGAAGCCGTCGACCGGCCGGTGATCTCGGTCACGTTCGAGGCCAGCGACGGTCTGGAACCCGCCCTTGAAGAGGCGTTTTCGGGCGAGGAGTTCGCCGACCGGCTCGCGGTTTACCGCCGTCAGCCGGTCCGCGAGCCAGTGACCGTCAACGACGAGCGGGTGTTCGTCCGCGCCGTCGGTATCGACGACGGCGAGGCCGCGGACGTCGTCCGCGCGTTCACCCCGGAGGGCGGGCGGCCGGAACCGCTCCGGGTCGCTCGCCTCGCGGCGCGCGCGGCCGACGCGGCGTTCGGCGGTGGTCCGGAGTGACCGGCCGCGCGGGACTCGCTCCCGCATCCGCTCGCTTCCGCCGTCCCGGAACCGCCGCGTTTGATACCCCGCCGCTCCTACGGCAGGTATGAGTCAGATGGACGGGCTGGACGTGCGCGAGTGCGAGCGCTGCGAGGCGCTCTGTACCTCCCGGTCGCGCATCGTCAACGGGACCGGTCCCGCCGACGCGGACCTGCTGTTCGTCGGCGAGGCGCCCGGTGCCCAGGAAGACGAGACGGGCGACCCGTTCGTCGGACGCTCGGGGGACGTCCTCGACGAGACGCTCCGGGACGCGGGACTGGACCGCGGGGACGTGCGCATCACCAACTGCGTGCGCTGTCGGCCGCCCGAGAACCGCGATCCGACCGACGAGGAACTGGCGAACTGTCGGGGGTACCTCGAAACCGAAATCGAGCGCGTCGACCCGGAACTGGTCGTCACGCTCGGCAAGGTCCCGGCCGAACACCTGCTGGAGCGATCCGTTGCGGTCACGTCCGAAGCGGGCGAGGTGTTCGACGCCCGGATCGACGGTCGGCCGCGACGCGTCCTCGTCTGTGTCCACCCGGCGGCGACGCTGTACGACCCCTCGCAGGGTGACACCTTCGAGACGGCCCTGCGGGCCGCCGCCGAGTTCGCCGACGGCGAGAGCGACCAGCGCCGCCTCGGGGACTTCTGATACTGTCGGCTATCCGTCCGTGAAGCTATTCGCCACCCGGGGTGGTGCCTTCGATATGGTATCGCCGACAGTATCCGGCTCCGGGTGTCCGACTGGCAAACAGCGCGCGGACGGAAAGGGACTTGTCCGGGGTCGCCGTACGGGCGGGCATGAACGCTCGCCAGACCGCCGCGTCGGTGGTCGTCGTCGACTACGGCCTCGGGAACCTCCGGAGCGTGACCCGCGGCCTCGAACGCGCCGGCGCGTCGGTCGAGTTGATCGACGACCCCGGCGCCTTGGACGCCGCCGACGGGGTGGTCCTGCCCGGCGTCGGCGCCTTCTCCGAAGGGATGGACAACGCTGGCCCCTTCCGCGAGGCGCTGGTCGAACAGGCCGAGGCCGGGACGCCCCTGTTCGGTATCTGTCTCGGGATGCAGATGCTCCTGACCACCAGCGAAGAGGCCGAACGTGTCGGCCAGGGCGACGCCGAGGGACTCGACCTCGTGCCCGGCCGGAACGTCCGCTTTTCGCACGACTTGACCGTCCCGCACATGGGCTGGAACGAACTCGACGTCCAGCGCGATCACCCGCTCGTCGAGGGGGTCGACGGGGAGTACGCCTACTTCGTCCACTCCTACTACGCCGACCCCGACGACTCCGAGGCGGCGGTCGCAACCACCGACTACGGCACCGACTTCGCCTCCGTCGTGGCCAACGACCGCGGCAACGTCTTCGGAACGCAGTTCCACCCCGAGAAATCGGGCGAGACGGGACTGCGGATCCTGCGGAACTTCGTGGATATCTGCGGGAAGTAGCGATCTCTGCCGCCCGCCGACGGGGCGACGGGGTTCGGTGCGATCACCCGCGACTGGCTGGCGTGATCACGCCTCGCGGCCCGCGGCCGGGAGCGTCACCGTCGCGGTCGTGCCGTCCTCGCCCGTCTCGAAGGAGAGGTCCCCGCTCAGCGTCCGCGCGCCCCAGTCGGCGATCCAGAGGCCCAGGCCGCTCCCGTGTTCGAGCGCCGATTCGGCGCCGCTGTCGAGCACGTCGAGTTCGTAGGCCGGGATGCCGGGACCGTCGTCACTGACCCGGACCGCGACGCCGTCGGCGACCCGTTCCCCGGTGACAGTCACCGTCGGGTCGCTCCCGCCGTGTTCCAGCGCGTTCGTCACCAGCGCCCGGACGACCGCCTCCAGAACCGCGGGATCGGTTTCCATCTGGAGGCCGCTGTCCGCTCGCCGGACCGTCCCCTCGTGGTCGTCGCTCGCGGTCGCGACGGCGTCGGCGAGCACGTCGTCGAGTGCGACCGTCTCCACCGATCCGTCCCGGTCGAGGACCCGCTCGACGGTCCGGGCCTGTTCGCCCAGTCCCAGCAGGTCGTCGCTCTTGTCGGTGATCGTCTCGGTGAACGACCGCACCTCGTCGCTCTGGGCGGCCGACGCGGCGGCGTCGGCGTAGCCCCGGATCACGTCCATGTCGTTGCGGAGGTTGTGACGCAACACGCGGTTGAGCACGTCCAGTCGCTGCTCGCGCAGGCGCTCGGCGGTCACGTCCTGAAAGACGACGGTGTACCCCACGTCGGTCCCGCCCGCGCCGGTCAGCCGCGTCGACGTGAGCTTGAACTCGGACCGGCGGCCGTCCTCCCGGACGGTCACGACCCCCTCCGGGTCGGTCGGATCGACCTCGGTCCCGAGTATCGCCGCCAGCGGGCGGGTCAGCGCCGCGCGCTTCGAGACGCCGAACCGCTCGGCCGCGGCGGCGTTGAGCGTGACGACGCGATGTTGCTCGTCGACGACGACGACCGGACTGCCCAGGTCGTCGATAGCGGCCCGCTCACCCGCCCGGCGCGTCGCCGGATGGAACTCGAACATGTCCGACCCGACGAACGCGTAGGCGTCGAGCGCGATGTGGGGAAGGAACATCACCGTCACGAGGTTCAGTTCCGGGACCGGCCCGAGCCCCGAGAGCCAGACGAGCAACGCGCCCACGGGCGGGACCGTGCTCAGGCCGACGGCGACGGCCTCCCGACGGTACAGCGGGCCGTAGCTCACGACGGTGTCGAACAGCAGGAGACTCCCGACCGACACCAGCAACACGCCGATAGTCGTCCCGGCCATCGACCAGGGGTGCATCGCGTAGGTGACCGTCGCCAGCCCCGCGACGGGGTCGAGAGCGAACCCCTCCCACGCGAGGCCGTGGATCGGGTTCGTCGCGACGACGGCGGCCGTCACGGCGGGCATCCCCGCGAACAGGCGCCCCCGGCCGGTCAGCAGGCGCCCGCGTCCGGTGTAGGCCAGCGCGAACGCCAGGAAGTAGAAGCAGGTCCCGGTCATCGCCGCCCAGACGAGCGTCTCCAGCGCTCGTCGGAGCCCCGGGTCGAAGGTGAGTAGCGCCGCCCCGTAGGCGCCGCTCCAGACGGCCTGGCTCACGAGGCTCGTCAGAAACCAGTCGGCACCGGGCTTGCCGCGGTACCGCCAGAGGTACGCCGCCAGCAGCGCGGACCCGACCGCCGCGAGTAGCGACGCCGCGACGGGCCAGAGTGCCATGCCGCTACCAGCGGGCACAGTCACTTTCCGATTTCGGTCGGCCCGGTCGGTTCCCGTCTCCGGACTCGTCCGCTCTGGCTACGCCCGCCGCGACACTGCGGGCCGTCGGTCGAGGGATCGGCCGGTCCGGGCCGCGTACCGCCTGGCCGCGTAGACGACGCCCGCCCCCAGAACCGCACCGGCGGCCGCGACCGGATAGCTGGCCGCGAGCAACACGCCACCGAGCAGGGCGACGAGCGCGATGCTTCCGGCCCCCGTCTCCGACAGCGGTCGCCCGTCGGCGCGCGTCCCGTCGGTCGTCTGTCCGCCCGGTCGCTGTCCCGCTTCCGTCCGCGTCGAGTGAGTCGGTCGTCTCATACCAGTACGGACGGTCGCCTCACGGGTAAAGGTAATCTGAAATACATTTCTGTAAGCTCGGTTGCTGAAATCGTCTTCAGTGCGCCGGGGCGCCCGTCACCGCGCGTCGCCCCGTCAGAGGAACTCGTGGACCTCGGAGTACCACATATCGTGGTGGTCGACGGCGTCGACGCGGGTGGCGATCTTGACCGCGAGGGCGTGCCAGCACAGTTGCTCGGGGTCGTCGTCGTCGAGGTTGTACTCGGCGTCCTTGCAGGGGCAGGAGTCGTCCTCGACGACGTACTCCTCGCGGTGGCCGACGACGACGGTGAAATCGCGGTACTCCTTGACGCGCTCCTCGCCGACGGCGTCGATGGCGTCGCGGCCGCGCTGGCCGTGGGCGTCGAGGATGCGGTCGACTATCTCCGGGGTGAGTTCGCCAGCGTCCGCGAGGGCGGACGCCCAGTCGTCGACCGCGGTCACAGTACCCGACGTTCGGACGGCCCGAGTATAACAGGTTCGGTGTCGCGGGTCGCCGCCCGCGACGGTCGATGTCCGCGACTCCGCCACGGTGGTCGCCGGACCGGAGCGTGTGGCTTAGGACCCTCCGCGGCCCAGGGGGTGTATGCGCGTCAGCGAGGGGGCAGTCGAGATCGAGGTACCCGAACAGGCCGACGCGGGCGTCGGCGACGAGGTGTTCTTCAATCCGGTCCAGGAGCTGAACCGCGACGTGACCGTCGCCGTCCTCCGTGCGCTCCGCGACCGCGAGGGGCTCGGTTCGGCCGACCGGCCGCCCTCCTATCTGGACGCGACGGCCGCCAGCGGGATCCGGGGGGTCCGGGCCGGGGCCGGAGGGTGGGACGTGACCTGCTGTGATGTCGACCCCGATGCGGTCGACCTCGCGGAGGCGAACCTCGCGCGTAACGACGTCGGCGGCGAGGTGGTCCACGGGGACGCCAACGTCCTCATGCACCAGCGCGATTTCGACGTGGTGGACGTCGACCCGTTCGGGACGCCGGTCCCATTCGCCGACGCCGCGGTCCGCAGCGCCCGCCGTCTGGTCTGTATCACCGCGACCGACACCGCGCCGCTGTGTGGCGCCCACTTCGAGAGCGGCGTCCGCCACTACGGGACCGTCCCGCGAAACACCGAGTTCCACGCCGAGATGGGGATGCGCGTCCTGTTGTCGGCGCTGGTCCGCACCGCCGCGCGCTTCGACATCGCGGCCACGCCGGTCCTGAGCCACGCGACCAAACACTACGCCCGGACGTACCTCCTGCTCGACGGCGGTGCCCGCGACGCCGACGCGGCCATCGACGAACTGGGGTACGTCGACCACTGCGAACACTGCCTCTACCGCGAGGCGACGCCCGGCCTGATCGCCGACCCCCTCGCGGAGTGTCCCAACTGCGGGTACGGGATCCAGACCGCCGGGCCGATCTGGCTGGGGCCGACCTGCGACCCTGACTTCGTCGGCGCGGTCCGCGAGTCGATCACCGCGGAGATGGGGACCGCCGAGCGCACGCGGGAGCTCTGTGCGACGCTTTCGGCGGAACTCGACGAACCGACACACTACGACCAGCACCGCCTCTGCAAGCGCTGGGGGGTCGGCGCCGCCGGGATGGACGACTTCCTCGACCGCTTGCGCGAGGCGGGCTACGCGGCCTCGCGGACCCACTACGGCGGGACGACGTTCAAGACCGATGCGGACGTGACCGCGATCAGAGCGGCGACACAGGACTGACACGGACGACCGGCCGCAGGCACGCCGGCGGGATTACACGCTCACGACCCACCTGACCGCCCGATAGAGGGCGTGGTACACCGGTCGCAGGAAGTAGTTCGACATTCCGAGGAGGCCGAGGCCGCCCCCGACCGCCTGCACCTCGCCGGGGGACGATCCGAGAAACACGAGCGTCGCGACGGCCGCTACCGAGGGGGCCAGCGGGAGGTCCGCGGCGTACCGGTGGCGGTCGAACGCCAGCAGGTCGCGTTTCTCGGCGGTCGAGACGGCGACGGACACGACACCGGCCAGCGCGAGCAGTTCGATCGCCAGCGCGAACGTGGCGCGACTCCCGGCGAGTCCGGCGACGATGAGACAGAACCCGGCGACGAGCGAGACCAGCGTCACGCGCAACACCGGGTACTCGCGCCACCGATCCATGACTCCCGGTCGCACCGGCGCCGTCTTGGGTCTTTCGTCACTGCCGCCCGCAGCTATTAGTGGTCGCGGCTCCTGTCTCCGGGCGGCTATTAGTGGCCGCGGCTCCTGTCTCCGGGCGGCTATTAGTGGCCGCGGCTCCCACCTCCGGGTGTGTCCGAGCACTCAGACGACGGGCGAGTGCCGCCGGTCGTTCGGCGCGGCGTCTCCCTCGCCAGCGACGTGGTCTCGCTCGTCCGGACCGAGCAGGTGACGTTTCTCGCGGCCGCCATCGCCTACTACGCGTTCGTCTCGCTGGTGCCCGCGCTCCTGCTGGTGCTGGCGGTCGCGACCGCCCTCGGCGGGGA
>Ga0207813_100365_pt1 | contig 27344 bp, 22 predicted proteins | sample A23E3SouthBayCA_2_FD_187730 | JGI IMG/M metagenome (GOLD analysis project Ga0207813, IMG submission 187730) | Aerobic enrichment media microbial communities from Eden Landing Ponds, California, USA - A23 E3 (4) (SPAdes) | ecosystem: Environmental > Aquatic > Marine > Unclassified | place... | reverse complement strand
TACGGACGCTGGGCGCGCTTGTACGACCTCGTCGCGACGGCGCCGGGCGTCGACTCCTGGCGCGAGCGGACGGTCGACGCGCTCGACCTGGAGCCCGGCGACACCGTCGTCGAGATGGGGTGTGGGACGGGCGCGAACTTCCCGCACCTCCGCGAGCGCGTCGGCCCCGAGGGACGAGTCGTCGGCGTCGACCTGACGCCCGGAATGCTGCGCCCCGCCCGAGAGCGGATCGACCGCGAGGGCTGGACGAACGTCGACGTCGTGCGCGGCGACGCGACACGGCCGCCGATATCGGGTCCGGTCGACGCCGTCGTCGGGACGTTCGTCGTCGGGATGTTCGACGACCCGGCCGGAGCCGTCGAGTCGTGGTTCGACCTGCTGGTACCGGGCGGGCGGGTCGCGTTGCTCAACGCCGGGCGGAGCGACCGGCTGCTCGCGCGCCCCCTCAATCTCCTCTTTCGCGGGTTCGTTCGCGCGGCGGCGCCCGGCGACCGCGGCGAGTCGCCCGTCGAGAGCCTCGAACGGCGCGTCGACGTCGCCCGCGGCGTCGTCTACGAACGGTGCGAGGAACGCGGGTTCGAGGAGTTCGGCGCGGGATATCTCGGCCTCGCGTGGGGCGAGTGGAGCGGCTGACGGCGATGCCGGGACGAGAACCGGACCGCTAGCGAACGGCGTCCTCAGCCCCGCTCCGGACGAACCCACAACGTATAAGTCGCTTCCTGCCGCCTGTTCTGTTAATGAGACCAGCCACGCTCGCGGCGGCCAGCGACGACGAGCGCGGCGTGGCGGCAGTTTCTCCCAAGCGCAAGCGGGCGGCGTAGACTCGTGGCGGGCGTGGCACCCCCGTCCCGGGTCGGTTCCGAACCCGCACCGCTCGCAGAATCCACAGCGATCCACTCCACAGACACACAATGACATCGTTCGACTTCGAGGGCGTCTATCCCGCGATGTGTACGCCCTTCGCCGCCGACGGTAGTATCGACTTTCAGACACTCCGCGACGACGCCCAGCGCCTCGAACGCGCGGGCGTCGACGGGCTCGTCCCCTGTGGCTCGACCGGGGAGAGCGCGACGCTCTCTCACGACGAACACGTCGAGGTGATCGAGGCCGTCGCCGACGCCGTCGACGACGTGCCCGTCATCGCCGGGTCCGGGTCGAACAACACCCGCGAGGCGCTCTCGCTGTCCCAGCGGGCGGCCGACGCCGGGGCCGACGCCCTGCTGTTGATCTCGCCGTACTACAACAAGCCCGAGCAGCGCGGCCTGATCGACCACTACGAGCAAGTGGCCGACGCCGTCGACCTGCCACAGATCGTCTACAACGTCCCCTCGCGGACCGGCCGCAACGTCGAACCCGAGACCGTCGAGGAACTCGCGACTCATCCCAACATCCAGGGGTACAAGGCCGCGAGCGGTGACATGGGCCAGATCAGCGAGATCGTCGAGCGCACGCGGGACACGGATCTCGACGTGCTCTCGGGCGACGACGGGATGACGCTGCCGATGCTCTCGGTCGGGGCGATGGGTGCGATCAGCGTCGCCGCCAACGTCGAACCCGAGCGGACCTGCGCGATGGTCGGCGCGGGCCTGGCCGGGGACTTCGAGCGCGCCCGGGCGATCCACCACCGGCTGGGGCCGCTCTTTCGCGCGCTGTTCGTCGAGTCCAACCCCATCCCGGTCAAAGAGGCCATGCAGATCCGCGGGTACGGTCCCGCGCGGATGCGCTCGCCGCTGACCCGCCTGGCCGAGGAGTACTGCGACGACCTCGAAGCGATCCTCGACGACCTGGAAGCCGAAACCTTCGACTACGAGGACGAGTACGCCGAGCTAGAGCGATGACACGGATAGCGGTCAACGGCGCCGCCGGGCGCATGGGACGGACAGTGATCGAGACCGCCGCCGAGCGCGACGGCCTCGACGCGGTCGTCGGCTTCGACGTGAGCGATGTCGACGCGGTCGAGGGGGTGCCGGTCGTCGACGCGAGCGACGCCCGCGACGCCCTCGCCGAGTACGACCCGGACGTGGTCGTCGACTTCACGGTCCCCGAGGCGACCCTCGGACTGGTCGACGCCTGCGCCGCGGCTGGCGTCGGCCTGGTGATCGGTACCACCGGCTTCGACGACGAGGGGTTCGACGCGCTCGAGGCCGCGAGCGACGAGATCCCCGTCCTCAAGGCGACGAACTTCTCTCGTGGGATCCAGGTGCTCCTGCGGACGGTCAGCGAGGCCGTCTCGGCGCTGGACGGCTACGACCTCGAACTGATGGAGACCCACCACAACCAGAAGGTCGACGCGCCCTCGGGGACTGCCAACACCATCCTCGAAACGATCCAGGAGGAACGCGACGTGGAACCGGTGTACGGCCGCGAGGGCCACGCGCCCCGTGACGAGGACGAGATCGGCGTGTTCGCCCGGCGTGCGGGCGACGTCCGCGGGGAACACGAACTCGTCCTCGCCGGTAACGACGAGGTGGTGTCGCTCTCGCACCGCGCCGAGGACCGCGCCGTCTTCGCGGCGGGGGCGCTCGACGCCGCCGTCTGGCTGGCCGACCAGGGCGCCGGGTGGCACGACTTCGGCGACGTCATCGACGAGGCCTGACCGGTCGCGGACCCGAGACCACAGCGCTATTATTCCCGCGCGAGAACGGCCGCGCAATGAGTCTCCAACCCGACATCACGGACCTCTGGGCACGAAAACAGGACGGACTGACTGCCGTGGACGCGACCGACGACCACCTCGCGACGCTCGACGAGTTCCTCGAAGCACTCGAAGCGGGGGAGGTGCGCGCCGCCGAGAAGTCCGGCGGCGAGTGGACGGCAAACGAGTGGGTCAAGCAGGGTATCCTCCTCAACTTCGGCCTGCGAGAGACTGAACCCCGCCAGTACGGTGACGTGACCTACCACGACGTGCTCCCACTGCGCGAGACGGCAGACCTCGCCGAGCGCGGCACCCGCAACACGCCCGACGGCACCGTCATCCGCCGGGGTGCCTACGTCGGGAGCGACGCCATCCTCATGTCGCCCGCGTTCGTCAACATCGGTGCCCACGTCGGCGACGGCACGCTCGTCGACTCCTGTGACACCGTGGGATCGGCGGCACAGATCGGCGAGAACGTCAAACTCGGCGCGAACACGCTGATCGGTGGCGTCCTCGAACCCGTCGAGGACACGCCCGTGATCGTCGAGGACGGCGTCTCGCTGGGCGCTGGCTGTCGGGTCACCAGCGGGTTCGTCGTCGGCGAGAACTCCATCGTCGGCGAGAACACGCTCCTGACACCGCGCATCCCGATCTACGACCTTGTCGAGGAAGAGGTCGTCTACGGCCACCTGCCGCCCGAGCGTCGTGCGTTCACCCGGTTCGTCGAGTCGTCGGTGTCCGACCACGACCTGTTCGAGGGCGGCGCCTACAAGCCTGCGGTCGTCGCGACGGACGTCGAGGAGGAGACACTCGAAGCGACCGAGCGAGAGGACGCGCTGCGGGAGTGAAGACAGCGTCCACGCGCCAGCAGGTGCGTGGTTGACCGAGAGCGACCGGCGGGAGCGAGCGGCTTTTTCGCCCACGTTTTTGCCCCGGGTTCCCGCAGTGAGCGGAGCGAACGAGGAAACCCGGGTAGGAAAAAGGTGGCTGTGAGGTGACCGAGCGAGAGGACGCGCTACGCGAATAGCGGAGCGTCCAGGCGCCGGTAGCGCGCCGGTTCCGTCGGTCTCCCCGGGCGGATCGATGACCTCGTTGCGGTGTCATATGAACCGCAGTGGTAGTCGCTCGCAACCGTGTCACGGCACCCGGCCGAACCGGGCGCGCCGCGCAGCTGGAGTGACTCCGTCTCCGTCCCGGTTCCGCCGTCGCTGGGGGTCGCGGTCCCGTCGGGCGTGCCCATGCCGTCGCCGGGGGTCGCGGTTCCGTCGGGCGTCCGTTCCGTCGCCGGGGGCGTCCGTTCCGTCGCCGGGGGCGTCCGTTCCGTCGTCGGGCGTGCCTGAGCCGTCGCCGGGCGTCCCCTCGCTGTCGACGATGAACCCGCTGACGGCGTCGAGCACGTCGGACTGGGCCAGGGCGGGATCGAACGCGTCCGGGAACGGCGAGGTGTCGGTGTACTGGTTCAGGACCGCCGCGTGGCGCGCCTCGACGCTGTGGATAGCGGGCGCCGTCGATAGCAGGTCGGGGCTCTCGACGAACGGGGCCGCGCCCGCGTAGGCCGCGACGCCCGTGTTCTCGACCACCTGGCCGAGCGCGCGTACGTCGCCCACGCTCTCGATGCCGAAGTCGTAGGTGCCAGCCATCGCGGGCTCGGCCCCCAGGAGCGTGACCGCCTGCGAGAGGACGTCCACGTGGGTCGACTCGTGTTCGCCCATCGTCTGGACGTTGCCGTACGCGGCGCGGTGCTCCGCCTCGTCGTAAGCCTGGAGCGCCTCGGCCTCGACGAACGCCGTCTCGTCGTAGGTGTCCAGCGCCTCAGCGTAGAAGGCGTCTTCGAGGTGTTCGAGGCTGAGCGCGTAGTTGAGCACGTCCACGTCCGTCCCCTCGACGTCGTCGAACGCGGCCGTCGTCTCTTCGCCTCCGTCCTCAGCCGCGCCGTCGTCCGCTCCCTGCCCGTCGTCCTGACTTCCGAGGGCGATACCGGTACCGCTGCCCAGCGCGAGCAGTGTCCCGCCAGCCAGCGCGGACTTGGTCACGAAGCCGCGGCGCGAACGCTCGCCGTCGCGCTGGTCTCTGATCGACGATGCGATACGCTCCGCGATGTCGTCTGTCGTGTCTTTGTCTGTCATCTGTCGGCACTCTCACCAGGGAGATTGCGGGAATAGTTATTCACAGGCCTCGGGTCCGTAACGCGCCGTTATTCACTGCCCGGGTACGGAACCGTGTGCGGACGCGCCGGATCGTCGACGACTCGCGCCGAGTGCGCCCGATACGTCGACGCTACTGGTTCCGCGAGTTCTCGAAACGGAACCCTTGTTATCGGGCGCCACTCCAGTTCCGGCAATGAGCCATCCCTCGCCCCCGGTCCGCAGGCTCTCGGACTGGGACCACGACCGCCTGCCCGACCTCGCCGCCGAACACGACACGCCGCTGTACGTCCTCGATACCGACCGCGTACAGCAGAACTACGAGCGGTTCGCCGCGGCGTTCCCCGACGCCCACGTCATGTACGCCGCGAAGGCCCACACCGGCCGGGCGGTCCTCGCGGCCCTGCTGGATGTCGGTGCGGACATCGAGTGCGCCGCGTGGGGGGAACTCCAGCGCGCGATCGACGCTGGCGCCGACCCGAACACCCTCCAGTACACGGCCGTCAACCCGCCCGACCACGACCTCGACTACGCGACCGACCTCGCCGACGACAACCCCGGCCTGACGATCACGGGCGGCGCCGAGGACACCTTCGACCGCCTCGAAGCGCGCGGGTACGACGGCCGCGTCGCTATCCGCGTCAACCCCGGTATCGGGACCGGCCACCACGAGAAGGTCGCAACCGGCAAAGACGCCAAGTTCGGCATCCCATACGAGCAGGTCCCCGACCTGGCCGACGACCTGCGCGAGCGGTTCGACCTCGTCGGTCTGCACGCACACGTCGGCAGCGGCGTCCTCCACGACGACCTCGACGACCACTGCCGGGCCATCGCGAAGGTGGCCGACCTGGCCCGCGGGGTGGGCGATTCGGACCTCGAATTCGTGGACTTCGGCGGCGGCTTCGGCGTCCCCTACCGCGAGGACGAGGAGCCACTCGACATGTCGGTCGTCGGTGACCGCGTCCGCGAGGCGGTCGGCGACCTCGACGCACAGGTCAAACTCGAACCCGGCCGCTACGTCGTGGCCGACGCCGAACTGATCCTCACCGAAGTCAACACGGTCAAGGAGGCGCCCGCGGCGACGGTCGTCGGTGTCGACGCGTCGCTGGCGACGTTGATCCGCCCGGCGATGTTCGGCTCCTATCACCCGATCCGGAACGTCTCCGCGCCCGACCGCGACGCCGAACCGGTGTCAGTCGGCGGCCCCTGCTGTACGAGCGCGGACGTGTTCTGCACCGACCGCCCGATCGCACGACCGGAACGCGGGGACCTGCTCGCGATCGGCAACGCGGGCGCCTACGGCTACGAACTCGCGAACCAGTTCCACTCTCAGCCCCGGCCCGCCGAGGTCGATATCGGCGGCGACGAGACGCGCGTCGTCCGCGAGCGCGAGACGCTCGACGATGTCGTGGCCGTCGAACAGCCGCGACGATGAGCTTCGACACGCTCGAGCTCCACGAGCGCGCGGTCCGCACGCCCTCCCACGAGGACGTGGGCGAGATGCGCGATCTGCTCGTCGAGACACTCGACGCGGCGGGCGCGTCGCCCGAGGTGGACGACGCCGGGAACGTCGTCGCGACGCGGAATCCGGACGGTCACGACGCCCCGGGTGTCGCCCGCGACGCCGCGGAGTCACCCCACCTCGTCCTCAACACGCATATCGACACCGTGCCGCCCCACGTCCCCTTCGAGCGCCGCGAATCGCCGCCAGCGGCCGACGAGTCGATCGACGGGAGCCGAGATAGCGGGGGTGACACGGGTGACGTCGTCTGCGGCCGCGGCGCCTGCGACGCGAAGGGACCCCTCGCGGCGCTGGTCGCGGCCTTCCTCGGGACCGATCCCAAGGAGGGGCGCCTGACGCTGGCGATCACGCCCGACGAGGAGACGGTCCAGACCGGCGCAGCGGCCCTCGCCGGGTCGCTCGACGCCGACGGCTATATCGTCGGCGAACCTACCGGGCTGGATGTCTGTACGACCGCCCGCGGCCAGTTTGAGGGGTCGGTCACGATCAGAGGGGCCAGCGCTCACGCGGCGACGCCCGAGTCGGGCGCCAACGCCATCCGGGCGGCCGCGCCGGTGTTGCAGGCGATGGAGACCTACGGGCAGGAGCGTGGCCCGGACGAACACGACGACCTGGGTCGGCCGACGCTGACGCCGACGCTCATCGAGGGCGGCGAGGTGGTCAATCAGGTGCCCGCCGAGTGTCGGATCACCTTCGACCGGCGGTCGGTCCCGCCGGAGACGGCCCCGGAGTTCCGCGCCGGTCTCGAAGCGCACCTCTCCCAGTGGACCCCGACGGGGATGGACTTGCGCGTCTCGCTGGTCGACAAGGAGACGCCGTTCCTGGAGGCGTTCGCGACCGACACCGACGACCCCCTCGTGACCGCGATGGCCGACGCCAGCGGCGGCGACGTGCGGCCGTTCGGCGCCGCCACCGAGGCCTCTTTCTTCGCCGAGCACGCGCCCACCGTGGTCTTCGGACCCGGCGACCTCGCGGACGACGCGGGCGCGGTCGCCCACAGCGAGCGCGAGTACGTCCGCCGGAGCGAGGTCGAGCGCGCGGCCGAGGCGGTCGGCGACGCGCTCGCGGCGCTGCTGTCGTAGCGCGGCGGATCGCGTGCGCCGTGCTCGCACGCGTCACGAAAACGATTTGAGGCCTGACGGGGTACCGGCGTGTAATGTACGAACCACTCGGAGAAGCACTCGGGACGCTCGTCTATCTCGCGGTCGCTGGCGTCCTCACGACCGTCGGCGCGCTGGCCGAACTCGCTGGCATCCAGAACCTCCTCGACGGGACGACGCTGCTCGGCGCCTGGGAGCTGGCCTTCGGTGCCGTCGTCCTCTTTATCGGCTTCAACGTCGTGCGCGATAACGTCCTGGGCGGGGGCGACGAGGCCGCCGAGGCCTGATACGGTTTATTGTAGCGATGTACCGGGACGCGCCAATCCCGGGATTGGCGCTATCCGGAAACGATCTACAACAATCCGTATGACGCGAGCCCGGGCACGACGCCGTCCCCTCCGCGGCTAATCCTGCGGTATCGCGTCCGGACCGGCGTCCGTCTCCAGCGTGTCCTCGACCTGCGTGTAGGTCAGCGCCAGCGCCAGCGCGGCCAGGACGGCGCCGAAGACGAACGGCGCGGCGAACCCGCCGACGTTGTAGAGGACGCCCGCCGCGAGCGGTCCCAGCGCGACGCCGAGACCGAACGCCATCGTCAGCACCGACAGCGTCGTCCCCGATCCGCGGTCGCCGGTGAGGTCACCGGCCAGCGCCAGCGCCGGGGCGAACACCAGCGCGACGGCGACTCCCTGGACGAACCGCGCGGCGAACATCGCCGCCGGAGTGGTGACGTAGCCCTGTGCGAGCACCGCCGGGATCAGGACGGCGAACCCGGCGACGATGAACGGGCGGCGGCCGTAGCGGTCGCTGGCCCGGCCGATCGGCACCTGGAGGGCGACGTTGGCCATGACGGCCGCCGCGAACTGCACCGAGAACGCGAAGGTCGTCTCGTCGAGGCGCGCCCGGATCGGCCCCTCCAGCGTGGCGAACAGGGCGATGGTCGTCGCCATGAAGAACGTCCCGATCCCGAGGACGAACACGGGGTCGAGTCCCGGCCCGTCGCGATTCCGGATCGCGATCGAGAGGTCCTTGCTCGCCTCGTCGCCCACGCTCGGCGGGTCCTCGATGAGCGCAAGCACGAGGCCGAAACTCACCGCCGCGCCCAGGACTGCGACGCCGAAGGCGGCGACGAACCCCGAGACCGGCGCGCCCGCGAGCGGCCCGGCCCACGCGGGGACGGTGTAGGTGACGACCGTCTCGGCGGCGAGGCCGCCGATGACGACGACGCCCGCGACGATGGGGCCGAACCCGAAGCCGATCAGGCGGAAGGTGTTGAACACGCCGAAGTTGCCGCCGCGCTCGTCGTCGCTGACCGCGTAGTCGTTGACCAGCGCCACCGTCGCCGGGATGGTGAAGGCGGCGCCGATCCCCTGGAGTGCGCGGGCGCCCAGCACCGCCCAGTAGCTCCCGACGAAGGGATAGATCGCGCTCCCGACCGCGAAGATCGCCAGGCCGATCAGCACGAACACGCGTCTGCGGCCGCTCCGGTCCGAGAGCCGACCGGTAACGGGCTGGCCGAAACTGTTGAGCAGGCCGAACAGCGAGAGCACGAGGCCGATCAGCGTCTCCTCGCGCAGGACGAACCCCGCGATTTCGGTCCCGACGATACCCTCCAGCGACACCTGGCCGCTGGCGATGTAGAGGGGGAGGACGATGATCAGGAAGGAGTTGCCCAGGGCGTCGGCCATCCGGGCGAACGCGAGGGTCAACACCCGCCGGTCGGTGTCCAGCATCTACCGCGGGTTCGGACCCCAGGCCGGTGACTGTTGTGTTCGCCTGCCGGACGTCCGCTCACTCCACGAGTGGGAGGACGATACCGAACACGAGCGGCGAGAGGAGGCCGACGAACAGGCCCAACACTTCGAGGTCGAACAGGAGCGTCTGCTCCCAGGCCGGAATCCCAGTCAAAAGCGCCTGTCCGAGCGCACCGATCAGGAACAGGGCCGCGCCGACGGCGAAGCCGCGCTTCGCGAACCCAGCGTAATCCGCGGTGGAATACTGCGACATGTCCGCCGATTCTGCGGTATCGGATATAAACGACACGAGAGGGAGTGTGACAATGTAGCACGATCAGACCGCGAACGTATAGTAGCGATTGAAAACGTCCACACACTCGATCGCACGCCGTCGTGCGATCATCTGTGCACTGTCTTTCAACTACTATAGTGGCGGATCACCGCAGGTCACACGCCGACTGCCGCTGGCCGTCCGTCGCTACTCGCGGACGTCGTCGACCATCTCGCTCGCGATGCCGGTGTAACTCGCGGGCGTGAGCGCGTGGAGTTCCTCCCGGACGGCTTCGTCGACGTCGAGGTCGTCGATCATCGCACGGAAGTCCTCGATGGTCACATCTTGGCCACGGGTGGCCTTCTTGACCTGTTCGTAGGCGTCGTCGTGGCCCTCGCGGCGGAGGATCGTCTGGACCGCCTCGCCGATGACCTCGGGCGTCGCTTCGAGGTCGTCGCGCATCACCTGCTCGTTGGGGACGACCTTCGCGAGGCCCTTCTGGACCTTCCCGTACCCGATCAGGCAGTGGGAAAGCGCCGCGCCGATGTTGCGCTTGACCGTCGAGTCAGAGAGGTCCCGCTGGAGACGCGAGGTGGTGACGTAGTCGCCCAGGAACACGAGGTCGGAGTCGGCCTTCGAGAGGTTCCCCTCGCTGTTCTCGAAGTCGATGGGGTTGACCTTGTGGGGCATCGTCGACGACCCGGTCTCGCCCTCGGTGGCCTCCTGGCCGAGATAGCGGTCGGAGACGTAGAGCCACACGTCCCGGTCCAGGTCGAGGATCACGTTGTTCGCGCCCCGAAGCGAGTCGAAGAGTGCAGCGAGATCGTCACAGGGGTTGACCTGCGTCGTCAGCGGTTCGTGTTCGAGGCCGAGGTCGGCGACGAATTCTCGAGAGAAGGCCCGCCAGTCCACGTCGGGGTAGGCGGCGTGGTGAGCGGCGTAGGTGCCCGAGGCGCCAGCGAGTTTCCCGGCGAGGTCCGCGGCCGCGCGGTCGACGCGCGCCACGGCCCGTCCCAGACGGGAGGCGTAGACGGCCATCTCCTTGCCGAAGGTGGTCGGCGTCGCGGGCTGGCCGTGGGTGCGCGCGAGCATCGGCAGGTCGCGGTACTCGCGAGCCATCTCGGCCAGCGTGTCCCGGATCTCGCGGAGTTCCGGCAGGAGCACCTCGGTGACGGCGGGCTTGACGAGCAGGCGGTGTGCGAGGTTGTTCACGTCCTCGCTGGTCAGCCCGAAGTGGATCCACTGGGCCGCGTCCAGCCCTTCGGGGAGGTGTTCGCGGACGAAGTACTCGACGGCCTTCACGTCGTGGTTGGTCGCCGAATAGTCGCCGTACCCCTCGGTCTCGATCTGTTTGACGACGGCGGCGTCCGCTTCGTCGAACGCCTCGTAGGCCGCGCGCAACTGGGCGCGCTGGTCGTCGTCGATAGACAGCGGCGTCGCGTCGAGGTCGGCGAGCGCGATCAGGTACTCGACTTCGACGCGGACGCGGGCGCGCATCAGCGCCTGCTCGCTGGCGTATGGGACCAGCGGTTCGGTGTAGCGGGCGTAGCGCCCGTCGAGCGGCGAGACGGCCTGTACTGCCGGGCGGTCGGTCATACCAGTCGGTGTGACGAGTCGGCCAAAGAGCGTGTCGGTCCTATTTGATACAGTTGCCCCCGGAAACGTCTCGACCACAGCCAGACAGCACGACAGCGTGAAAGCCCCCGCCCGCTCCGCTCCCGCGGTTCGCTGCGGCGCTCGCTTCGCTCGTGTGCTTACCTCACCGGGGTTCCCGGAGCGGGCCGTGGCTTTCACGCTGTCGTGGCTCGATCAATCGCGGACACTTCCCGATCAACACGAACGACACAGTGTCGACGGTCCACACGCTCACGACAGCAGATTCGCAACTACTTTGCGCGCCCGCCGCGCCAATTCGCACATGAAAATCGCTGGGATGGCCAGCAACCGCGGGCGCAACCTGATGAACATCGCGGACCGAACACCGGGCGGCGCCGAGTTCTCGGTCGTTCTCTCCAACGACCCGACGGCTCCCGTCCTGGAGAAGGCGGCCGACCGGAACATCCCGGCCGTCGCCGTCGAACGCCTCGACGACGAGTCCCGACGCGAGCACGAACAGCGCGTCCTCGACGCCCTGGACGACTTCGAGTTCGACCTCGTCTGTCTCGACGGCTACATGCGGATCCTCTCGGACACGTTCCTCGACGCGGCGCCGACGACACTGAACGTCCACCCGTCGCTGCTCCCCTCGTTCCCGGGCATGGACGCCTGGGGCGACGCGCTCGACGCCGGCGTCGACGTGACCGGATGCACCGTCCACGTCGTCACCGACGCCACCGACGAGAACGGCGACCCCGTCCACGAACAGGTCGACGGCGGTCCCGTCGTCACGCAGGAACCGATCCCGGTCTTCGAGGGCGACACCACGGGCGACCTGAAAGACCGCATCCTCTACCAGGGCGAGTTCAAGGCCTATCCCCGCGCAGTGAAGTGGTTCGCCGAGGACCGCGTCGCAGTCGACTACGAGGAAAACACCGTCTCCGTCGCGGGCGACACCGGTGGCGACCTGCCGGGGCGCCTGCTCCAGTCCGAGGACCGCGCGGCGGACCTGCGCTACGGGGAGAACCCCCACCAGGACGCCGCGGTCTACGCCGACAACACCACTGAGGAGGCAAGCGTCGTCCACGCCGACCAGTTGAACGAGGGCGCGAAGGCGCTGTCGTACAACAATTATAATGACGCCGACGGCGCCCTGAACCTCATCAAGGAGTTCGACGATCCCGCCGCGGCGGTCATCAAACACACCAACCCCGCGGGGTGTGCCACTGCGGACACCCTCGCCGAGGCCTACGCCGACGCGCTCTCGACCGACGCGAAGAGCGCCTTCGGCGGCATCGTCGCCCTGAACCGCGAATGCGACGAGGAGACGGCCACACAGATCATCGACTCGTTCAAGGAGGTTGTCGTCGCACCCGGCTACACCGACGACGCGCTCGAGACGCTCTTCGAGAAGGAGAACCTCCGCGTCCTCGACGTGAGCGACCAGTACGAGGTTTCCGAGACCCACACCGAGAAGAAACTCGTCGGCGGCCGCCTCGTCCAGGAGCGAGACACCCAGTCGCTGACGGCCGACGATCTGGAGGTTGTCACCGAACGGGAACCCAGCGACGAGCAGATCGAGTCGATGCTCTTTGCCTGGCAGACGATCAAACACGTCAAGTCCAACGCCATCGTCTTCGCCGACGGCACCGAGACGGTCGGCGTCGGCGCCGGGCAGGTCTCCCGCGTCGACGCGGTCGAGATCGCTGGCATGAAAGCCGAGAAGGACGCCGAGGGCAAGTCCCCGGAGGGCGCCGTCATGGCCTCGGACGCCTTCTTCCCGTTCCCGGACGGCATCGAGAAAGCGGCCGAGGCGGGCATCGAGGCGGTCATCCAGCCCGGTGGCTCGAAAAACGACGACATGGTGATCGAGGCCGCCGACGAACACGACATGGCGATGGTCATGACCGGGCAGCGGGCTTTCAGACACGATTGAGCGCCAGCGAGTGAGTGTCTGAAGCTCGTCAGAGCTTGCTCTGACGGTGGTTCCGGCACGACTGATCCTCTGACCCGCTCTTTCCGGCTGTGGTTCGTCGAACGTGACGAGCGACTGCCAAGCGGCGAGAACGTCGGGGGCCCGCGGGGTCAAGAGTGTCGACCGACGAGCGACAGCGAGCGCGCGGTACACACATGACACGGCAGATGGAATCCCTCGACAGGGGTCTGGTCGCGGTCGAGGCGGACGATGGCGTCCTCGTCCGCTGGCGACTGCTCGGCACGGACCCGGACGGCATCGGCTTCGAACTCTACCGCGACGGCGAGCGGGTGACCGGCGACCCGATCACGGAGAGCACGAACTACCTCGACCTTGACGGAACCGTCGACGCAACCTACGCGATCGAACCGGTCGGCGCCGGGGTCGACGGCGACCGCTCGGACCCGGTCGAGGTCTGGGACGACGGCTATCTCGACGTGCCCCTCGACCGGCCCGACCCCGTCGAGACGCCGGACGGGACGGTCGGGAATTACCGCCCGAACGACGCCAGCGTCGGCGACCTGACCGGCGACGGGAGTTACGACATCGTCCTCAAGTGGGACCCGACCAACTCCAAGGACAACGCCCACGACGGCTACACCAGCCCCGTCTACTTCGACGCCTACACGCTGGCGGGCGAACATCTCTGGCGGATCGACATGGGCCGGAACGTCCGCGCGGGCGCCCACTACACACAGTTCCTCGTCTACGACTTCGACGGCGACGGCCGCGCGGAGGTGGCGATGAAGACGGGCGACGGCACCGTCGACGGCGCGGGCGCGGTCATCGGCGACCCCGAGGCCGACCACCGCAACGAGGACGGCCGCGTGCTGGAGGGGCCGGAGTACCTGACCGTCTTCGACGGCGAGACGGGCGAGGCGCTGGCCACGCGCGATTTCGAACCCGCGCGGGGCGACGTGACCGACTGGGGCGATCCCGTCGGGAATCGCTCGGATCGGTTCCTCGGAGCCGTTGCCTACCTCGACGGCGAGCGCCCGAGTTTCGTCATGGCGCGGGGCTACTACACGAAGACGATGCTCACCGCCTACGACTACCGCGACGGCGAGGTGACCGAGCGGTGGACCTTCGACAGCACCGAGGGCAACGAGGACTACGAGGGACAGGGCAACCACCAGTTGAGCGTCGCGGACGTCGACGGCGACGGTAAGGACGAGATCGTCTACGGCGCCTGCGTCATCGACCACGACGGCACCGGACTCTACTCGACGGGGTGGCAACACGGCGACGCGCTCCACGTCGGGGACTTCGACCCCTCCCGGGATGGCCTCGAAGTCTACCAGGTCCACGAACCCGAATCGGCCCCGCACGGTGCCTCGATGCGCGAGGCTGGCACGGGCGAGTTGATCTGGGGCGAGCACACCGGCACCGACACCGGTCGCGGGATGGCCGCCGATATCGACCCCCGGTACGAGGGCGCCGAGCAGTGGGCGCCAGCGGGCGTCGGCCTCTGGTCGGCCGCGGGCGAGAAGATCAGCGATACGATCCCCCAGTCCTACAACTTCGGCATCTGGTGGACCGGCGACCTGCACCGCGAACTGCTGGACCACGACTTCGACCGCGAGACGGGTATCGGGGTCGGCAAGATCGATCGGTGGGACTACGAGAACGAGGAGTTAGAGACGCTGGTCTCCTTCGAGGGGACCCGCTCGAACAACTGGACGAAGGGCAACCCCTGTCTGTCGGCGGACATCCTCGGCGACTGGCGCGAGGAGGTGATCTGGCGCACCGCGGACAACGACGCCCTCCGGATGTACGCGACGCCCCACGAGACCGACCACCGGCTGCCCACGCTGATGCACGACCCCCAGTACCGGTGTGCCATCGCGTGGCAGAACGTCGCCTACAACCAGCCGCCCCACCCGAGTTTCTTCCTCGGTGTCGGGATGGACGCCCCGCCCGAACCCGATATCGAACTGGTCGGCGACGGGGAGTGACGCTCTATCGAACTCGGTGCGGCGCGTAGCGTTCGAATTCGAACCGGAGACTGGGGGAGAGCCGTACGTAACAGCAGGAAAGCCCCCGACCGCTCGCGGTCGCTGCGCGGGATATCCTCGCTCGTTGTACTCGCTCGGATACTGGCCCGCGCAGGCGACTAGACTGCGCGCAAGCGGTCGGCCCCTTTCAGGCTGTCTGCAAGCGCGATCTCTTTCTCCGAACACCATCCTCCTCGATCCGCCGAAGTTTTTTGTCCCGATGGCGCGCGGATGGAGGCATGACCCACCGCATGATTCAGGTCGGGACCGGCGGGCAGGGCGCCCGCTGGTGTTCGGAGTTCCTGCCGCCCCACGTCGCGGACGGTTCGATCGAGGTCGTCGCGGCCGTCGACGTGAACCCCGAGGCCCACGACAACGCTGTCGAGCACTTCGGCCTCGATCCCGATCAGTGCTACACGGACGCCGAGATGGCCTTCGCGGAACACGACGCCGACTTCTGTACGGTCGTGACGCCGCCGTGGACCCACGAGGAAGTCGTCGACGCGGCCATCGACCACGACCTCGATATCCTCTCGGAGAAACCCATCGCGGACACGCTCGAAGCCTCGGTCCGCATCGCCGAGAAAGTCGACCGCGCGGGCCTGAAGATGGGCGTGACGATGAGTCACCGGTTCGACCGCGACAAGACGACGCTCCGGCGGCGCCTGCGCTCGGGCGACCCCGGCCCGATCGACCACCTCGTCGGGGAGTTCACCTGCAACGCCCGCTCCTACGGCGCGTGGGGCGCGTTCCGCCACGACATGGACCACCCCCTCCTGATCGAGGGTGCAGTCCACCAGCTCGACTTTCTGGCGGACATGGCCGGGGCGCCCTGTGAGCGCCTCTATGCCGACACCTGGAAGCCCGACTGGGCCGAGTACGACGGCGACGTGCAGGCGCTCGTCCAGATGCGGTGTGCGAACGGCGTCCGCGTCACGTGGGAGGGCGCGAAGGCCAACGCCAGGACGCGCAACGGGTGGGGGAGCGACTACGTCCGCGCGGAGTGTCGCGACGAGACGCTCGTCCTCGACGACCGGAAGATTACGCGCTACCCCTACGACCCCGAAGGCGAGACGGTCGTCGGCGTCCAGGACGCCGAGGGCGAGCGGGTGCCACTGGACGACCAGGAGTACTGGGGCAACACCTGGCTGGTCGGCCAGTTCCTCGACTGGCTTGAGGGGGTCTCCGGGAGCGCAGCGACCGGAGGCTCGTCGGGCGAGCGAAGCGAGTCCGAGGGTGGGGAACCAATGGCCACCGCCGTCGAGTCGAACCTCCAGTCGGTCGCGCTCGTCGAGGCCGCGATCCGGAGCAGCGAATCCGGCGACCCGGTCGCGGTCCAGGATCTGCTGGCCGACGCGCGGGCGAGCGTCGACGTGTGACACGTAACGAGCGGAAGCCCACCCGTTTACAGTAGTTGCTGAATCAGGTACAGTGGCCACTGTTGGGCGATTAAAACCATCTCATATTCCTGTGCACTAGGTGCACGGCTCTGAGAACGAGTATGAGCCGTTGCTGAACCTGGTGGACTTCTTACTTCAGCAACTACTGTGAACGGCTGGGAGGAAGTCAAGCTTAGGTAGGCACCCCTCCAAGCTAGGGGTATGAATCTGGTCCGGTGGACGAACGAGAACCCCATCGCTGGCGTCGTCCTGACCGTCGTCGCCGCGAGCGTCGCCTTCCTCTCCGGGGTCGGCTTCCTCGCGTGGTTCGTCGCGGCGCTGGCAGCGACGGTGAGTGGCGCGAGCGTCCCGCTCGGCTTCCTCGGCGTCGTCCTCGCGCTCGGCACTGTCGGGGGCGGAGCGGTGGCCGCGGTCGCCGCCGTCGGCGTCGGCTACGCTGTCGTCGGCCGCGTCGGAACGCGCCTCAGGACCGGAGTAGCAGGCTGCCTCGGTGCTGCGGCCGAGCGCTACCCCGTTGCCGACATGGTCGTCGACGCCTCCGGACTGGCCGACCGCCTCGACCCGCGCGACCCGATCGAACGAGCCGAGGACCGCATCGCCAGCCACGCCGACCGCTACGTCGCGGGCGACATCGACGAGCCGGAGCTCGAGCGCCGTATCGACGCCGTCCTCGAATCAGAGGGCGTCGGCGAGACAGCGCCGACGGCCGATCCGCGACTCGCAGACCTCGAACAGGAGCGCGGCGGACGGAGTCGGTGACCGTGTCGCCGTCCGGAACCCCCTTCTCGTCGCCGCACGTAGCAGGTCCATGACCAGCGTCGCAGTCGTCGGCGCGGGTGCCGTCGGCGTCACGGCCGCCAGACACCTGGCCACCGGCGGGGCGGACGTGACGGTGTACGACCGTGAGGGAGTCGCCGCCGGGGCCTCGGGCCGCGCGGCGGGCATCGTCTACGACGCCTTCGCCGAGGACACCGACGCCGCCGTCGCCGCCCGCGCCATCGAGCAGTTCCGCGCGCTCGCGGCCGACGGCGCGATCACTTTCGACGAGCGACCGTACCTCTGGTTCGCCCGTGCTGGCGACCGGCGCCGCGCCGACGCGATCCGCGAGCAGGTCCCGCGAATGTGCGACCACGGTCGCGACGTGACACTCCTCGACGGGGCGGCCGTCGCCGAGCGACTCCCGGGGCACGACGCCGACGACGTGGCGGTCGGCGCACTCGCCCGGGACGCGGCCTGTGTCGACCCCGCCGCGTACACGGAAGCGGTGGCCGACCGCGCTGCCGACGCGGGCGCGACCATCCGGACTGGGACGCCCGTGGCGCTCGCCGAGAGCGGGACGACCGTCGAGACGCCCGACGGACCCCGGTCGTTCGACGCCGTCCTCCTGGCCGCCGGAGCTCACTCGCGCGACCTCCTCGCTGACGTGGGTGTCCCGATCCCGGTGAAACCCTATCGCGTACAGGCGTGCCAGACCGGGTCGGTCGCGGCTGACCTGCCGATCTGGTACGACGCCACCGAGAGCTACTACGCCCGGCCGCGGGACGGGGGACTGCTCGTCGGTGACGGCACCGAGGAACGCGAGGCCGACCCGGACGCCTACGACCGGACGGCCGACGACGACTTCGTGTCGGTCTCGCTGGACCGAGTGACGGCCGCCGTCGGCGAGCGACCGCCTGTCGATCGAGCCTGGGCCGGGGTCTGTACGGCGACGCCCGACCGGAACCCGCTGGTGGGCCCCGTCGAACGCGACGGCCTGTTCGTCGCGACGGGGTGGCACGGCCACGGATTCATGCGCGCACCGGCGCTGGGCGAGACGGTCGCAGGACAGATCCGCGGCGGCGACGGGATCGACGCGTTCGACCCGCGGCGGTTCGAGGGCGACGAGGAGTTCGCCGTGATCGAGGGGATGACCGTCGAGTGATACTGTCGGCTATACGTTCGTGAAAATGTTCGCCACCTCGGGGTGGCGAATTCCTTCGATATGGTATAGCCGACAGTATGAACACGGGCGACGCGGCCGTCCGATCAGTCAGTTCCCCTCTCCGTCGGTGGTCGCTCCGTCTTCGTCGGTGATCTCGACAGATTCCCCGTCGGGGTCGACCTTCGGGACGCGGACGTGGAGGGTCCCGTTGTCTTTCAGTGTGGCCGAGGCGTCGCCGGGATCGACCGCTGCGTCCGCCGGGAGTTCGACGCGACCGTCCAGCGAGAGCCCCCGGCCGGGATAGCGCATGTCGAACCCCTCGAAGAACTCACGGAAGCGGTCGACGCGTATCTCGACGGCGCCGTCGTCGTACTGGACCTGCACGTCGGTGGTCGTCGCGCCGGGTGCGTCGAACACAGCGAGGTAGGCGTCGTCGCTCTCCAGCAGGTCGACGGGGAGCGGCGTCCGTTCCTGCGCGCGGCCGACCGCCCGGCCCACGTTCTCGAGAACGGTGTTCCCGAGCGATTCGCCGATGTCGCGGAAGACACTCATGGCTCGTGGTTGGCCCGGAACGCCCTTCAGCATTGTGGCCGCGCGGACAGGACAGAAGTCAGAGTTCGATGAGTTCCAGACAGTCCGTCCCGCCACAGACCGGACACTGGAGGTCCTCGATACCGTGGTCCTCGGGGACGTCGTAGGTATAGTGGTTCTCGAACATGTCCAGGAAGCAGTCCTCCGAGGTACAGCGGATCTCCTTTGTCGGCGGCATATCCGCACTTGCGGCGGCCGACTGAAACTGTTTTCGCTGATCGGAGCGGCCCGACGCGCCAGCGATCGGGACGGGCTGGCGGGGCGTGGCCTGCGCGACACGTGAACGGAGGTGAACATTCATGATGGGTGCCTGCGACCGGGGGGACATGAGTTCGCGCGTGCTGGGAGCGGATTTCAGCGGGGCGAGCGACGCCGGGCGCTCGCTCTGGGTGACGGAGGCCCGACACACCGCCGACGGCCTCGTCGTCGAGGACTGCTACCGTGCGGCCGATCGATGGGGGGTAGACCGCGAGACTGCTCACGCTGGCCTGCGCTCGCGGATCACGGAGGGGTTCGTCGTCGCTGGCCTCGATTTCCCATTCAGCCTCCCGCGGGCACTCCTCGACGAACACTGCGGCGGCACCTGGCCCGGCCTGGTCTCGTGGGTGACCGGCGAATCCGCCGGCGTCTCGGACCGCTCCGAATCGACCGGCGGTGACAGTCCCGAGGACCCCGACGCCTTCGCCGCGGCCTGTCGGGCGAGCGCCCGGAGCCACACCGACGGCGCGAGCGCCCACCTCCGCCGCGAGACCGACCTCCGTCGGGCGGCACTGTGTCCCTACGACTCCATCGTCAAGTACCAGACCTTCTACGGGATCGGGAACGTCCTCGCGGGGCTGGCCGCCGAGTCGGGCATCGCCGTCGCGCCGATGCAGTCGGCCGACGAGGGCGACACCCGAGTCGTCGAAGCCTACCCCGCCGCGACGTTCGGCTGGCTCGGCCTCTACCGCGAGGGGTACAAGGGCGACCACCGCGAGCGCCGCGCGACGAACGTCGACGGCATCGAGGCCTGCAGCGTCGACCTCGGCGGCTACCGCGAGACCTACGAGGAACACCACGACGCGCTCGACAGCCTCGCGGCGGCCGTTTCGGCGGGCCGCGCGACCGGGGCCGACCCGCCGCTTCACGGCCCACGCGCCGAAGGACACATCTACGTGTAGGCTGGTGCCGCAGGTACGGCCGATGCGGTCACGGTTGCGGCGCGACGCCGCTTAGACGGAGTATCGTCGCGATGTACCGGGACGCGCCGACCCCGGCAGTGGCACAGTCCGAAAACAATCCGCGATAACCAGTATCAGGCCTGTTTCGACAGTTCGACGACGAACGTCGCACCGGTCGGGGAACCCTGATCGCCCGCACGCGGTTCGGTCCTGTCTTCGACCCAGACGCGGCCGTCGTACTGGTCGACGAGCGTGTACACGAGATACAGGCCCAGGCCCGTCCCCGGGCTGTCGGGGCCGCGCTCGCCCTTCCCGAAGATGTCCTCCTTGCGGTCGTCGGGGACGCCGGGACCGTTGTCGGCGACGCGGACGCGGACGCGGGTGTCGGTCGTCTCGACGCCGATCCACACGCGCGGGTCGTCGGCGTCGTTGTGCCTGACGGCGTTGCTCAGGAGGTTCCCGAACACCGACGAGAGGAGTTCGTTCGCCCGGACCGGGACGGTCGGGAGTTCGTCCTCGACGGAGACGGTCACGTCGCTGGCAGTCCGTCTGATCTTCTCGATCTCGGCGTCGAGGATCGGCGAGAGCGCGACGGTTCCGACCTCGACGTCGTCGCCGCCGCTGATCGAATCGACGAAGTCCTTGGCGATTTCTGTCAGCTCGACGATGTGATTGCAGGTCTCGTGGATGCGTGTGACGTACTCCTCTCCCCCGCCTTCGACGTGCGTGTCGAGGCCGTCGGCCCACGCGGTGAGCAACTGGATGTCGTTGTTGATGTCGTGGCGCACGAGGCGGTTGATGACCGCCAGTTCCTCAGTGCGGTTCTCCAGTTCCTGCTCGCGGCGCTTCTGCTGGGTGATGTCGCGGGTGATCAACTGGAAGGTCTCCCCGTCGCCGTCGCCGACCGGCACGGCGATGTTGTGGAAGCTCCGCACACCGAACCCGTCCTGAAACGTCATCGCGGAGCCCGCGGTCAGCGCTTTGCGGCCGTGTTCGAGGCGTTCGGCGGCAGTCGCCTTCGGGAGGACGTCCGCGAGGTACTGGCCGACGAGGTCGGACTGCGTGGTGCCGAACGACCGGGCCGCTGCCTCGTTCGCGGCCACGACGGTGCCGTCGAGGCCGACCTCGAGGATCTCGTCGGGCGTGTTGTTGACCAGTCGCTCGTATTTCTGCTGTGCGCGCCGCTGTGCCACGACGTTCTTGATCCGGTTCGCGAGCAACTCCAGCTGGCCTCCCTCCGCGATCTCGTCTTTGCTGAGGTAGTCGTCGACGCCAGCGCCGATGGCCCGACTGGCGATGCGCTCGTCGCCCTGGCCGGTCAGGAGCACGAACGGGAGGTCGTACTCGGCGTCGATGCGGTCGAACAGTTCCAGTCCGGTCATCTCGGGCATCTCGAAGTCGCTAACGACACACGCCACGCCACCGTCGGCCACGGCCTTCAGCGCTGCTGGCCCGCCGTCGACCGTCCGCACCCTGATGTCGTCCTCGGCGTCGAGTTTGTCGGAGACGACAGTCCTGAAGAACTCACTGTCGTCGACGAGGAGCACCTCGATGCCCGCCGTCTGTAACATACGGAGACCATTCCAGGTGGACGCTTATACTTACCTGCGCGATTTTTGCCTGCGATAATCGAGTCGCGTGCTGGGCTCGACCGGCGGTGTGATCGGGGACACGTCGCGCTTATACCCGTCGAGGCGGTACGCAGGGGTATGACCGCGGACCCCGCGACCCTCGACGTGACCATCGTCGACGGGTACGTCGACGAACCGGCGCACTTCGGCGTGCCGCCCTACATCTCGACGTACCCGCGCTTTACCGCGGGGGCTCTCGTCGACGCTGGCGTCCCCCGCGAGCAGATCACCTACCACACCATCGACGCGCTGAGGGACGACACCCAGCGCTGGAACGACGTCGCCGACGCGGACCTCCTCGTGTACGTCGGCGGGATGACCGTCCCCGGCAAATACGTCGGCGGCACGCCCGCCGAACCCGACGAGGTGCGACGGATCGCCTGGACCGCCGAGGGCACGTCGCTGATGGGCGGCCCCGTCCGCTTCGGCGTCGGCGAGGAGAACGCAGGCGCACAGGAGACCGCCCGCGACGACCTGGACTTCGACTTCCTCGCGATGGCCGACGTCGAGGCCGCGGCCTACGACCTCGCCCACGGCGGCCTCGAGGGCTTCGAGGACCGCTATCGCGACGTCGACGAGGTGACCCGCTGGGCCCGCGAGGGTGCCTTCGTCGTCGAGCAACACCGCAACCACCCCGACTACCTGCTGGCCGAACTGGAGACCTCCCGGGGGTGCCCCTACCGGTGTTCGTTCTGTACGGAACCGATGTACGGCGACCCGGACTTCCGCCCGCCCGAGAGCGTCGTCGACGAGGTGGACGCCCTCTCCGATCACGGCGTCGAGCACTTCCGACTGGGGCGACAGGCCGACATCCTCGCCTACGGCGGCGACGGCGAGGCGCCCAACCCCGACGCGCTCCGGGAACTGTACGGCGGGATCCGCGAGGTTGCGCCCGGTCTGGAGACCCTGCACCTCGACAACATGAACCCGATCACCGTCGTGAAGTGGCCCGAGAAGGCCCGCGAGGGGATCCGGATCATCGCCGAGCACAACACGCCCGGCGACACCGCCGCGTTCGGCCTCGAATCCGCGGACCCGGAGGTCCAGAGCGACAACAACCTCAACGTCACCGCCGACGAGTGTTTCGAGGCCGTGAAGATCGTCAACGAGGTGGCTGGCTGGCGGCCGGGAGGTCCGGGGGACCCCCGGACCTCCGACGGCGCGAGCGGCGGACACCGCGGGCGCGGCGACTCGCGGGCTACGGCGCCGAACTTCGGGCCCGACGCGGCGCCGCGCCTGCCGAAACTCCTCCCGGGGATCAACCTCGTCCACGGACTGAAGGGCGAACGCGCCGAGACCTTCGAGCACAACAAGCGGTTCCTCCAGCGCGTGCTAGACGAGGGGTACATGCTCCGGCGGGTGAACATCCGGCAGGTGATGGCCTTCGAGGGGACCGACATGGCCGAGACCGGCGCCGACATCGCTCGCGATCACAAAGAGCAGTTCAAACAGTACAAGCGGGAGGTCCGCGAGCAGATCGACAACCCGATGCTCCAGCGGGTCGCGCCGCCGGGGACGGTGCTCCCGGACGTCCATCTCGAATATCACCAGGACGGCAAGACCTTCGGGCGGCAACTGGGCACGTACCCGCTACTGGTCGCGATCCCGGGCGAGCGCGAACTCGGTCGGGTGCTCGATATCGCGATCACCGATCACGGCTATCGGTCGGTGTCGGGCGTTCCTCACCCCCTGGACGTGAACTCCGCGTCGATGGACGAACTCGCGGCCATCCCGGGTCTGGGTAAACAACGCGCGGGTAACGTCGTCGTCGACCGGCCCTACGAGTCGGTCTCGGACGTCGAAGCCGAGGCCGACGCCAGCGTCGACCTCTCGGCGTTCGCGACGGCCGACTCGTCGGGCGCCAGCGACTGACTCGCCGCCGTCGCTCGGTGTCTGCCCGCTCCTCAGATACGAACAGAAGGTACTTTTGTCCCCTGCTGAAAGTGAGAGGCAATGAGTCGGGGTGTCGAAGTGAGCGTCGTCCTCCCCGCGTACAACGAGGAGGACACCATCGAGCGGACCGTCGAAGTGACCCTCGAGACGCTCGCTTCCTTTCTCCCCCCCGGTAGTTTCGAGGTGATCGTCGCCGAGGACGGCTGTTCGGATCGCACCCCCGAGATCGCCTCGCGTATGGCCGCCGAGGACGACCGGGTCCGGCACCTCCACAGCGACGACCGCCTCGGTCGCGGGGGCGCCCTGGAGTTCGCCTTCGAGCGCGCCGCCGGGGAGACGCTCGTCTACTTCGACACGGACCTGGCGACGGACATGACACACCTCGAAGAACTCGTCGAGTCGGTCCGATCCGGGGAGTACGACGCCGCCACCGGATCGCGATGGCTGCCCGAAAACAGGGCCGACCGCCCGGCCAAGCGCGCGGTGTCGAGTCGGGGCTACAACACGCTCGTCCGTCTCTTCCTGCGGTCGGACCTGCAAGACCACCAGTGCGGATTCAAGGCGTTCTCGCGGACGGCCTTCGAGACGCTCTCGCCGGTCGTCGAGGACGAACACTGGTTCTGGGACACCGAGATGCTCGTGCGTGCCCAGCGGTCGGGCCTCCGTGTCAAAGAGTTCCCCGTCGAGTGGGAACCCAAAGGGGACACGAAAGTCGACCTCGTCCGGGACGTCTTCGGGATGGGGAGTCAGATCGTCCGGACCTGGTGGCAACTCTCCGTGAGTCCGCGCCTCTCCCGGCGGGTGAGCATGGCCGCGGGGTCGGTGCTCGTGATGCTGGCGCTCGTGGTCGCGGTCGGCGTCGTCTTCGACCTGGATGCGGTCTTCGACGCGATCAGCGGTGCCGACCCCGTGCTCGTCGCCGCATCCGGCGTCGTCTACCTGTTCTCGTGGCCGCTCCGTGGCCTGCGCTACCGCGATATCCTCGACCGCCTGGGCTACGAGGGAGACACGTGGTTCCTGACCGGCGCTATCTTCATCAGCCAGACGGGGAATCTCGTCTTCCCGGCCCGGCTGGGCGACGGCGTGCGCGCTTACGTCGTGAAAGCGCGCCGGGACGTCCCCTACCCCAGCGGGTTCGCGTCGCTGGCCATCGAACGGGTGTTCGACCTGCTGGCGATCACGGTGCTGGCGGGCACCGTACTGATCGGTCTCGTCGTTACCGGTGGGAGCGAGCAGATCGCCGAGGCGATCGCCGCCGAGGTCCCGCCGGTCTCTATCGGCGGGGAGACCATCCAGCCCGGTGCGGCCGCCCGGACTGCCCTGCGCGTCGCGGCGGCGGTCGGTGGGACTGCGGTCGTAGCGGTCGCAGTCATCCTGCTGAGCGCCCGCCGGGACAGCGACTACGTCCACCGCGCGGTCACGGCGATCAGCAACGACTCCTACGCGTCGTACGTCTCCGGCGTCGTCGAGCAGTTCGTCGGCGACGTCGAGACGGTCGTCGGCGACCGCGGTGCCTTCGCCCGCGTCGGGGTCGGGAGCCTCGCTATCTGGGTCATGGACGTGGCGACGGCGCTGGTCGTCTTCGCCGCCTTCCCCGAGATCAGCGTCACTCCGGCGCTGGTCGCTACCGCCTTCTTCGCGGTCAGCATCGGCAACCTCGCGAAGGTCCTGCCGCTCTCGCCGGGCGGGATCGGCCTCTACGAGGGCGCGTTCACCCTCATCGTCTTCGGCCTCTCGCCGGTCGCCGCACCGGTCGCGTTCGCCATCTCCGTCGTCGACCACGTCGTCAAAAACGCCGTCACTATCGTCGGCGGTCTCCTCTCGATGGCGTGGCTGAACGTCTCGCTGACCACCGCTGTCGAGGAGAGCCGCGACGCCAGCGACGTCGAAGCCACAGCCGTCGAGGACTGATATCCTCAGCCGTCTGCTTCGGTCCGAACTGTCACGCACGGCCACCGTTCCGGGTCGCCTCCACTGCTCCGTGGTAACGACTACCACCATATTAATACGTCACCGTTCCACACAGGACGGCACTGTCACGGTCTATCACGTCAGAATCCTACTGCGGTTCCACAAGCCTTAAGTGTCGGTATGTCCACCAATTTGTCACCGAAACGCGTCCGGGATTTTCTGGGTGTTACCCACCCCGGATAGCACGCGCCCAGTAGCAATGAGCGACTCCAGACTCAGATCACGCGACCGAACCGAAGCACAGGAAGAGGAACGCCAGAACCAGGACCAGTCCTGTCCCGAGTGTACAGGCAACCTGATCGTCGACGACGAGCGCGGCGAGACGGTCTGTGACTCCTGCGGGCTGGTCGTCGAGACCGACGAGATCGACCGCGGGCCCGAGTGGCGCGCGTTCGACGCCGCCGAGAAAGACGAGAAGTCCCGCGTCGGCGCCCCCACGACGAACATGATGCACGACAAGGGCCTGTCGACGAACATCGACTGGCGCGACCAGGACGCCTACGGGAACTCCCTCTCGTCCAATCAGCGCCAGAAGATGCAGCGCCTGCGCAAGTGGAACGAGCGATTCAGAACCCGCGATTCGAAAGAGCGCAACCTCAAGCAGGCGCTGGGCGAGATCGACCGCATGGCCTCGGCGCTGGGCCTCCCCGAGAACGTCCGCGAGACCGCCTCGGTGATCTACCGCCGCGCGCTTGACGAGAACCTCCTGCCCGGCCGCTCCATCGAGGGCGTCTCGACGGCCTCGGTGTACGCCGCCGCGCGACAGGCGGGCGTCCCCCGCAGTCTCGACGAGATCAACGACGTCTCCCGCGTGGAGAAAAACGAGATCGCGCGCACTTACCGCTACGTCATCCGTGAACTCGGCCTCGAAGTCCAGCCAGCGGACCCCGAGAGCTACGTCCCGCGCTTTGCGTCCTCGCTGGAACTGTCTGACGAGGCCGAACACCGCGCTCGCACGCTGCTGCAGAACGCCAAAGAGGAGGGCGTCCACTCGGGCAAGTCGCCGGTCGGCCTCGCGGCCGCCGCCGTCTACGCCGCCGCACTGCTGACCAACGAGAAGACCACGCAGGCCGCCGTCTCGGAGGTCGCCGACATCTCCGAGGTCACCATCCGCAATCGCTACCACGAACTGCTCGAAGCCGAGCAGGGCATCCCGATGGCCTGACGGGGTCGACACCGACACCCGGAAACTGACCGCGACCGCGACACTTTTTCACCGGCCCACGGTAGAGCCGGTATGATCGACTTCGAGTCGTTCGTCCTCGCGGCGGCGACCGACACGCTGGCCGACGAACCGGCCGCCCGCGAGCACGCCGACGCCGTGGAGTTCCGTATGGACTTCGCGAGCGACCCGCTCGCCACCCTCGACGACTACGACGGCGAACTGCCGCTGATCGCGACCAACCGACCCGCCTGGGAGGGCGGCGAGGCCGCGGACGGCCCCGACCGACTCGACGCGCTGGAAGCGGCGGTCGAACACGACGCCGTCGGCGCCGTCGACGTGGAGCTGGCGGCGGTGACCGACGGCGACGCGGCCCGCGCCGACGCGACCCGCGTGATCGAGCACGCGCACGCCCACGACGCGGCCGTCATCGTCTCGACTCACGACTTCGAGGCGACGCCCCCGCGCGACCGCCTCGACGAACTGCTCGGGGCGGCCGCCGAGTACGGTGACGTGGCGAAACTGGCGGTCACCGCCACGGACCCGGGCGACGTGCTCGCGCTGTTGGCGGCGACGTGGGCGGCGACCGACGAGGGGCGGCGGGTGGCGACGATGGCGATGGACGAGGCGGGTCGTCACTCCCGG
>Ga0207813_100364_pt1 | contig 27421 bp, 24 predicted proteins | sample A23E3SouthBayCA_2_FD_187730 | JGI IMG/M metagenome (GOLD analysis project Ga0207813, IMG submission 187730) | Aerobic enrichment media microbial communities from Eden Landing Ponds, California, USA - A23 E3 (4) (SPAdes) | ecosystem: Environmental > Aquatic > Marine > Unclassified | place... | reverse complement strand
AAGCACAGCGTCTCTCCAGACAGAATCGTCTTCATAATACTGACAATCATGATTCTACTGCCAAACATTACTACCAGTCTTAGCTAAAGACGAATGGTTACTGCAGTTCTTCGACGAGAGCAGCGACCGCCTCGTCGACGAGGTCGCTCTCGAGACGGCCTTGCCAGAAGTCGATGTCCGCGTGGTCGATCGATTGAACGCCCCACGGGACGATCCGACTCTCCTCCGGTGTCCCGCCACGAAGCCAGCTCTCTTCGGGAACGTCGACGAGGCCGTCCATCCACGATTTCGTCGTCAGTGTGAGCGTGATGTACTGGTCGCCGTGGAACGGACGTCCCTCGTGGTTCGAGAGCACGAGCCAGGGCCGAGCAGCTTCTTCACCTTTGAACGGGTCGTCGCCAAATACGACGTCGCCTCGCTCGAAGACCGGGGTTGCGTCCTCGTCAGTCACTGCTCGTTCTCCACGCTCGGGTGGCGATCGCTGGGAGCGCTTTCGCGCCACGTTTGTTTGTCCTCTTCGCCAAACTGCTCGTTGAACAGGGCAGTCGCCCGCTCGTAGCCACTGTACCCTTCGAGTCGTTCGGTGTCGTCGGTCACCGCCCAGTACGTCGCCTTGTGTTCGACGAGACCGCGGTCTTTCAACCGCGAGAGCGCGGTGCTGACTGCACCCTCGTCACCGCCTATCTGGGCGGCGATCTCGCGCGCTTTGAACGCACGGTCCTCGTTGGCAGCGAGAAACCCGAGTACCTGGTCCGGGACGGAGAGCTCTTCGAGTTCCTCCTCGCTCGTGTTCTCGAAGGTGTCTCGATCGATAGACATCGTTGCGTCGTAGTACGGTGTCCACTGTCAAGAGTGTTAGGCGTGAAAGCTACGAAAACACCGAAAGCACCGAATTTCGAGCTCTACGAAACCGTACCTTCCGCGTCATCCCGAAAAAATTCGAGTGTGCACGGGCGGTGTGGCGCGACGGCGACTGCAGTGAGTCTCCCCACGTCGGACTCACCGATACGTGACGACCGGACACCCGGACGTGTCACAGGCGTACCGGGGGACTCTCGCCGTCTCCATCACGACGATGTCGGTCTCGACGCCCGAATGGCCACACTGTGGGCAGTATTCGCTCATGCAGAGTCCTGGGACTGCCGTCTGGATAATTGCAGGCCCCGGCCTCGTGTGTTGCAGGTCCCGGTCTCGTGTGCCCGCCCCCCCAGTCACGCGGACGGCGTGTCGTTCGGCCCGATCACCGCGTTTCAAGGCGACAGGCCACCACGACACGGGCGATGCCCTCCACTGCTCGCCGGTCGAAGACCAGCCTGTGGCTCCGGACGGTCGCGGCCGCGCTGGCCCTGGCGGTCGTCGCCGCCGGACTGGTCGCCTTCGAGGTGACCGTCTTCGGACTGGTGTCGTACGGCGTGTTCCGGTTCGCGCTCGGACTCGTCGACCACGCGCCGATACCCCCCGGCCTCGCGACGGTGCTCGTCGTCCTCGGCTACGTCGGCGCGGCGGCGGTCGTCTTCGCAGCGTATCGCGTCGCGACGAGAGAGTCGGCAGGCGAGACCGTGGCACACCTGCTCGTCTACGTCTCGGCGCTGCTCGTCCTCGCGTCGCTGGCCGCGACGTATCTGGCGATCCAGCTCCTCGGTCTCCCCGGGTGGACGTTCTTCGTCGTCGTGGCGCTGGTGCTGGCCTCGGTGTACCCGATGATGCTGTTGCAACTCGCCCGGGACCCGGACGACGACAGCCCCTCACCGTGGACGGTCGACGAGAGCGAGGACCCGCCGTCGAACACCGAGGAAGTGCGCGCGGTCGCCGCGGAACTGTGGCGCGTGGTGAACGCGGCCGCCGACCGCCTCGGACTCGCGGGTTCGCTCCTCGCGGCCGGACTCGCGATCGCGGCACTCAGAGCGCTCGCCGTCCTCGCACAGGCGCGGTCACCGGTCGCCCTGGCGGTCCCGCTGGCCGTCGCCGCCGGCGGGGGGCTGGCGCTGGCACACCTCGGCGGACTTCTCCGGGCGGAACTGCGGGAGACGGCGGTCCTCGACGACGTGACCGGCGACCTCGGCCGCGTGGTCGACGACCAGCGAGCGGCGACACTCACCGAACGGGTCACACGCCTCGCCCCACAGGCCGACGTCCCGGCGCCGGCGGTTCGACTGGTCGCCTCGCGGACGCCGACCGCAGCGGCAGTCGGGTATCGGCCCGCCGACTCGACGCTCGTCGTCTCCACGGGGCTGGTCGACGCGCTCGACGACCGGCAACTCGACGCGGTGCTGGCCCACGAACTCGCACACGTCGCCAACCGCGACGCCGCCGTGGTGACCGCTCTCTCCTTTCCCCGGGCGGCAGCCCATCGGGCGTTCTACCGCTACGGACTGAACCCGGTGGTGGCACTTCTCGCGGGCGTCGCCGCGCTGACCAGTCGGGCCTGTACGGCCGCCGTCGCTCGTGCCCGGGAGTACAGTGCCGACGACGGGGCCGTCGCACTCACCGGTGACCCGGCGGCGCTGGCGAACGCACTGGAGACGCTCGACACGACACTCGACCGCCGGCCCGCGACGGACCTCCGTGAATCGTCGGCCGCGGCCTTCTCGGTCGTTCCGCCGCCGTGGGAAGAACATCCATTCTTCGACCGAACGCGCCGGCTGATCTTTCGAGGGCTGCTCGGCACGCACCCGCCGACCGACGCACGGATCGAGCGCCTCCGCGCGGTCGCACGGGAGCGGGAGTCAGGTTGAGTCGACGAGAGCCCTCACCCGTTCTGGACGACTGCGGTGACGATTCCGGCCGTCTGTCCGACGCCGACGAGTGCGAGGCCGGCGACGACCGCCGACTCGCCAGCGACGCCCGCGGGTTCGAGCGCGTAGACGAGGGCACCCAGCAGCGAGAGCGCGCCACCGGCGACGTAGACCTGGCGGTAGGTGCGGGTCTCGACCGCGCGGCCGGTCAGGAAGTAGGCAACCGCGGGGACGACCATCCAGACGAGGAGTGTGACGAGCGCGACGGGGTCGCTGGTGGGGTCGACCGCCATGTCGATGGTCCCGGCGACAGTCGCGACGAGGCCGACGAGCAGGACGCGCTGCCAGATCTGCAGGACAGGACCGGTCATGTCCCCGCGCGAGACGACGGCGAACACGACGAGCAGGACGTCCATGACACAGAGCGCGACGAACAGCGTCCGCCGCGGGACGGTCCCGAGGTGGGCCAGCAGCGTCACTGTCCAGGCCGCTGGAACGAGGAATGCAGGGCCGACGTCGGTCAGCGAACGGGCCACGTCGAGTCGGACGGGCCGGCGGACAATCGACGTTTCGGTCGAGTGTGCCGTTCACACGGCGAGTGTTGCGTTCGTCGAACGCCAGCAGATGGCGCCGGCCACGTCGCTCGCACACTGCCGATATCTGTCGGTCTTAGCGCCTACATCGCCTGGTGTCGGAGACCCCTCGACAGCCGACTACGAGGGCTGTGAGCGTGCTCGCAGGCCGAACGTGGCCGGCACAGGCCACTCCAAACGTCGAACGAAGTGAGACGTTCAGAGGCTCGCGAGGACGAAGATGAGCGCGGAGACGGCGAGCGACGCGAAGATGATCGCGGCGGCCAGGGGCGCACCCATCGAGATGGCGGCGTTGGCCGTCGAGGCGAGCATCTCGGTGCGGTCGTTGCCGAAGACGGTCACTCGCGCCGTCTCGCTGGCCGTACCGACCTCGACGGGTTCGAGATCCGCGACGGCGTCGTCGACCAGATCGTCGACCAGGGTAGCCAGTTCCGCGGGGTCGATCTCGTCGCCGACCTGGTTCTCGGCGTCGACCGTATTCACGACGTGGGTGTCGGTCGTCATCACTTCGAGAGTGTCGACTCCGTCGACCTCGTCGACGATCTGCTCGCGTACGCCCGGTTCCATGTTGTTACCGTCGACGAGGGCGTAAGCGGTCCGCTGCTCGCCCACCTCGAAGACGGCGATCCGGACGCCGAGCGGGCCGATACCGTCCTCGGGCGTCCAGTCAGTCTCCTCGTGGGCGACGCCAACCCGAAGGGAGCCGCGCGGGGCGCGAGCGAGGCGCTCGCCGACCGTCCCGGCACCCTCGATCATGTCGAAGGAGCGCTCGCTCCCGGGGACGACGTGGCCCAGGTCCTCGCCGTCGAGACCGTCGTTACAGTTGTGGGCGTCGACGAGCATCACGTCGTCGAGGCCGCTGACGCGGGCTTCGGCGGCCGCCGAGAGGCCGACCGCGTACTCCACGTCGTCGGCGGGGTTCGGCGAGAAGGTGTTCACGAGGAGCGCGCCGTCGCCGACGGCCTGGCCGGTCACCGTGGCTTCGCCCTGCTGGACCCGGACCGATTCCGTGGCGGTGTCGTCGTACTCGATGCGCCGGTAGGCGGTCTCGGCGGTGTCGATGACGGTGTCGACCTCGCGCTCGGTGACGAGGTTGAAGTCGTGGCCGGCGGTGGCGTGGGGCGGGAACGCCAGCCCGTCGGCTTCCGACGCGATGCGGTTGGGGAGGTTGCCGCCGCCGATGTCGCCCATCGGACCGGGGTGGAGCATCGGGAGGACGAACCGTGCTTTCTCGCCGCCGTCGGGCCGGCGCACTGAGAGGACGGTGACCGGGACGAGGGCCTCCTCGCCGATGTCTTCGAAGAACGTCTCCAGTTCGCGGGTGCCCTCGGCGATGTGGCCGATGAACCCGCCGACGAAGTCGAGGACGCTCACGCCGAGACTGCGTTTCCAGGGCTGGTCGATGACGGTGACGAACAGCCAGACCGCACCGGCGTAGACCAGACAGATCGTCGCCAGGATGGCGAACTTCGCGGGGTCGATGTAGTTGAGCTGCTGGATCCGGGCAGGCGCTTCCTCCGGTCGGTAGAGGAAGGCACGGGCGATCGGGCCGCCGCCGAACTCCAGATAGCGCATGGTCCCGCTGTAGACGAAGAGCAACCCTGCTGCGGCGACGGTCTGGAGACTCGCGGGGACCGCCGCGACCGGCAACGAGTGTCTCGAGACGGCCATGAGGACGAACAGGCGCATCGCGAAGATGGAGGCGAGCGCGACCAGCAGCGCGTCGACGACGAACGCCTGTTCGAGCGGGGTGAGGAGCGCGATGACGGCGGCGACTGTCAGCGCCGCGACGGCGACGAACTCGCAGGTCAGCGCCAGCAGCGACGAGCCGTTGCGCGAGAGTTTGCCGCCGAGTTTCCGGTCGACCCACGGCGTGAAGACGCCCGCGACCACGGTGGGAAAGCCGACGTAGAAGATCCCCTCCCAGGCGTCCTCGAGGACGAACCGCGAGTTGAACGCGGCGACGCCGGTCACGGCCGCGAGCAACAGCGCGACGAAGACACTCGAGTACCAACTGGGCGCGCGCACGACGAACCGCGACAGACTGGCGAGGTTGCCCTGGGTCGTCGTCATAGTTGGTTCCACCCTGCCCCATCCCGGGGCGTCCGCCGCTCTTACACCCCAAAAGACGCACGGTTACTTTAAAGGTGGTCTTTCAGCCCCCTCGCTCGGGGCCCGGTCACTGGCCCGTTCTCGCGGGTCGAAGCGCCCGGATCTTGGTGGAGTGTCTCTCGTACCTCGTCGCCGATCAGGGGTACGTGGCCCGGGAGGGTCGAGGTATCACTCACAGATAGCGAGGAAGTTCTCGAAGACCTCCTCGCCGCGTTCCGTGTGGGCGACCTCGGGGTGGAACTGGACGCCGTAGAAGTCGCGGTCCGTGTCGCTCATCGCCTCGACGCCACAGATATCGCTGTCGGCGGTGCGCTCGAACCCCTCGGGGACGCGTGTCACCTCGTCGGCGTGACTGGCCCACACCCGCGTCTCGGGTGCGAGCGAGCCCAGGAGCGGATCGTCGTCGTCGAGTATCCGGACCGTGACGTCCGCGTAGCCGCCGTAGTCGCCGGGTTCGACCTCGCCACCGAGTTCCCGTGCGATGATCTGGTGGCCCAGACAGATGCCCAGAACCGGCACGTCGAGGTCGAGGTAGTCGGGGCAGTTGCCGATGCGGTCGATGTCCGGGCCACCCGAGAGGACGAGTCCGTCGGCGTCGATCTCGTCGGGTGGCGTCTCGTTGTCCACGAGTTCGACGTCCACGCCCATGTCCCGGAGCGCGCGCTGTTCCAGGTGTGTGAACTGGCCGTGGTTGTCTATCACGTCGATGCGAGTCATTAGCCCCCCGTAGCGCGCCGGCCGACAAAAGGACCCCGAAACGCGCAGGACTTCGCGTCGGGGACGCGCAAGTGCTGGATTCCACGTCCGGACGCGGGGTTCCGGGACCGGCCGGAGACACAGGGTCCTCGCGGGTGCCTCTCCGGCGCGTTTATCACTTCCCCTCTCGTCCGCCCGGTAGATGCGGCGCTCACTCCGTATCGTCGGCGGGTTCGTGCTGGCGCTGTCGGTGGTCGGTGGCTTCCTGTGGTTCGTCGGTCCGCGTCGCGTCCTCGCCGAACTGTCGACGGCGAACCTGCCGGTGTTCGCCGCGGGGTTCGCGGCCGTCCTCGGGGCGTTCTGGTGCTGGAGCGAGGCGTTGCGTCGACTCCTGGGGAGCGTCGGCCAGGAGGTCGGCGGACCCCGCTACCGCGCGGCGTTCATGAGCGGCGAACTGGCCAAACAGGTCGTCCCGATGGGGCATTCGGGCGGACCGGTGTTCGTCTCCTACGCGGTCAGTCGCGAGACCGACGCACCGTACGAGTCGACACTGGCCGCCGCCACGGTCGTGGAGTTCGTCAACATCGCGTCGTCGGTCGCCCTCGCGACGGGCGGGCTGGCGGTCGTCCTTCTCGAGCAGCGCGGCCCGCTGGAGCCGGTCTTTCTCGCCTTGCTCGTCGGTCTCGCCGTCGCATCGGGTGGTCTCTTCGGTGCCGGCGCGCTCTTCTACTACCGCCGGTCGCTGGTCGAGCGTATCGTCCTCCGGGTTGCCGGCTTCGGACGCGCGACGTTCGGTCGACTCTCGGGACGGGTCCGGGCGGCGCTGGCCGGCGAGCGCATCCAGGGGACGTTCGAGACCTACTACGCGGCGTTCGACCGGGCACTGGTCGACAGAGTGGCGGTCCGCCGGGCAGCTGTCTTCTCGTTGGTGGGATGGGCGCTCTTTTTGCTCCCGCTGTACACGAGTTTTCTGGCGATCGGCGACCCGGTCCCCTACGCGCTCGTCGTGTTCGTCGTGCCGGTGTTGAGCCTGGTCAACGTCGTTCCCCTGCCGGGCGGGCTCGGCGGGTTCGAGGTGGCGCTGGCCGCGGTACTCGTCGCGCTGGTCGGCGTCGGGCTCCCCACCGCGACCGCGGGCGTGTTCCTCTACCGGCTCTCGAACTACTGGTTCGTCGTCCTCGTCGGCGTGGTCGCCTCGGCAGTCGTCTCGGTCAGACCGAGCGCCGCGCCGCCGATCCTCGGTCCGGACGAGGAGACGCCGGTCCGCAGTCCCGACGAGGAGTGACGCCGACGCGTCCAGCCGGGCTGCCGGCCGGGGCGGCGTTCTCTGACTGACCGGGCGACTTTTACCCGCGCCCGCCGTCCCGGGCCGTATGTCGCGTCGCACCCGGCTGGTCGCCGGTTTCGCGCTGGCGTTGCTGGCCGTCGGGGGCTTTCTGGTGGCCGTCGGGCCCGAGGCGGTGGCGGCGGAACTGGCGACGGCGGAGTTGCCGGTGCTGGCTCTCGGCTTCCTGTCGGTTGTCGTCGCGCTCGCCTGCTGGAGCGAGGCCGTCCGCCGGCTGGTGGCGACGACCGGCCACTCCGTCGGCGGCTCGCGCTACCGTCGTGCGTATCTGAGCGGCGAGTTCCTCAAGCAGGTACTCCCGATGGGCCAGAGCGGCGGCCCGGTGCTCATGTCCTACACGGTCAGCAACGAGACCGACGCCCCCTACGAGTCGACGCTGGCCGCCGCGTCGGTCTTTGCCTTCCTCAACGTCGTCGCGTCGCTCGTCCTCGCGGTCGCCGGCCTCGCGTTGCTGGTGGTCACCCGCCGCGGCCCCACTGGACCGCTCCTGCGCAACGTCCTCGTCGCGATGGTCGCCGTCACCGGCGTCGTCTTCCTGGTCTCCTATCTGGCGGTGTATCGCCGACCGCTGCTCGAACGGGTCGCGCTCCGCGTCGCCGCCGCGCTCCGCCGGGCGGTCGGCCGACTGTCGGCACGGCTCGACGCCGCGCTGGCACCCGGGGCCATCGAGAGCGTCGTGGGGACCTACGCCGACTCGGTGGGGCAACTGGCGGGTGACCGACGCGCACTCGCCGCGACCGTCGCGCTCGCGGTCACCGGCTGGCTGTTCTTCCTCGTTCCGCTCTACACGAGTTTTCTGGCGATCGGTGACCCGGTCCCCTACGCGCTCGTCGTCTTCGCCATCCCGGTCGTGACGCTGCTGAACGTCGTCCCGCTTCCCGGCGGACTGGGCGGGTTCGAGGTGGCGCTGGCCGGCGTGACTGCCGCGGTCGGTGGGGTGGATCTCGCGACGGCGACGGCCGCGGTCTTCCTCTTCCGGCTGTCGAACTACTGGTTTCTCGTCCTGCTGGGCGGGCTCGCGGCAGCCTCGCTGTCCGTCCGCGTGAGCGACCCGCCGCCGATCACGCCGGGTGTCGAGGACGCTGACGAGGCGTGACTGTCGACGGGACGCGATCGCGGACAGGACGGGGTCGTCGAAAGGACGTGGTCACTCCGTCCGGTCCTCGCGGTCGTAGCGCTCCGCGGCCGACTCGAAACCCAGTTCGGCCTGTTCGCGGGCGCGGCGTCCCTCTCGCTCGGTGATAGCCTCGGGGTCGGGATTCGCGTCGTCGGTGATCCGCGCCCACGAGTCGTGGATCTTGGCGTGACACCACCGGCAGAGATACACCGTTATCTCGTGGTCCGGGTCGTCACCGGCGTCGTCCGAACCGGTTGCCGGAGTCGCCGCGTACGAGAGGTGGTGCTCCTCCAGCAGCGGTCGCTCGTCGTCGTGGGCGCTCCGGCGCTCTTCGAGCCCGCACCTGGCACACTCGTGGTCGTGGTTCCGGAAGCGAAAGTGCGGGCAGTCGGCCCAGTCCCACGGCCCGGTCAGCCCCTCCTCGCCGAGGTCGCCGACGACCGGACAGCGGAACTCCTCGCGACTGCGTGCGTCGGCGAACTCCGGGTCGCGCTCGCCGTGTTCGACCGCGAAGCGACACCGTCCCTCGTCGGTGCAGTAGTCACAGCGCTCGACGTGGGCGTAGGGGTCGTCGACGCCGACCGACGTCCCCGACGGCGTCTTCTCCATGCCCGGGTGGTCGGCTGCGACGTGCTTGAATCCATCTACTGCAGGGCCCTCACCCGTCCGTGCGGGATTCCTCGACGTCAGCGCCGACGAGTTCCAGGAGTCGCTCCGCGTTCTCGACTTTCGTGTCGACGCGGTGGCAGTGTACCTTGACGGTGTTGGTCGCCATCCCCAGTTTCTCGCCGATTTTACGCTGTGTGAGCCCCCTGTTCCGGAGCACCTGGACCTCCGCCTGCCGCCGCGAGAGCCCGGCCCGGACCAGTTCGCCCACCTCCCGCGAGGGCATCACGAGCGGGTCGTACTCCCCCAGCGACTCCTCGTCCACGTCAAACTCCCGTGCGAACTCGGCGTGGGTCGCCTTCGCCGGAGCCCGCAGTTCCTCGGGGACATCCGACAGCACCTGCTCCCACGTCGCTTCGGTGACGAAGACCACCGTCGCGAGGCCGTCGGCCACGGCCACCGGCTCGGGGTTGTCCTTCGAACGATAGTGCTGGTGTATCGCGTCGGCCCCGTCGACCATGTGGTCGTGGATCGACGCGAGCGCGTCCGCGAGTTCGCCCTCGTCGACCAGGTTGCGGGCCGCGACGCTGGTGACGTGCGTCCTCGGGATCGGCACGTCCTCGGCTGTGTCGACTCGCTCGACCATACGCCCGGAAGACGGTCTCGGCGCATAAAGTTTACGCTGAAAGTAAACTATCGAGTCGGGGAAGGGATAGTGGGCGACCGGGGTCGACGGGTTCGTCACCGGCGGGCCCGCAAGCGTTTTGCCCGGAGGGAGACACCGGTCCCCATGCGCGTCGTCCACGAGTCGGCCGACGGCGACCGGCGGGTGCTCGCGACGGATGTCGAGACGGCGGACTCGCTGTTCGCCCAGCTGAGAGGGCTGATGGGGCGGGCCTCAGTTCCCGAGGACTACGCGCTCGTCTTCCCAGTTCGGCGTGACCCGGTGAAAGTCGCACTCGCCAGTTTGCCAGTCGTCGGCCGGTTCGTCGACCCGGACCAGCACGGCGTCCACATGCTGTTCGTCCGGACGCCGCTGGACGTCCTCTGGGTCGAAGACGAGGTCGTCGTCGAGGCGCGGACACTCGCCCCCTGGACCGGGCGCGGGGAAGCCCGCGCGGACACGCTGATCGAACTGGATCGCGGCGCTGCCGACGGCGTCGAACCCGGTGACAGCGTTCGAGTGGTCGAGGGAACGTCCGGGACGGCTGACGTCGACGCCTCGTCGGGTGACGACCCCACCAGCCGTCCGGGGTGACGACCCCACCAGCCGTCCGGGGTGCGAGCGACGCGGGCGGATCCAACACTTTAATACCCACTCGTGACGGACTGGCGGCTACGATGTCGGACCATACCGACACGGAGGATAGAGGAAGTCGCCCCACGGCGGCTGGCCGCGAAATTCTCCGTCATGAGTGACGGTTCCGGTGAGCGCGAAGGGACGACGCTGTTCGGAGACCATCCCGAGACGACTCACCTCAGTGACGTCGGAGACGTACAGTTTCTCGATACGACGCTACGCGACGGCGAGCAAGCCCCGGGTGTGTCGCTCACGCCCGACCAGAAAGCCCGCATCGCGCGTCGACTCGACAGTGCTGAAGTCGCTTTCATCGAGGCCGGGAGCGCCTGCACCGGCCCCGGCGAGCGCGAGACCATCTCGCGAGTCGCCGAACTCGAACTCGACGCGACGGTGACGAGTTTCTGTCGCGGGCTCCAGCGCGATATCGACCTGGCGATGGAGTGTGGCGTGGACGGCATCGACCTCGTCGTCCCTGCCAGCGACAGGCACATCACCGAGAAAGTAGGCACCTCGCACGAGGACAACGTCCACAACACGCAGGAACTCGTCGAGTACGCGAAAGACCACGGCCTCTGGGTCGAGGTCATCGGCGAGGACGGCTCGCGAGCGGACCTGGATTACCTCGAAGAGTTGCTCGGAGGCGCACTCGAAGCGGGCGCCGACCGGATCTGCTGGGCCGACACCGTCGGTCACGCCACACCCGATGGCGCGATCGACGCGGTCTCGCGGCTCTCGGAGCTTGGCCCCGTAAGCGCCCACACCCACGACGACCTCGGGCTGGCCGTGATGAACGCCCTCACGGCGGTCGCGGCGGGCGCCGACGTCGTCCACGGCACCGTCAACGGGATCGGCGAGCGCGCCGGCAACGTCGCCATCGAGGAGGTCGCCATCGCGCTCGACCACGGCTACGGCGTCGAGACGCTCGACCTGACGCAGGTGTACGACCTGGCGGAACTCGTCGCCAACGCGACGGGGATCCAGCTCCCGCCGAACAAGGCCGTCGTCGGCCAGAACACGTTCACCCACGAGTCGGGCATCCACACCGACGGCACACTCAAAGACGAGGCGATGTACGAGCCCTACCCGCCCGAGAAAGTGGGTCGCGAGCGCAGACTCGCACTCGGGAAACACGCCGGCCGCGCCGGCGTCGAGGCCGCCCTGGCCGAACACGATATGGAGGTCGGCGAGGAGGACCTGAACGAGGTCGTCTCGCGGGTCAAGGAGATCGGCGACCGCGGCAAGCGCGTCACGGACGCGGACCTGCTCGCCATCGCCGAGGAAGTCACGGGTCGCGAGCGCGACCGCCGCGTCGAGATCGTCGACCTGACGACCGTCGCCGGCGGCGGGACGCCCACTGCCTCGGTCACGCTCAGTGTCGACGGCGACGAGCGCACCGAGGCCGAGACCGGCTCTGGACCTGTCGACGCCGCGATCAACGCCGTCCAGGCCGCGCTCTCGCATTCCTTCGACACGCGTCTCGATTCCTACCACGTCGACGCCATCACGGGCGGTACCGACGCCGTCGTCACCGTCGAGGTGGAGATGTCCCGGGGCGACCAGACGGTGACGGTCTCGGCCAACGACTCGGATATCACCCGCGCGTCCGTCGCGGCCATGGTCGACGCCATGGACCGACTGGTCGCCGACGACTCCGAGACCGTGATCGCCGACGACTAAGACCCACTTTTTACTTCGTCGGGTTTCCTCGTTCGGCCTTCGGCCTCACTGCGGGAACCACTCCTCGCAAAAACTTGGGGGAAAAACTACCTTCTCGCTCGGTCGCTTCGCTCTCTCGCGAGAAGTGAACCGCGCCTCACTCCGCTCGGCGCGGATGCTTGTGGTACCGCCGAGAGTTTGTCCGGACGGAGCCAAGTGCGGTCCGTCGCTCAAGCCGCTCGATGCCTCCAATCGGTGTTTGATCCTACGGGAAGCGTTTATCAATACGAGTGGATCGAGGAGTATGAACAGAGAACTGACTGTCGGCGTCGTCGCGGTGGTCCTGCTCGGCGCGGTGACCGTCGGCGCGGCGGCGTTCGTCGTGACCGACCCGCTCGGCGAAGCCCAACCAGCGAACGGGAACGAGTCAGTCGACGGTGGCGACGAACCAGTCGACGGTGACGACGAGCCAGTGGACGGGAACGGATCGGTCGACGACGACACCGTCGAGGGGATGGTAACGTTCGACGATTCGGATTCGTTCGCGAACTACGTCCAGCGCGGCGCGGGGAGCGGGGAGTTCCAGGTCGGGAGACGCGACCGTCTCCGGGCCGGCGGGACGGCGAGACCCGCGGTCGAATCGACGCCTGCCGCCGCCGCGGCGGGTGAGGGCGGTGACGGTGGCGACGGCGCAACCGCTGGCGAGGGCGGCGCTGGCTCCGCGGACGGCGGCTCCGATTCGCGCGTCGGCACGACCAACGTACAGGTCGAGGGCGTCGACGAACCCGACCTCGTGAAGACCGACGGCGAACACTTCTACTACTCGCCGGAGCCGAGAGCCGTTCACATGCCGGTTGCCCGCGGTCCCGAACCCGCGGTCGACGAGTCCGAGCACAGGTTCGGGTCGACCCACGTGATCGACGCTTCGGAACCCGCCGCTCCATCCCTGATCGCGGAGATCAACGCCTCGGGCCGACAACTCCTCGTGGGTGACACGCTGGTCGTCCTCACCGGCGACGGGGTCGTCGGCTACGACGTCAGTACGCCCGGTGACCCGACGAGAGAGTGGGAGCGCGAACGCAACGGGACTGTCGTCGCCGCGCGCGCCACCGGCGACCAGGTCTACCTCGTCGTGCAGGTTCCCGTGGCTCGGGCACCCGAGTGTCCCGTCGAACCGATGGACGGGACGAGCGTCCCCTGCAGTGATATCCACCATCCCCGGGAACCCGTCCCGGTCGACGCGACCTACGTCGCGATGGCGCTCGACCCCACGACGGGTGACGTGACCGACAGCGTCGGCTTCGTCGGCACCCGGCGCCACACCGCCGTCTACGTCTCGGTCGACTCGCTGTACGTCACCTACACGGAACCGTTCGACCGCGGCGAAGCCTACACCGACGCCCTCCTCGGCTCGGAGACGGTGCCCGACCGTGTGAAAGACCGCCTCCGCGAGGTCCGGGGCTACGACCTGTCGAGGCAGGCGTACTACGTCGAGGTCCAGGCGACCGTCGAGAACTGGCTCGGGACGCTCAACGGGACCGAGCGCCGGAACGTCTCCCAGGAACTCTCGACGGAAGTGCAGGACTACATGCGCAACCACTCGCGGGAGTTCACGACGACCGGCATCGTCCGCGTCGCCATCGGTGACGGCCTCGCCGTCGCGGCCCACGGCACAGTTCCGGGGCGGCCGCTCAACCAGTTCTCGCTCGACGAGTACGACGGCCACCTCCGCATCGCGACCACGGTCCCCGTCATGAGCGGCGGCGAGAGCGAGAACGACCTCTACACGCTCGACGCCGACTCCCTCGACCGCGTCGGTTCGGTCCAGGGTATGGGCGAGAACCAGCAGATATACGCCGTCAGGTACGTCGAGGACACGGCCTACCTGGTCACCTTCCGCCGGATCGACCCGTTCCACGTCGTCGACCTCTCGGACCCGAGCGACCCCGTCGAACAGGGCGTCCTGAAACTCCCAGGCTTCTCGTCGTATCTCCACCCGGTCGACGACGACCACGTGCTGGGCATCGGTCAGGAAGACGGTGGCGTCAAGGCAGTCCTCTTCGACGTCTCCGACCCGACCGATCCGACCATCGCCGACTCGAAGGTCTTCGACAGGGGCTGGTCGCGCGTCTCGAACAGCCACCACGCCTTCACCATCGACCGACGCCACGGCGTGTTCTTCCTCCCGGCCGGCGAGGACGGGCTCGTCGTCGACTACACGAACGAGTCGCTCTCGGTCGAGACCACCGTCGATGCGGGCGGTGCGGTCCGGGCCCGCTACGTCGGTGACTACCTCTACGTCTTCGGCCAGCGCGAGATCGCCGTGGTCGACGAGAACTCCTGGGAACGCACCACGACGCTTCGACTCCCCGACTGGGAGTGACGCTGTCGGACCGTTCGATTTTCTACCGTGGTGCGCTCAATCTGACCTTCCGCCGTGGTGGGCGCCGTTCGACTTCCACCGTTCGGCGCGCGCCGTCGAGTCGTGCCCGAACCTCGTGAGGGCCGCGAGAGGTATCGTGCGAGGGATGAGGAGCGCAAGAGCGAACGAAGTGAGTGACGAGCACCGCAAGAGGCTGGGGAGGTGTGAGGCGTACGGAACCGTTCGAATCGTCCGGTGTCTGCGTGACCGCAGTCGTCGTGCGATGGAAGCCCTCGACTCGCGAGCGGGCCGAGGCGGTTGACCCCCTGACGTGAGTAGCGGTAGTATCGCGAGTCGCGACATTCACGACGACAGCGACGGACGAAAACACAGCACCCACGAAGTCAGGCGTATTGCCACTCGGTGTCGCCACACCGGTTACAGACGACGCGCCGGCGAGTGATTCGACGCTCGGTCGCCTCCCAGCTGTGGCCGAGCACGTAACAGACCGGCTGCCTACCGCGTTCGAGGATCCGTTTCACGTCCAATTTCACCCAGGTATCGTCTACATTCAAGTATTCTTCGGGGATAAAACCTGGTGTATAGGATGTTTATTGGGGTATTAATTGTTGTATTTCCACACACCGCCGAAAGATCGGTACGGTCGTCTGGAATCGGGCAGGGAGTCTACAGCGACCTGCCCAGCGGACGAATGTAGTCTCCGGACTACCTGAGATCACGACTGCGATACACAGTGATGGTTGCAAGCCCTCGGCACGCTCGCGGTCGCTGAACGGGATATTCTCGCTCGAACAACCGCACTGCGCCGCACTCGCTCGAATAGAGCCCGCTCAGGCGACTCCGCTCCCTGCGGTCGCCGCGAGCGCACCTCGCCCTTTCAGTCCGCCAGGACAGCACCACCCCGCACAGCACCGCGACCGCCCTGCACAGCACTGCACCGCGACGGCCTCACGCCTCCCCAACCTCTTGCGCGTCTCGCTTCGCTCCGCTCGCTGCGATGCTCATCCCTCGCGCGGCTTCGTCTCGCGGCCCTCACGATGTTCGGGCACGACTCGACGACGCGCGCCACGGTGGTCGTCTCGACGGCGTACGTCACGGTGGTCGTCTCGACGGCGTACGTCACGGTGGTCGTGTTCGCGAGCATCACGCTCCGTCGGTCGAAGAATCGGGCACAGACTTCCCAGAAAGCCCGAGTCTCTCGAACGATTCACCCGCCGAGGGCGTCGGCCACCCCGCGGACGTTGCCCTCCAGTTCCCAGCCCAGGCCGCGGGTGAGGACGAGGACGAGCACAGCGTAGACGACGACGCCGAGAACGACGAGGACGACGAGTTCGAGCAGCGTCGAGCCGATGGTGAGCGACTCGCGGGCGAACCAGACGACGGCACCCATGCCACCGGCGGCGACGACGGGGTAGGCGAGTTCGGCGAGAAAGCGCCGGATGCGCAGTTCGACGAGCGCCCGGCCGAAGTACAGGTCGGCGGGGAGCGCACCGAGCAGGTAGGCGACGGCGACCGCACCGCCGGTGCCGGCGTAGCCGTAGCGCATCGTCGCAGGATAGATGAGCGCGGCCATGACGACGACGCGGAGCGCGCCGATCTTCGCGCCGAGGTCGGGCCGGCCCAGCGCCAGCCAGACCGGGCCGAACGAGGCGGCCAGCGAGAGGCAGATACCGTAGACCGAGAGCACCTGGAGCGCGCCGACCATCGGCGTCCACTGGGCGCCGAGGACGGTCTCGACGAACAGCGGCGCGACGACGACGATGCCGACGCCCATCGGGAACGTGATCGCGGTGGTGAGCTGTATCGTCCGGAAGAAGGCGTCGCGGACGGCCCCCAGGTCCTCCTGGAGCTTGGAGTAGGCGGGGAACATCACCGTCGAGACGACGCCCGTCACCTCCGTCGCGGGCGTCAGTGCGACGCGGTAGGCCAGCCGGTAGAAACCCAGCGCGGTGGCACCCAGCAGCGCCCCGACGACGAAGTCGTCACCCTCGTCGGCGAGGAAGTAGACGGCGCCGGCGGCGGTGAGCCACTTGCCGTAGCCTATCAACTCCAGGGCGGCCTCGCGGTCGAACGCGAGACTGGGCCGGTAGTCGTGGAGGACGTACGAGACGACGAACATCCCCACCTCGGCGGCGACCTTGCCGGCGACGAGCGCCCAGACCGAGCCCCAGGCAAAGGCCAGCGCGACCGTGACGACGACGTAGAGGAGGCTCGTGCTCACGAGGTGGACGAACTGCTTGTGGAATTCGAGGTCCTTCTGGAAGTAGACGACGCCCGGGTTCTCCAGGCCCGCGAGCACCGGGATGACCGCCACGACCAGCAGGATCTCCCGGACTGCGGGGGCGTCGAAGAAGTTCGCGGCCGGCCCGGCGATGGCGGCGACGATCCCCGCGAGCAAGAGGCCGCGGACGATCTGGAGCGTCCACGCCGTGTCGAGATAGCGGTCGACGTCGTCCTCGCGGCGCTGGATGAGCGCGGCCGTAAATCCCAGGTTCGAGAAGCGCTGGAGCCCGGTCAACACCAGGAGCGCGATGCCGATCAGCCCGAAGTCGTCGGGCGTGAGCAGGCGCGCGAGGACGAACAGCGCGACGAGTTCGAACCCGCGGCTGGTGACGTTCAGCGCCGTCATCCAGACGCCCGAGCGCGCCGTCCTGGTCGCCAGGTCCCCGCCCGGGAGGAACGACTGCATCACCGCGCGCAGGCGTCGGCGGATCACACTCTCACCTGTCCCGCGCTCGCGGATCCGCCTCGGGTGCGCTCGGTCGTCGGGGCGGGCTCAGTCGTCCGGGCGGGTTCAGTCATCGACGAACTGCTCGAACCAGCACTCGAGCCAGGTGAGGTCCCAGAGCCGGTAGCCGTGGTCGGCGCGCCCGGCCGCGTGTTCGTCGAGCAGTCCCTGCAACGCTCCGCGGTCGAACGACTCGCGCGCTCCCAGTCGTTCGAGTTTCCCGCGGGCGAACACCCGCAGGTCCCCGCGGAACCACTCCGTCACCGGGACACCGAAACCCTGTTTCGAGCGATTCAGGATGGAATCCGGGATCTCGGGTGCGAACGCACGCTTGAGCAGCCACTTGCCCTCGCCGTCGCGGTACTTGTACTTCGCGGGCACGCGGGCGGCGAACTCGACGAGTTCGTGGTCGAGGAAGGGTGAACGCCCCTCGATCGAGTGGGCCATCGTCGCCCGGTCGGCCTTGACGAGCAGGTCGTCGGGGAGATACGTCTCGATGTCGACCTGCAGGAGTCGGTCGAGTCGCGTCGGCCCGTCGGCGTTCCGGAACGCCTCGCGCATGGTGGCGAGTTCGTCCGTCTCGTCCGTCTCGTCCGTTTCACCCGCCTCGTCGCCCCGCGACCTGCTCGCCTCGTTCTCACCCTTCCACGCGCCGCGCAGGTCGTCGCCCAGCGCGTGACAGATGAACTCGGCGTAGCGCTCGACGGGGTCGCCGTTCGCACCCCGCAGGAAGCGCCGGGCGTGCTGGAGTTCCCGCCGTGACCGGAGCGACGGGGGCAGGTCGGCGGCGACGTCGCGGGCCGTCTCGCGGAGCGGGCGGGGGATCCGGCTGGCGTACCCGGCGAGTCGGTCGTAGCGATAGCGGTCGTAGCCGGCGAAGTTCTCGTCGCCCGCGTCGCCGTTGAGCGCCACCGTGATGTCGTCGCTGGCGACCTGTGCGACGTGGTAGGTCGGCAGCGCCGAGGGGTCACCGAAGGGCACCTCGAACTCCGAGACGAGTTTCGGCAACACCTCCACCGAGTCCGTCGTGACGGTGTACTCGTGGTGGTTGGTGTCGAAGGTGTCGGCCACCGTGCGGGCGTGGTCGAGTTCGTCGAACGCCGACTCGTCGAAGCCGATGGAGAACGTCTCGATGGGCCGGTCGGTCAGACTGTCCATCAGCGCCGCGACGATCGTCGAGTCGATGCCCCCCGACAGGAAGAGGCCGACTGGCACGTCGCTTCGCATCCGCAGGCGGGTGGCCTCCCGGAGTTTGTCGCGCAAGCCGTGGGCCAGCGCCGCCGGCGAGTCGTCGAACTGCCGGCGAAAGGAGAGCGACCAGTAGGAGTCCCGCCGGAGGCCGTCCTCGTCGACGATCGCGTACTCGCCTGGCCCGAGCGAGGCGATGTCCGCGAACCCGGTGGCCGGGCCGGGGACGTAGCCGTAGGTGAGAAACTCCCGGAGTGCGGGCAGGTCGGGTTCGGCCTCGACGGCGGGGTCGCTGAGCAGCGTTGTGACCGTCGAACCGAACCAGAACGACGCCGAATCGGGGTCGTGGCGGTAGAACAGCGGCTTCTGTCCCATGCGGTCGCGGGCGAGAAAGAGCCGTTCGGCCTCCTCGTCCCAGATGGCGAAGGCGAACATCCCGCGGAGGTGTTCGAGGCAGTCGACGCCGAACTCCTCGTAGGCCGCGAGCAGGACTTCGGTGTCCGAGCCAGAGTCGAAGGAGTAGCCGTCGAGGCGCTCGCGCAACTCGCGGTAGTTGTAGATCTCGCCGTTGAAGACGATCCGGTAGCGGCCGTCGTCGCTGGCCATCGGCTGGGCACCGGCGGGGGTCAGGTCGAGGATGCTCAGCCGGCGAAAGGCGAGGACGACGGGGGCGCTGACGTACACACCGCGGTCGTCCGGTCCTCGCTGGGGCATGCAGTCGGCCATCGCCTCGCCCAGCGCGTCCCCCGACGGGTCAGAAAAGGACAACTTGCCGCCGATTCCACACATCGATTGGTCGACTTACTGCAGGTAGTGTCTTAGTTCGTGTGTTTCGTGGCAACTCCCAGACTCCGTGTGTCGCGACGCCGTGCGGTCCGACTGCTCCTGCGGACTCGGCTGGGCCCGATGCCGGCCGGTGCCGCCCTGTACCGGCTGGTGTCGCCCGGTGGTGGCCGATATCGCTCGATGGATCAAACGCCTACTTGTTCGTCGAGAAGACACTTACCGCGGCCGCGACTCGTCGCTATCGTGAACCGTCGCAGATACCTGTCGGTCGCCGGGGCCGCGCTCGCCGGCGCCGTCACGGGCTGTCTCGACGACAGCGCCGGCACGCCAGGCGATGGTGGGTCGACGGGAGACCTGTCGGGTACTGCCCCGCAACCCGCGACTCCCACCGGATCGGCCTCGACCGACGACGGGGGTACCGACCCGCCAGATACCGTCACCCCGGGAACCCGGACTACGGGAACCCGCGCCGCGACGCCGCCGTCCATCGACGTCGAGACGCCCGCACCCGGGGAGTGTGAGGCTCCGTCCCGACCGAAGCCGTCGACCGGTGAGGGGTTACCCGACCCGAGGGAGTACCCCGACCCGCCGGACCGGATCGAACCTGAGCCAGTCAAATCGTACCTCGAAGCCTACGAGGGAGCCTACCGGTACAACTATCGGCTGGCGGACCTGGCCGAAGACGGTGCCTGCGTCGAGAACTTCGAGACGTACGTCGAGGGGAGTACCGTCTGGCAGACCGAACGGGGAATCGTCGGTGAGGTCGTCACCTGGGGGTCGTACACCGGGACGACCTGTTCGGAGACCAGCGGCACCGACACGGCCACACCGCTCCCCCATGCCGATTTCTTCTCACAGCCTGCCTACTATCTCGTCACCGAACGGTTTCTCGTCCTGGACGGGACCGTCGTCGAGTGCTGGGAATAGCGGGATAGAGCTTCAATACCTCGGAGAGCGTCTCTCCTCCGTGGATTCCTCGAACCCGGCCGGCGCGTCGCTACTGGGGGGGCTCCTGGTCGCGGCACTGATTGTCTGGTTTCTCTGGGACCTGTTTTTCGCGAGCGTCGACCTGCTGGTGCTCGCGGACGGCGTTCCGTGGGTCGCCGCGGCCGCCGCGGTGGCGCTCTCGTTGCACTACTCGGCCTATCGGCTTCGGCGCTATCAGGAACGCGGGTACTGACGACCGATACAGGCTGTAGATCTACCACGTGAGTTGGCACAACCTCCGCAACCGCAGCTATCGTCGTGCGATGGAAGCCCTCGGCCCGCGAGCCCGCCTCACGGGTCGTGTCTCCCCGTTCGGCAAGTGGCGCGTGGCGCCACGCACGCCTCGCCCTTCCAGTCCGCCGGAAGAGCAAGCTCTTCCGAGCCCTGACTCGCTTCGCTCGACAGGACGCCAGGAAGAACATTGTGGAGTCAGCTACCGAATGTTCAACGTCGAAACGGCCTGTGCAACGGGATTCATCCTGGCGGACTGAAAGGGCGAGGGCCGCTGGCGGGGCGAAGTCCCGTGGTCGCCTGAGCGGGCCCTATTCGAGCGAGTGCGGTGCGGTGCTGTTGTCCGAGCGAGAATATCCCGCTCAGCGACCGCCAGCGGCCCGAGGGCTTTCAACCCACTATGTCGAGTGCGGTGCTGTCGCCGAAGTCACTCCTCACCGTCTATCCCGATCGACGAGCAACCGCTCGTACACCGTCTCGAAGTTCCCAACCATCGTGTCCACGTCGAAGTGCTCGGTGGCACGCCGCCGCGCGTTCTCACCCAGATCCGACGCCACGTCCGGATTGTCGAGCACGAGCAACAGCGCGCGGGCCATCGCGGCGTCGTCGCCCACCTCGAAAAAGAGGCCCGAGTCGTAGGCCTCCAGCAGTTCGCTGTTGCCGTCGACGGGCGTCGCCACGCACGGGAGGCCGGCGGCCATCGCCTCCAGCAGCGCGCCGGGCAACCCCTCGTAGTGTGAGGGGAAGACGAACGCGTCCATCGCCGCCAGCAGGTCGGGCACGTCGTCGCGAAGGCCCGCGAAGTGGACGCTCTCCTCGACGCCCAGATAGCTCGCCTTCGCCTCCAGGTGGGCCCTGCGCGGACCGTCACCCACCACGAGAAGATGTGCGTCGGGCCGTTCCTCGCGGACCGTGACCCAGGCGTCGAGCAGTTCGTCGTGGCCCTTCCGGTCGATGAGTCGGCCGACGGTCCCGACGAGCGGCGCGTCCCCTGGAACGCCGAAGGAGTCACGCAACCCTTCGGGCGGGTCGCGGTCGAACGTCGAGAGGTCCCGACCGTTGTGGACGACGCTGACGCGCTCCGCGGGGACCCAGTAGTTCCGGACGAACCGCGCGCCCGACTGTGAGTTCGAGACGACGTGGTCCGCAAAGCGGGTGGTGAGGTTGTCGAGTCGCTGGGCGAGGTCGTGTTCGCCCGTCGGAACGAGCCTGATACCGGTGATGACGACAGTTTCGGGGGCGACGAGACGGGCGACGCGGGCGATCAGGTTGTCGTAGGTGAGAAACGACTGGAGGATGTCGGGGCGTTCGCGGCGTACGACCGAGAGAAACTTGAGGGGTGCGACGGCGTAATCCAGCGGGTTCGCCGCACCCTCGACGGCGAAGGCGTGGTCGTCGGAGGTCACACCCGTCACGCCGAGCGTACGAAGCGCCACCTCGTCGGCGAGACGGTCCGCGAGCGGGTTCTGCTCGAAGATGGTCCAGACGGTGACGTCGTAGCGGTCGTGGTCGAGGTTGTTCGCCAGGTCGACGAGCGTGCGCTCGGCACCGCCCACCGAGAGCGCCGTGACGAACAGCCAGAGTCGGACCCGTTCCCCCTCCGCGCTCCCGCCATCCTCGTCACCTTCGCCACCCTCGCCCCTGTCCATGTCCGGGATTCGACGGGTGCCCGAAAATAGATGCCGGTCGGGGTAGCGTCGGGCTCACGGCGTGGAGGACGAGCGACGGACTCGGGCGAGACTGCCACCGGACACCGTCGAAAGAGCCACCAGACGCCGTCGAAAGACCCCCGACGCCGTCGGGAAACGATATAACGGGGCCGGGCGTTCGACATGTATGCGGGTCACGCAGGTCGCACACGTCTATCATCCCTCTTTCGGCGGCATCGAGAACTACGTCCACCGGCTCAACACCTCCCTGCGAGCGGACGGCCACGACGCCCGCACGGTGACGACCGATGCGAGCCTCTCGCCCGACAGCCCCGTCGCCCCCGACCCCCACGCCGTCTACTGCAAGACCACCTTCTCCGTCGTGCGAAACCCCTTCTCTCTCGAACTGTTCAATCGCCTCCGTACGGACCGCTCGGACGTCTACCACCTCCACAGCCCCTGGTTCTTCCCGAGTCTCGAAGCCGTCGCCGCCCTCCCGAAAGACGCCCCCGTCGTGATGACAATCCACGGCGTCCACACCCCGACGACGACGCCCCTCTCCAAGGCGCTCTGGGTCGGCTACCGGCCGGTCGCGCAGTGGATACTCGACAGGGTCGACCGGATCATCCTCCTCGGGGCGGCCGAGCGCCGGCGACTCACCGACCGCTTTCGCGTCCGCCCCGAGCAGGTCGCGATCGTCCCGAACGGTATCCAGCCCGAAGCCTACGACGTGCCCCCGGACGCCGTCAAGGCCTTCCGCGAACGCTACAGGATCGACCCAGACACGCCGACGCTGCTGTTCGTCGGCCGACTCGTCGACGTCAAGCGCCCCGAGTTACTGATCGACGCGGTGACCGACCACCTCCCCGACGAGGACCTGCAGGTGCTCGTCGTCGGCAAGGGCGACCCCGAGTACGTCGGCTCGCTGGTCGCACGGGCCGACGCCCGTGTGCGATTCCTCTCGAACCTCGAATTCGAGGAACTCAAGGCCGCCTACCACGCCTCGGACGTGTTCTTCTCGCTGGGCACCTCCGAGGGGCTCTCGACGGTGCTGCTGGAGGCGATGAACGCCAGACTCCCCGTTGTGACGACGCCCGCGGGCGCGAACGCGGACGTGGTGAGCGACCCCGAGAACGGGCACGTCCTCCCGATGGACGCCTCCAGCGCGGACGTCGCCGGCGCCATCCGGTCGATACTGGCCGACGAGGACGAGCGCCGGGCCGTCGGCGAGCGCAACCGAGACCTCGTGCGCTCGGAGTACGCCTGGGACCGCGTCTACGAGGGCATCCGCGACGTCTACGAGGACGTCACGAGCTGACGGCGTGGCCGAGGGCGACCCTCACGAAGCGAAACGGTTCCGGGCATCAGGCGACCCCCGCCACGGTGTACCCGAACCCGCGTTCGACGACAGTCGCGTCGAACCCCGCCGCCACGAGGCGCTCGTGGAGGTCGTCGGGCGAGTAAAAGTGCGAGTCGAAGCCCACGAGCTGTTCGGCGACCACGAGCCCCCGTCCGCGGAGCGTCGTCGGGTCGAACTCGCGGACCACGAGGACGCCGCCCGGTCGTAGCGCCCGGTGGGCGGCCGCGAACACGCCGTCGACGTCGGCCATGTGGTGGAGCGCGTCGACGATCAACACTGCGTCGGCACTCCCGTCGGCTACCGGCAGCGTCGCGGCATCACCCTGGACCGTCACGAGTCCCTTTCCGTGTGCCTCCCGGAGCATCCCGCGCGCCGCGTCGACGACGACCGTCTCGTAGCCGTCGAGGGCCCGCGACGCGCGACCGGTACCGCCGCCGACATCGAGGACGCGCTCGACCGGTCGCTCGGCGAGGGCGAACCCGGCTTCGAGCGTCGCCCGGTCCGCCCGCCACATCCCGAGGTCGTAGAGGCGCGCGAACCGGTGAAAGGGGGAGACATCGCCCAGCGCCATACCTGACGAAGGCGGTCCCGCCCCAAAGAGTCTGCCCTCGGTCGCTCGTCCTGGAGAGACCGCTTCGACCGCCGGGTACATCCGCCCGCGTGTCGTACCGGCGCGCGATGCGGTTCGAACTCGTCGGCTGGCCCGAAGACGGGGTCAAACTCGCGCTCGACTACCGCGCGTTCAGCTACGCCGGCAAGTTCGTCGTGACGAACACCGGGAAGGCGGTCGCGCTCGCCACAGTCGACGAGGACGCGAGCCCCGAGTCCGAACTGGGGGGCGGCGGCGACGGGGACAGCGTCAGCCACGGCGAGGACCCCAGACCCCCGCCAGCGACCGACGTCGAGGGCGTCGTCGACCCCGACGGGCACGTCCTGGGTGCGGTCGCGTTCAACGCCGACCGGACGGACCCCGACACCTGGTGGCTGCGGTACGTCACCGTCCGGGGCGACCGCCGCGGCGAGGGCATCGGCCCCCGGCTCGTCGCGTTCACTACCGAGCGTCTCCGCGAGCGTGGCGTCGAGCACGTTCGCATCGCCGTCAACAACCCTTACGCCTACGAAGCGCTCTACCGCGCGGGGTTCGCGTTCACCGGCGAGGAGACTGGCATCGCCGAACTCGTCCTCTCGTTCCCCGCCACTGACGACTCGCGAGAAACCTACCAGTCGGGCCTCGACCTGTTCCGCGAGCGCGGCCCCGACGCCGACGAGCGGTCGTTCCTCGACCGCAAATCGGGGGCCCACCCGCCCGATGTCGTCGACCCGGCGGAGTGACCCAGGCGTCGACTGGCAGTGTCGATCAGTCGGCGTCGACCAGTCGGTGTCGCTCAGGCCGCCAGCGCGTCGGTGTCGACGGGTGACTCGAAGAGGCGCGCATCGCAGTCTTCACAGGAGACGGCGGCGACCTCGTGGCTCGTACAGCACGACTCCCGGGTCTCGGTGTCGAACGTGAGCACGCCGGCACAGTTCGGACAGGTCTCCAGAAAGACGCGTAACCCGCCGGTGAGACGGACGCGGTCCTCGGACGCGAGCGACTCCCAGTCGTCGAGTCGGTCGGCGAGGAGGTCGGCGGCCGCCAGATCCGCGCGGGCGGCCGGCCGGGACTCCCAGATCCCCACGCGCCGGCCGTCGACGACCGCGACGACCGACCGGTTCCGGTCGACGAGTTCTGCGTCCACGTCGGGGTCGACGACTCCCAGGCGCGACAGCGGGCCAGCCCAGTTGCCGTCGCCATCAGTATCGCCGCTGTCGAGGTCGTCCATCCGCGTGTGCCACTGCTCCCGGAAGGAGTCAGTCAGACAGTAATCGTCGCCGCGGCAGGGTTCGAGCGCGCCGACGTCGAGGAGAACTCCCTCGATGTCGAGGTCGGGATCGGGCTCACCTCCCCGCTCGCCCGGGTGGACCAGCAACTCCTCGTCGGGCGTCTTGCCGAACGCCGAGAGGACGCGTTCGGGGAGGTAGCGCTTCGTCAGCGCGGGCGTCCCGGGCACGAGATAGCCCCGGAGCCAGACGGCGAGGAGTCCTACCAGGAGCAAACCGATGGCGACGGCGACCGCGACGGCCGCGTCGACCACGAACGCGAGCCAGGTGCCGACGAGCAGGGACCCCGACCACGCGATGGCGACGTTCACCAGTGTACAGGGGAGACAGCGGTTCTCCCCGGTGTACTCGGGCTGTCGGAGCCGTTCGACGAGTCCCTGGGTCTCGGTCATACCCGCCGGAACGGGGCGGGCGGAATTGAATCTGGCGGGCGCGCGTGGCGCTGGATCCGGCGGGCACGTCCGCAAGTCACGGCGGTGGGACAGTCACGGAGGTGCGTGTGACACCGCGCGTGGGCCGCGCGCCGGCCGAAATCGGGCGGATTTCGCGCCACAGCGAGCCGTTTCGTGGGGTCGATCCCCCACCACTTATAAAAGAATCGCCAGCACGCGTCCCGATCGGGGGATATATTTATAATGAATCATGTGCTGGATTGACACGGAGCGGCCGACCATGGCACGTGATAGCGACAAGCGCAACTTCGCGCTCAGGACGGAGGATGGAGAGGAAGTCAGCGTCTTCTCGGGGAGCACACCCCGGCAGGCGGCACTGAAGGCGGCGCGTGACCTCGACGAACCGGGGTCCAGCGAGGACGCCGCCGACCGAGAGCCGATCCGGCTCCGGGAGAAAGGCACGACGAAGGTCCACGTCTACGAGGGCTGGGCCTGGAAGGAGTCCCCACCGGAGGTGGACATGGACGAGTGGGACGCCGACAGTCCCGACGAGGTCTGGATGAACCAGGTCGACGAGATCACGAAAGCGAACGTCTCCAAACAGGGCGTCGAACACCTGGACGAGATCTGAGCCGGGGATCTCGTCTCAACTACCCCAGACTTCACAGCGACGACAGCGGCCGCGACGCGCAACGGACCCTCACCGTGACCCAGCCGTGGCGTTGCTTTTCTCTTCTCTCCCCCCGTCGTCCAGGACGACGCGTGTTGTCCAGCGGCACGTACGACGGTAGCGGGCGCTCGCGTGCGTGAACTACTTAGCCCGTGGCGCCCCGACAGGGAGACGCGTGGCTCTCACCCGGCCACACCGGGCGCACGACGCGCGGGATGACCGGCCGTCTTCCTGCCACGCGACACTGACCGCGGAGCGACGCTGCCCTCGTCAGCCCGTTCGGTGAGCCGGTGGGGTCGTCGTACCCGCTGTCCTCTTCCCGGCTCGTCGCGTCCCGTTTTTTATATCCACACACAGGCGCACGCGAGCCGATCTCCGACGGTGACTCCTCCCGGTACGACAGGCGGGTGGCTCCCGGTGTGGGTCGCCCGCTCGCGACGGGTCGTGTCGTCCGGTTGATTGAGAGAGCGCCCCATGAAATCGCATGACGTGGCGGTCATCGAAACGACGGCCTTAAGTGGTGGCCACCCATCGGAGGTAATACGAAGCGGCGCGGGGCCGACGCCCCGACCGCACTCGCATCCGTGCCCGGTCGGCGGGCACCGACCTGCCGTGGTCGGAACGATGCCCTTAAGTGTAACAGGGCATTCGGCTGTGATGCGAACGTGGCCTGGTCGAGGCCGACACCGCTCGACCGAGCTGGACCTGACAGCCCGCCGCGGCGCACGGACGCGTCTCGATGGGTTTAATACCCTTCGCGGGGTACGTTCAGGTCCGCGAGAAATGAGGATTCCACCCCTGCGGTCCGCCGTACAGATGGGATCTGATGTTAGCCCTGGTAGTTCGGTGACACTCGGTCGGCGAGTGTCGTCGGACGCTTAAACGATAGCGAAAAGAGATCACACTCATCGAGTGTGTTCCCGCCTAACCCCCCTGCTCTGCAGGGGACATTCCGGTTGATCCTGCCGGAGGCCATTGCTATCGGAGTCCGATTTAGCCATGCTAGTCG
>Ga0207813_100361_pt1 | contig 27529 bp, 27 predicted proteins | sample A23E3SouthBayCA_2_FD_187730 | JGI IMG/M metagenome (GOLD analysis project Ga0207813, IMG submission 187730) | Aerobic enrichment media microbial communities from Eden Landing Ponds, California, USA - A23 E3 (4) (SPAdes) | ecosystem: Environmental > Aquatic > Marine > Unclassified | place... | reverse complement strand
CGAGCGCGGGGCCGTCCGCCGTGACGGCGTCGCGGAGCGCCTGTACGCCGCCGCGCGCGCTCTGCGTGTGCGCGACCGCCGCCACGTCTCGGGGAAGCCCGAGAAGTTCCGCGAGCGTCCCCGCCACGTCACCCTCCGCGAGCGGCGGCGTGGTCGTCGCGAACGCCACGAGTTCGAGGTCGTCGGGGTCGTGCGCGCTCTCCCGCATGGCGTCCCGCGCGGCGGCGTGCGCCATCGTCACCGAGTCCTCGTCCGCGGCCGCGACCGCCTTCGTGTCCACGCCGCGCGCGTGAACGGACGCGAGCGCCGCGTCAAGCTCTTCCGCGCTGATGCGCGCTCGGGGCGTGTACACCCCGAGGGAGTCGAGCGCGTTCACGCCCATCCCTCCTCGAAGACGTGCACCGCGACGGCTCCACCGCTTCCCCCGACGTTGTGCGTCAAGCCCCGCGACAGTCCCGAGACCTGGCGGTCGCCCGCCTCGCCGCGGAGTTGCTTGAACACCTCCACGACCTGCCCGCCGCCGGTCGCGCCGATGGGATGGCCCTTCGACTTCAGGCCGCCGGAGAGGTTCACCGGGCGCTCGCCGCCGGGTTCGGTCGCGCCGGACGCGACGTACGGCCCGGCCTCGCCGCGCTCGCAGAACCCGAGGTCCTCGTACGCGAGGAGTTCCGCGATGCTGAAGCAGTCGTGGACCTCCGCGAACTCCACGTCCTCGGGTCCCACGTCGGCTTCGTCGTACGCCTGCTCGGCGGCGCGCTGGGTCGCCGGAATCTCGGTAAGGCTCGGCCGCTGGAACAAGCCGACGCGGCCGCTGGACTGGCCCGCGCCCGCGATGCGAATCGGCGCGTCGGTGAGTTCCTCGGCGGCGTCCCGCGACGCCACCAATACCGCGCTCGCGCCGTCCGAGGTCGGACAGCAGTCGAACAGATTCAGCGGGTCCGCGACCGCGGGCGCGTTCATCGCGTCCTCCAGATTCGTCTCGAATCCCAGCTGAGCGTGCGGGTTCTTCGCGCCGTTCGCGTGGTTCTTCACCGCGACCCGCGAGAGGTGTTCGCGCGTCGTGCCGTGCTCGGCCATGTGCGCGTCCGCCATCTGCGCGTACACGCCGGAGAACGTCGTGCCCGCCATGCGCTCCCACTCGGTCTCGCCGGAGACGCCGAGCCACTCGCCCGTGCGCTCGCTCGACACGTCGTTCATCACTTCGAATCCGCCCGCCAGCGCCACGTCGGCGACGCCCGCGCGCACGGCGAGCACGGCCTGTCGGAGCGCGACGCCGCTCGCCGCGCACGCGTTCTCGACGCGCGTCGTCGCCGTGCCGTTCAACCCCGCGAACTCCGTGACCGCGGGACCGGGCAGTCCCAACTGACGGCCGCCGACGCCGAGCGTGCCGACGTACGCCTCGTCCACCGATTCGCGGTCGAACTCCGCGTCGACGGAGTCCACGGCCGTGTCAACGGCTTCCTTGAACAGGGAGCGATACGACTCGCGCGGGAACGACCCGTAATCGGTCTGGCCCGCGCCCACGACGTACACCTCCTTCATACGGTCGCGTTCCCGGGGCGGATTCAAAACGGTTCCTCATGCGGCCAACCACGCGGGACGACTTATTCTTCGAGGCGGTCCGCTACCGCCGTCATCGCGTCGTCCGCGACAGAAACGCTATCGGTGAGGCTGAGGAAGCCGTGCGCCATCGATGGATAGTGGTGGTGTTCGACCGGCGTGCCCGCGTCGTCGAGCGCGTTCGCGTACGCTACGCCGTCGTCGCGGAGCGGGTCGTGGCCCGCTGTCACCACGGTCGCCTCGGGGAGGTTCGCGTGGTCGCGGGCGCGGAGGACGCTCGCGTACGGGTTCGCGGCGTCCACGGGACTCCGCAGGTACTGCTCCCAGAACCACTCCATGTCCGCGCGGGTGAGCAGCGGGCCGTCCGCGTTCTCGCGGTACGACTCCGTGTCGAACGCGTGGTTCGTGATGGGATAGCAGAGCGCCTGGTGGCTGATTTCGGGGCCGTCGTGGTCGCGGGCGCGGAGCGCGACCGCCGCGGCGAGGTTTCCACCGGCGCTCGTTCCCGCGACCGCGAGGTCGCCCGCGCCGCCGAACGTCTCGGCGTGCTGACTCACCCACTCCAGGGCGGCGTACGCGTCGTCCAGTCCCGCGGGGAACGGATGTTCGGGCGCGAGCCGGTAGTCCACGGAGACGACGACGCGGCCGGTGCGCGCGGCGAGTTCCCGACAGAGATCGCCCGCCGATTCCAGCGTCCCGAGCGTCCAGCCGCCGCCGTGGTAGAACACGAGCGTGCCGCACGGGTCGTCGGTGTCCCGGTAGATGCGGAGCGGTATCTCGCCGCGCGGCCCCGGAATTGCGAGGTCGCGCACGAATTCGATAGAGCGGGAGGACCCGCCGAACACGTCGTCCTCCACGCGGCGTGCGGACTCGACGCTCACCGCGTGCCACTCGGGGACGCCCATCGCCTCTATCCCGCGGATTTCGGCCGCGAGTTCGTCGTCCAGCGTCACGATCGGCCCGACGCGGGCCCGCCTAATAGACTCCGGGGACGAGGCGGTACGGAACGCGCTCGCAGTAGTCGTCGTAGCCGTCGAGTTCGCGGCGGAGCGCGCGCTCTTCCACCCGGATGCGGTACGCGTACCCGACGCTCACGCTCGCGGCGACGGCGAGGACGCCCGGCCACGTGCCGAGCGCGAGACCGACGCCGAGGATGGCGAGGAAGCCGCCCGTGTAGGCTGGGTGGCGGACGACGCCGTACGGTCCGCGCGCCACGACGGCCTGGTCGTCGGTCACGGTGACCGACCGGTCGAAGGCGTCGCCGAGCGTGCGGATGCTGTACCAGCGGATTGCGACGCCCGTGACCGTCGCGAGCACGCCCGTCCAGAACACGGGCACCGCCAGTCCGCCGAATGTCGCCCACGCCGGCGCGCGGAACGCGAGCCAGAACCCGACGAGGAACCCGAGGCCGGTCGCGACGGATAACACCACTCGGGAGTTCGAGTCGAGGTCGAGGCCGTCGTCGCTTCCGCGTGCGTCGTCCACGACCTCGGGGAGGCTCCACGCTGTCCAGATCGCGGCGAGCACGTACACGTGCGGCGGCGTCAGGCCGAGGACCGTCACGCGCGGAGCGTCTCCGCCCGCGGTGAAAAAGTCACTCCAAGAGCTGGGGTTTCCCGAACGGCAGTTCGTCGAACAGGACGTAGTGAACCAGGACGGCGACGGCGAACAGGACGGCGAGCACCGACAGCAGGCGTTTCGTGTTCATACCCGAAGTTGTGTCGCGGACGCCATAACCGTTGTCCGACGACCGGAATTCCACATCGCTAAACGTCGCCGGGCGATACCGGCGAGTGATGTCCGATAGAGACCTCGAACGGAATCTGACGTCGATACACAGCATCGCCGTCATCGTCGGCACCATGATCGGCGCGGGAATCTTCGTCGTCACGGGCGAAGCCGCCGCCATCATGGGGCCGGCGGTGCCGCTCGGCTTCCTCGTTGGCGTCCCCGTCGTCCTCGCGACCGCTGTCGTCTACTCCGTCTACATGAGCGGCCCGCTCGGCGACCACCCGGGCGGTGCGTACATGCACATCTCGCGCACGTGGAACTCCACGCTCGTCGGCTACGTCTTCATCTGGCTGAAGACGGTGGCGTTCATCGGCGCGCAGGCCGTGTTCGCCACCGGGTTCGGGAACGCGATGGGGTACTGGCCCGTCTTCGACTTCCTCGGCGCGACCGAGTGGGCGGTCGTCTTCCTCACCGCGTTCTACCTCGTCCACCTCGTCGGCGTGGACGTGTTCGGCCGCACGCAGGCCGCGATGACCGGCCTCCTCGTCGCCATCCTCCTCCTGCTCGGCCTCCCGGGACTGCTGCACGTCGACCCCGGGAACTTCAGCCCGCTCTTCCCCGCGGAGACGTTCGGAAGCGGGTTCGTCGCGCCGTTCGTCGCCGGGACGAGCGCCATCTTCTTCTCCTACATCGGGTTCGAGTCGCTCGCGCAGACCGCGGGCGAGACGGAGAACCCCCGCGAAACCCTGCCGAAGGTGTTCACGGGGAGCGTAATCGGCGTCGGTGCCATCTACCTCCTCGTGAGCGTCGTCGTGCTCGGCGTCCTCCCCTGGCAGCAGGTCGCCGACTCCGGCACGCCGCTCACGGACGCCGCCGCGACCTACTTCCCGGTCGGCACCGCCGGCATCGTCGCCGTCGGGAGCATCCTCGCGTACGCCACCACCGCGAACTCCGGGTACGTCGCGCCCTCCCGCATCCTCTACAGCCTCGGCCGCGACGGCCTCATCCCGGACGCCCTCACGCACGTCAACGACCGCTTCGGCACGCCGGACGTGGGCCTCACCATCACCTGGGGTATCTCCGTCCTCCTGGTCGCCACCTCCACGTTCAGTTACGCGCTGAACGTCTCGCTCGGCGCGCTCGTCCTCATGTACCTCGCGCACTCCCTCTCCGTCGTCGCGCTCCCCCACGTCAACCCAGAGCTCTACGAGCGCAGCGACCTCCTGCTCTCCCCCGCGACGCTCGCCGCCGTCGGCCTGTTCAGCGCCGCCGCGATGGCCGTGTTCGCGTGGCAGACGCTCTCCTTCGGCTCCATCGCGAGCGCGCTCGACCTGCTCGCCGCCGGCCGCGTCGGCGACGCGCTCCTCGCGAACAACGTCCTCCTCCTCGCCGCCTGGCTGCTCGTCGGCCTCCTCATCTACGCCGGCTACCGCGCCCGAACCGACGGCTCGCTCCCGAACCGCCTCCCCCTCGGCTTCCTCGACGAGGAGTGAGGAAGGCCTACGGGACACCGGGTTCTCGCGTCCTGTATGGACACGACACGGGAGGCCGCGCGCGAACGCGACGCGGCCGACCCCCTCGCCGAGTACCGCGACCGTTTCGATGTGCCCGACGACTACTACGTCGACGGAAACTCCCTCGGCCCGCTCTCCGACGACGCCGAGGACGCGCTCGACCGCGTCGTCGAGGAGTGGCGCGACCTCGGCATCCGCGGGTGGACCGACGCGAACCCGCCGTGGTTCCGGTACGGCGAACACCTCGGCGACCGCCTCGCGCCGCTCGTCGGCGCGCGCGACCACGAGGTCGTCGCCGCGAACAGCACCACCGTCAACATCCACACGCTCGTCGGGACGCTCCTCAACGGGCTCGACGACCCGCTCGTGCTCGTGGACGAACTCAACTTCCCCACGGACACGTACGCCGTCCGCGCCCAGTTACGCAACCGCGGATTCGACCCGGACGCTCACACGGTAGTCGTCGAGAGTTCCGACGGCCGCACCATCGACGAAGCGGACGTGGAGGCCGCGCTGACCGACGACGTGGACCTCGTCTTCCTCCCCTCCGTCCTCTACCGGAGCGGCCAACTCCTCGACCTCGAACGCCTCACCGAGGCCGCGCACGCCCACGACGCGTACGTGGGATTCGACCTCGCGCACTCCGTCGGCGTCGTCCCGCACGACCTCCACGCGCTCGGCGTCGACTTCGCCGTCTGGTGTAGCTACAAGTACCTGAACGCCGGCCCCGGGTCCATCGCCGGCCTCTACGTCCACGAGCGCCACCACGAGCGGACGCCCGCGCTCGCCGGCTGGTGGGGCCACGAGAAGGACACTCAGTTCGAGATGCGGGACACCTACACGCACGCCGAAACCGCCGGCGCGTGGCAAATCGGGACCGTGCCCGTGTTCGCCGCCGCGCCCCTCGACGGCAGCCTCGACGTGGTTCACGAGGCCGGCATCGACGCCATCCGCGAGAAATCGCTCGCGCTCACCGACTCCCTCATCGACCTCGTGGACGACCGACTCGACGACGACTTCTCGGTAGGGTCGCCCCGCGACCCCGAACGCCGGGGCGGGCACGTCGCCATCGAACACCCCGACGCCGCCCGCATCACCGAGGCGATGAAAGACCGAGGAATCGTCGGCGACTTCCGCCCGCCGAACGTCTTCCGCGTCTGCCCGAGCCCGCTCTACACACGCTTCGAGGACGTGTACGACGTAATCGAGGAGCTACGGGAGGTGGCCGAGACAGAGGGCTACCGCGAGTACGCGCTCGACGGCGACGTCACCTAGGGCTAAGTCCCTCCCCCGACGAGGGCGCGTATGGAGTTCGACCTCTCCGGGCAGACGGTAGTCGTCACGGGCGGCACGCGCGGCATCGGCCGCGCTATCGCCGAATCGTTCGCGGACGCGGGCGCCGACGTGGTGCCGACCTCGCGCAGCCACGACGACGTGCAGGACGCCGCCGACGCGATGCGCGACTACGGCGTCGAATCGCTCGCCGTCCCCACCGACGTCACCGACGAAGCCGCCGTCCAGCGACTGTTCGCCGACACCGCAAGCGAGCTCGGAAGCGTGGACGTGGTCGTGAACAACGCCGGCGTCAACCCCGACGGCGCGCTCGGCCCGCCCGAGGACGTCGCGACCGAGGACTTCGACTTCGTGACGGACGTGAACCTCCGCGGCGCGTTCCTCTGCGCGAAACACGCCGCCGAACACCTCCAGGAGGCCGGCGGCTCCCTCGTGAACGTCGCGAGCGTCGGCGGCCTCGTTGGGCTGCCGCGCCAGCACCCCTATGTCGGGTCGAAGCACGGCCTCGTCGGGCTAACGAAGTCGATGGCGCTCGACTGGGCGCCCGACGTTCGCGTGAACGCGCTCGCCCCCGGCTACGTCAGCACCGACCTCACGGAGGAACTGGAGGAGAACGAGCGACTCCGGGAGTCCATCGAGCGCCGCACGCCCCTCGACCGGTTCGCGGAACCCGAAGAAATCGGTGGTCCGGCGGTGTTCCTCGCGAGCGACGCCGCCGCCTACGTGACGGGCGAAGTTCTCACCGTCGACGGCGGGTGGACCGCGCGCTGACACCGGGCTGTCCACCGGCGACAGAGGCAAGTGTTGCTTGAGAACGTCAGGCGCGATTGGTTTTCCCGTGATAACCAACACCATACTTATTGTTCATGCGAGTTCTACGTGCTATCGGGTGCGGATTACCAATGGTTAACGACTCCCACGAAGACACGTATCGCGCGACGGACGACCGTCGCTTCGCAGAGTTCGACCGCCGAGACTTCCTGAAGGCCAGCGGGGTCGCGGGAGCCGCGGGACTCACCGGGTTCGCGGGCTGTATGGGCGGCGGCGGTGACGACTCGCTGACGTTCGGCGCCATCCACCTGCTCTCCGGGTTCGCCGCGGTCTACGGAGAATCCGCCCAGCTCGGATACGAGATGGCGCGCGAAGAGATAAACAACAACGGCGGCATCGACGGCAGTGAAATCGGCGAGATAATCTACCGGGACAGCGAGGGCGACGGCCCGACCGGCGTGGAAGCCGCGCGCTCGCTCGTCCAAGAGGAGAACGTCGACGGCCTCCTCGGCCTCGACTCCAGCGGCGTCGCACTCTCCGTCGCGCCCGTCGTCGAACAGCTCCAGACGCCGTTCATGATCACGCACGCCGCGACACCGTTCGTCACCGCACGAGACGGGTCCAACGCGGTCGGGAACGACTACGTGTTCCGCGACGGCGTGAACCTCGCGCAGAACGTCTACGGCTCGGCCGTCACCGCGAGCGAGACCGACGCGACGACGTGGACGACCATCGGCCCGAACTACGCCTTCGGAACCCAGACCTGGGACTACTTCAAGGCGTACACGCAGGGAATGGACCTCGGGTACGAGTACCTCGACGACGCGACCGCGTACCCCGAACTCGGCGCGGGCGACTTCACGCCGTACATCAACAAGGTGTTGAACGCGGACCCGGACGGCGTCATCACGAGCCTCTGGGGCGGCGACCTCATCACGTTCATCAATCAGGCGAAGAACTCGAACTTCTTCGAACGGATCGACAACGTCCTCATGACGGTCGGCGCCGCGACGGACGTTCTCCGCCCCATGGGGAGCAACATGCCGGACGGCCTGCAGGCCGGGACGCGGTACTGGTTCGACGCGCCGGACAGCGAGGCGAACAACACGTTCGTCCAGAACTTCCGCGACCGCAACGACGGCCGCTACCCCTCGTACAACGCGCAGAACGCGTACACCGCCCTCTACCTCTACAAGAACGCCATCGAAGGCGCGGGTGGCACCGACCCGAACGGCATCATCGACCAGTGGGACGGCATGCAGTACGAGGCGCCGGTCGGAGACTTCACCATCAACGGCCAGAGCAACCAGGCCGTGTTGCCGGCCGTCTGGGGGACGACCAGTTACTCGGAGGACCGCGGTATCACGCTTCTCGACCCGGTCGAGCGCATCGACGCGCCCGCGGAAGAGCTGCGGTCGCTCCTCGAAGGAACCGACCTGCCTGCTGGTGTCTAATCCAGCATGGCACTACCGATTCAAGAAGTACTCACGGGACTGAGCCTGGGGAGTCGCTACTTCCTCGTCGCTATCGGACTCAGTCTCATCTTCGGCGTGCTCGGCGTGTTGAACTTCGCGCACGGCGCGCTCTACATGATCGGCGCGTACGTCTCGCTGACGGTCGCGCAGAACGTCACCGGGAGTTTCTGGGTGGGATTGGTCGCCGCGGGGCTCGCGGTCGGATTGCTCGGCGCGATAATCGAGATGGGGCTGATTCGGCGCGTGTACGACCGCGACGAACTCGACCAGCTCATCCTCACGTTCGCGTTGGTGCTCGTCATCACCGACCTCACGCGGACCGTCTGGGGGTCGGGGAACCAGACGATGGCGACGCCCGAACTGCTCGCGTCGAACGTCCACTTCCTCGGCACCAGCTACCCCGCGTACCGGCTGTTCGTCATCGTCGTCGGGTTCGCCGCGATGGGCGTGTTCTGGTACGCCATCCAGCGAACCTACCTCGGACGGCTGGTGCGCGCCACGTCCAGCGACCGCGACATGGCCGCGCTGCTCGGCGTGAACGTCCCGCGGCTCTACACGGGCGTGTTCTTCGTCGGGAGTTTCCTCGCCGGTATCGGGGGCGCGCTCGCCGCGCCGATGCAGGCGTTCACGCCCGCGCTCGGCGACCAGGTCATCATCAACGCGTTCGTCATCGTCGTCATCGGCGGCCTCGGGTCGTTCACGGGGGCGTTCGTCGGCGCGATGTTCATCGGACTCCTGCAGAGCTTCGGCGTCCTCATCGCGACGGGCGTCGGCCAACTCCTCCCGTTCCTCGCAATGATTCTCGTACTCGTCTTCAGACCGGAAGGACTGTTCGGGGGTGAAGGACAGTGAGCGACGAGACGATTCTCGGCCTGCCGGCACGCCCCACGGCGCTCGCCGCGCTCGCCGTGCTCGTCGTCGCGCCGTTCGTCCTCCCCACGTTCCAGACGTACGTCCTCTCGGAGGTGCTCGTGCTCGCGCTGTTCGCGACCGGGTTCAACCTCCTCTACGGCTACACGGGACTGCTGTCGTTCGGGCACGCGATGTTCTTCGGAGGCGCCGGGTACGCGCTCGGTATCTTCCTCCGTGACGTCGCGCCCTCCCTCCCCTTCGGCGGCGCGACGCCGCTCGTCGCGTTCGCCATCGCGGCCGTCCTCGGCGTCCTCGTCGCGACGGCAATCGCGATTCCGGTCGGCTACCTGAGCGTTCGACTGGAGGAGATCTACTTCGCGATGCTGACGCTGTCGTTCAGCATGGCGCTGTACACGCTCGTGAACCAGAACTACTTCGGCGTCACCAACGGCAGCGACGGCATCCTCGTCCTGCTCCAGACGTCGAACCTGTTCGGGTTCCAACTCTCGCTCTACGACCGGGTGACGTACTACTTCGTCATCCTGCTCGTGGTCGCGCCCGCGATGTACATCCTGTGGCGGGTGTCGAACTCGCCATTTGGCCTCGTGTCGGAGGCCATCCGGGAGAACTCGGAGCGGGCGTCCGGCCTCGGCATCGACGTGCGTCGCCACCAGTGGGGAGCGTTCGTGCTCTCCGCGGTGTTCACGGGTATCGCGGGCGTGCTCGTCGCGCCCCTGCACAGTTCGCTCTCACCGGGCGCGAGCCTCCACTGGACCATCAGCGCCGAACCCGTCATCATGACCGTGTTCGGCGGCCCGTACTCGTTCATCGGGCCGACCGTCGGTGCGCTCTTCTACCGGTACATCCGGTGGGGCATCACGCAGTTCCCGCTGCTGGAAGCGCACTGGCAGCTCGTGTTCGGAACGCTCATCCTCGTCATCGTCGTGTTCGCGCCGCGCGGCGTCTCCGGCCTCCTCAAGTGGGCCGTGGACCGCGTTCGCGGGAACGGAGGTGAGTCGGCGTGACGACCGTGCTCAAAACGGAGGACTTGCGCCGTGAGTTCGGCGCGCTCTGCGCGGTCGACGACGTGAGCGTCGAAATCGACTCGGAGGAAGTCACGTCCATCATCGGGCCGAACGGCGCGGGAAAGACGACGTTCTACAACCTCCTCTCCGGCCGCCTCGACCCGACTGCGGGCGAAGTGTTCCTGCGCGGCCGGAGCGGCGAACTGGAGAACGTCACCGGACTTCCGCCGCACGACATCGCACAGCGCGGCCTCTCCCGCGCGTACCAGATAAACAACAACTTCGAGGGGTTGTCCGTGCTGGACAACGTCCGCGTCGCGCGCGTCAGCACGACCGACCGCTCGAAGGAACTGCTCTCGCGCTACCACACCGACGACGAACTCAGGGAGGCCGCCGAGGACGTGCTCGACCTCACCGGCCTCCGCGACGTCGCCGAGACGGAGGCGGCGAACCTCAGTCACGGCGACAAGCGGAAGGTCGAAATCGCGCTCTCGCTCGCGACCGACCCCGCCGTCGTCCTCCTCGACGAACCGACCGCGGGCATGAACCCCTCGGAGTCCGAGGAGATGGTCGAACTCATCAAGGAACTCGACGAGACGACGGACACGACGTTCGTTCTCACCGAACACGACATCGACATGGTTCTCGAAATCAGCGACCGCATCCTCGTCCTGCACCGGGGCGAACTCATCGCGAACGGCACGCCGGACGAAGTGATGGCGAACGAGGACGTGACCACGGCCTACCTGGGTGAGCGCCAATGAGTGAGGGCGACCGCGTGCTCACCGTCGACGGCGTACACGCCTACTACGGGAACAGTCACATCCTCCACGGCGTCGACCTCGACCTCGACGAGGGCGAAGTCGTCACGCTCCTCGGCCGGAACGGCGCGGGGAAGACGACGACGATGCGGAGCATCGTCGGTGTCGTCCCGCCCCGCGAGGGAACCGTGACGTACCGCGGCCAGCAGATAAGCGGGATGGACGTCGACGACATCTCCGACCTCGGCATCAAACTCGTGCCGGAGGACCGCCGCGTCTTCCCGACGCTCACCGTCCAGGAGAACCTCTCGCTCGCGAAGCGGCTCGCGCCCGACAGCGACCGAACCATCGAGGAGATGTACGACATCTTCCCGATTCTCGCGGACCTGAAGTCGAGCAACGGCCAGAACCTCAGCGGCGGCGAGCAACAGATGCTGTCCGTCGCTCGCGCGCTCGTCCAAGACCCCGACGTACTCCTCTTGGACGAACCGACCGAGGGGCTCGCGCCCGTCATCGTCGACGACCTGCGCGAAGTCCTCAACGACGTCGTCGAGCAGAACGTCACCGTGCTCCTGACGGAACAGAACGTCCAGTTCGCGTTCGACCTCGCGGAACGCGGCTACATCATCGACAAGGGCGAAATCGTCTTCGACGGCGAAATCGAGGAGATAGAGGAACGCGAGGACCTCCTCGAGGACTACCTCTCCGTCTCCAGTGGTGAACTCGAATAGATGAGCACGGACCTCACGCTCCGCCCGTTCTTCTGGCGGGCGACACGGCTCTTCCCCGAGAAACGCATCGTCTCCCGGACGCACGACGGCCGGTTCGAGTACACGTACGCCGAGTTCGGCGACCGCGTTCGCCGGCTCGCGGGCGCGCTCACCGAGCTCGGCGTCGAGCAGGGCGACCGCGTCGGCACGCTCGGCTGGAATCACTACCGGCACTTCGAGGCGTACTACGCCGCGCCCCTGCTGGGCGCGCAACTCCACACGGTGAACCTCCTGCTGCACGACGACCACCTCGAACACATCGTCACCGACGCCGCTGACGACGTGTTGCTCGTCGACCCGGACGCGCTGGAGGCGGTCGAACGCCTCCACGACTCCTTCGAGTCGGTGCGTCACGTCGTCGTGATGGCGGACGAGGTCCCCGAGACGGCGTTGGAGAACGTCCACGCCTACGAGAATCTCGTTGCCAGCGCGGACCCCGTGGAGTCGTGGCCGGACGTGTCGGAGGACCAGCCGGCGGGCATGTGTTACACGTCGGGAACGACGGGCAAGCCGAAAGGCGTCGAGTACACGCAGAAGATGATCTACTCGCACGCGATGATGACGATGACGCCCGCCGCGCTCGACATCGCCGAGGAGGACGTGGTGATGCCGGTCGTGCCGATGTTCCACGTGAACTCCTGGGAGTTCCCGTACGCGGTCACGATGGCGGGCGCGCGCCAGGTGTATCCCGGGCCGTCGCCCGACCCCGCGGATCTCGTCGAACTCATCGAGGAGGAAGGCGTGACGCTCACTGCGGGCGTCCCCACCGTGTGGATTAACGTCCTCGACTACCTCGACGACCACGACGCCGACCTCTCCAGCCTGGAGCGCATCGTCGTCGGCGGGAGCGCCGCGCCGAAGGGCGTGATGGAACGCTACGAGGAGGAGTACGACGTGGCTATCGAGCACGCGTGGGGGATGACGGAGACGATGAGCATCGGCTCCGTCAGCCGCCCGAAGTCGAACATGGATGTCTCGCAGAGCGAGGAGTACGACCTCCGCGCCAGTCAGGGACTGCTCTCGCCCGGCCTCGAAATGCGAGTCGTGAACGACGACGGCGAGGAAGTCCCCTGGGACGGCCAGACGCCGGGCGAACTGCTCGTGCGCGGCCCCACCGTCGTCGACGAGTACTACAACCGCCCCGAAGCGAACGAAGAAGACTTCCAAGATGGATGGTTGAAGACGGGTGACATCGTGGTCGTCGACGGGGACGGCTACCTCGAAATCGTCGACCGCTCGAAGGACGTCATCAAGTCCGGCGGCGAGTGGATCTCGAGCATCGAACTGGAGAACCAGCTGATGGCGCACGAGGACGTGGTGGAGGCCGCGGTCATCAGCGTCCCCCACGACACCTGGCAGGAACGCCCGCTCGCGTGCGTCGTCCGCCGCGACGGCAGCACCATCGACGTCGAGGGGCTGCGCGCGTTCCTCGAGGACGAGTTCCCGTCGTGGTGGCTGCCCGACAACGTGGTGTTCGTCGACGAGGTACCGAAAACCGCGACTGGAAAGTTCGACAAGAAAGTCCTGCGCGAGCGCTTCGACGACCCCGACCTCCCGCACACGCCCGGCGAGGATTAGGGGTCGAGCGCCGCCACGTCTGTTTCTGACGCGTCGACGAGTCCGCCGTGATAGCAGAGCACGCGGTCGTACGCGTACTCCGCGAGGTGGCTCACCGACTCGTACGCGCGCTCGAGGTCGGGCGTCACGCGCTCGTTCGGGCCCTCGATGCCGTTCTCGCCGCCGATGAGCGCGTCGCCCGCGAGCAGCAGGTCCGCGTCGGGGACGTGAAGCGAGAGGTGTCCGGGCGTGTGTCCGGGCGTCTCCACGACTTCGACTGGTCCGGCGCGCGTGTCGAACCTGACGCCTTCGACGAGCTCAACTGCCACGTCCACGGGCGGGTAGCGCTCGCCGCCGCCCTTGAGGGGGTCGTCACGGCCGTCGATTGCGGGCACGTCGCCGCCGCCCGCCATCGTCACGGCGTCCGTCTCGGCGAGGAGGTCGGCGGCTGCACCGACGTGGTCGCCGTCTTGGTGCGTGAACACGACGATAGAGACGTCGGCGAGGTCGTGGCCGATGGCGGCGAGTGCGTCCCGTACGTCGTCGGCCTGGTTCGGAAGGCCGGTGTCTACGAGAACGACGCCGTGGTCGGTTTCGATGGCGGCCGCGTGGAACACGCGCGAGCCGTCGTCGGTATCCAGCGGAAGTTCGAGGTCGTACACGCCCGTCGCGAGTTCCGTAACCATACCCGTGCTGTCGCGCGCCCGTGGGGTAAAACCACTCGCCGCCGCGGCCAGTACCGGAACACGAACGCCGATACGGATGGCCGTCCAACGTCGCGTGTGAGTCTCAGGATTCGACGCTACGAGCCCGATGACCGCGAGGCCGCGGACGCCGTCATCGAGGCGGCGCTCCGGCACGCGAACGCCTACTTCGAGGACGCGCCCGCGCTCGTGGACGGCGACCGTCTCGCCGAGTACGTCGAGGAAGGCGGCGAGTTCCTCGTCGGACTGCTGGACGGTGAACTGGTGGCGACAACCGCGTTCCGCCCGCCGAAGGGCGTCGCCGCCGACCTCGCCACCGCTGACGACGACACCGCGGAGGTGAAGCGGATGCACGTCCATCCCGACCACCACCGCCAGGGGTTCGGGCAGGCGATGTACGACGAACTCGAAGCCCGCGCGAGCGACGCCGGCTACGACCGTCTCATCCTCTCCACGAGCGCCCGTCAGGAGCCCGCACACGCCTTCTATCGACAGAACGGCTACGAACAGACAGGCCAGACGACCGTCGACATCGACGACGCGACGCTCGGCATCCTCGTCTTCCGGAAGAACCTCGCTCGCGGCCGCTAGTCGGAGTAACCCTGATGTGGGTTACACCGCATATATCCGCCCATGGAGGACGGCCCCCACGAGGACGACGCCATTCCCATGCCGGAGCAGATTCCCGGCGAACTGCTGGAGTACCTGCACGAGTCGATCGGCGCGAACTTCCGTGGCGTCGCGTACTACGACCGGGACACGGTCTCCACACAGCTGCCATCGGACGGAAGCGGGTCGTTCGACGAGGAAACGCTCGAAGAGATCGCCGACGACCTCCGACTCATGGACGTCGGACGCACCGCACAGGAGTCGCTCTACAGCCTCGGGTCGCTCTACTGCACCATCCGCGCGTTCGACGACGCGCTCCTCCTCCACTTCATTCAGGGCGACGACCGCGGGACGCTCGTCTCCCTCGAACCCACGACCGCGCCCGGACTCACCGACTTCATCTACGACATCCTCCACATCCTCCACGAGTACTCCGACCAAGAGATATCGCGCGCCCCGGACTGGCAGGCCGACTGACGCCCGCCACGCCCGCGCTCCCTCTTCCGCCGATCCGCCGGGCGTCCGCGAAGCCTACGCGTCCTCCTCGAAATCGAGCGCGGCGGAGTTGATGCAGTATCGTTTCCCGGTCGGGTCCGGTCCATCCTCGAACACGTGGCCGAGGTGGCCGCCGCACTCCGCGCACCGCACCTCGATACGTCGCATGCCCATGCTGTCGTCGTCCCGGAACTCCACGTTCCCCTCGATGGCGTCGTAGAAACTCGGCCACCCCGAGGACTCGTCGTCGAACTTCGTGTCCGACTCGAACAGCGTCGTTCCGCAGGCCGCGCAGGCGTACGTGCCGTCGTCGTCCTTCCCGATGAATTCGCCCGTGAACTTCCGCTCCGTCCCCGATTCCCGAAGGATGCGGTACTCCTCGTCCGTGAGTTCCGCGCGCCACTCCGCGTCGGATTTCTCGACCATACCCTGTGTAGGTCGCCGAGGGTAAGGAGCGTTGCGTCCGAACCCGGGAGGTTTTGACCGCGGTCCGTGATTCTCTGGGTATGCCCGACCTCGTCTGCGACGCCTGCGGCGCCACGTACGCCGACGGCGACCGCCAGCACTGCGACTGCGGGGAGACGCTCTGGTACGAACTCGCGACGGACTTCGCGTGGCCCGCGGACTCCGGGAGCCTCTGGGCGTACAGCGACCTCCTGCCGGCGAGCGACCCCGTGGGAATCGAGCGCGCGGCCGGCGGAACGCCGCTCGTGCGCGCGCCCCGCCTCGACGACTACGCAGGCTGTCGGGTTCGCGTGAAGGACGAGTCCGCGAACCCCACCGGGTCGTTCAAGGACCGCGGCACCGCCGTCGCAACCGCCGCCCTCCGCGCGCGCGGCGAGACCGCAATCGGCACCGTCAGTCACGGGAACATGGCGATGAGCACCGCCGCGCACGCCGCGAGCGCGGGCATGGACGCCGTCGTGCTCGTCCCCGACGACATCCCCGAGGACCGACTCGGCCACATCGCGCGCTACGACCCCGAACTGTACGCCGTCGCCGGCGACTACGGCCGGCTCTACGAGGAGTCGTTCGCGCTCGGGCCGACATTCGTCAACTCCGACTCGGCGCTCCGCGTCGCCGGCCAGAAAACCACCGTCGTCGAACTCATCCACCAGTTCGACGGAACGCCCGACGCCGTCGTCGTCCCCGTCTCCTCCGGCGGCCACGCGAGCGGCACGTGGAAGGCCGTCCGCGAACTCCGCGCCGCCGGCGCTATCGATGCCGTTCCCGAACTCCACTTCGTGCAGGCCGCCGCCTGCGACCCCATCGCGCGCGCCTACCGGAACGGCGACGACACCGTCTCACCCATCGCGGACGGCGGCGACGACACCGTCGCGTACTCCATCGCGAACGCGAACCCGCCGAGCGGCGACCGAGTCCTTCGCGCCGCCCGCGACACCGATGGGAGCGTGCTCTCCGTCGCGGACGACGCCATCCTCGCCGCCCAGCGCGCGCTCGCGACACGTGCGGGACTCGCCGTCGAGGCCGCGTCCGCCACGTCGCTCGCCGCCGCCCGCGAACTCACCGAAACGGGACGCCTCGAGGAATCCGACGACGTGGCCGTGGTCGCGACCGGCACGGGCTTCCGCGAACGCCCGCCGACCCCCGACTCCGTTCGGCGCGTCACCCAAGAGGAATTGCGCGAACGCCTCTAATCCCGGAACGCGAGCGCTTCCGCGTCGGCCTCCCGAACGCGCACGCCCTTCTCGGAGAGGTGTCGGGTGCGCCGGCGCGCGTGGTCCTCTTCCTCCGTTCCGCGCGTCGCGAGCACGTAGACGAGCGCGCGCCCCGCGGGCCGCATCGTCCGCCCGGCGCGTTGTGCGCCCTGCCGCCGACTCCCGCCGAGGCCGGACGCGACGATGGCGAGCTCCGCATCCGGGAGGTCGATGCCCTCGTCGCCGACCCGGGAGACGATGAGCGCGTCCCGCTCCCCGCTCCGGAACTGCGCGAACAACCGTTCTCGACGGGGGTGCGGCGTCTCGCCGCTCACGAACGGAATGTTCAGGGCGTCTGCGAGCCGGTCGCCCTGGTCGAGGTAGTCCGCGAAAATCAGGGTCTTCGCCGTCGGATGCGCCGCCTGAAGGTGTCTGATTTCCTCGACTTTCGCGGGGTTCGCGGCCGCGCGCTTCCGGCGCTCGTGGCCGTCCGCGGACGCCCACTCGTATCGGTCGTCCTCCGACAGCCACGGCACGTACCGAATTTCGACCTCGGGTTCCTGCACGAATCCCGCGTCGAACAGCGCGTCCCAGTCCGTGCCGATGGGCGGTCCGATGAGCGTGTAGATGTCCGTCTCGCGGTCGTCCTCCCGAATCGGCGTCGCGCTCAAGCCGAGGCGGTGCTTGCTCTGGAGGTTCGCCGCGCGCCGGAACACCGGACTCGGGATGTGGTGGGCTTCGTCGAGGAGGATGAGCCCCCACTCGCGCGAGTCGAACAGCCGTCGGTGGCGGTCCATGCCCGCGGTCTGGTAGGTCGCGATTGTCACGGAGCGCAGTTCCTTCCGGCCGCCGTGGTACTCCCCGACCTGCTCGTCGGTGAGGGTCGTGTGTTCGAGCAGGTTCTCCCGCCACTGGGACGCCAACTCGCGGGAGGGCACGAGAATCAGGGTTTCGCCGCCGACGGACTCCATCACGCCCATCCCGGCGACCGTCTTCCCGCTCCCCGGCGGCCCGACGAGGACGCCCGACCCCTGGCGCTCGAAGCGCGCGACCCAGTCCGCCTGGTAGTCCCGGAGTTCGAGTAAGAGTTCGATGTCGAGCGGTTCGCCGCCGTCGAGGTCGCGTTCGTCCCGAACGGGATACCCGGCCTCGTAGAGGATGTGCTTCACCTCGGACACCGACTCCGCGTTCACCCAGGACGTGTCGTCGCTGATGGGCGCGCGCAACTGCGAGTCGTCCAGTTTCTGCCGGGCGACGTTCCCCATCACGTCGTCGGACGCCGCCTCCAAGACAGTGTAGCCCTCCTCGTGGGTGCGGAGCGTGAACTGGTGGGCGCGCCGCCACTGGCCCTCCACGAACTCCTCGATGGGCCGCGACCGCCGATTCGTCACCTCCCGCACCGCCGTGAGAATCTCCTCCAGGGAGTCGTAGGGCGAACTCCACACGTCCTCCTTGCGGACTCTGTACCGGTACGCGCCGTCCCGCGTCGTGTCCGCGAGGTGCGCGAACTGGCTGAGGCGGGCGCGCGTGAACTGCCGCGGCTGGTCCACCACGATTTCGCGCTGCTCGGGGAACACCACAACGCGCTCTGTCTCCGCGGTCGCCGCGTAGTCCGTCGGATAGTAGACGACCGGGTCGGCGGACACGTCCCGGCGCTCCACGCCGTCCCCGACGAGGTCGTCGAGGTCGTCGCTCGCGTCGGCCTGTGGCTCCCCGCGATGGGTCGCCACGTCCGTCGCGGTGACGACGGGACTCCCGACGGATTCGAGCGCGTCGTAGAACGCGGACAGCGAGAACTCCTCTGACACTACACGGCCTTGGGACGCGACGGAGAAGAAGGAAGCGGATTAGCCGCCGAGGTAGGCGTCCCGGATGTAGTCGTCGCCGCGGAGGTCGTCGGGCGTGCCGTCCTTCTCGATACGGCCGTTCTCCAGGAGGTAGATGTGGTCCGCGTGGTTCATCGCGAACGTCACGTTCTGCTCGCACAGCAGAACGGTGACGCCGTCCTCCCGGATCTCCTCGATGGCGTCCGAGATGTCCTCCAAGATGACGGGCGCGAGGCCGAGCGTCGGTTCGTCCAGGATGAGTAACTCGGGGTCGCCCATCAGCGCGCGGCCGATGGCGAGCATCTGTTGCTCGCCGCCGCTCATCGTGCGCGCGTTCTGGTCCTTGCGCTCTTCGAGCGTCGGGAACACGTCGTAGACGTACTCCAATCGGTCGGCTTCGCCGTCGCCGTGGCGGTACGCGCCGAGTTCGAGGTTGTCCTCGACGCTCATGTACCCGAAGAGGTCGCGGTCTTCCGTGCAGTGGATGAGACCGTTCGCGACGAGGTCGCTCGCGTCCACGGACGACACCTCGGTGCCGTCGTACGTGACGCTCCCGCCGTACGGCCGGAAGCCCGTCACGGTGTTCGCGAGCGTCGACTTCCCGGCGCCGTTCGGACCGATGACGCTCACGATACTTCCTTCCTCGACGCCGAGGCTGACGCCGCGGAGCGCCGACACCTCGCCGTACGACACGGAGACGTCGTCGATGTTCAGAATCATATCTCGTCGCCTCCCAGGTAGGCTTCTTGCACTGTCTCGTCGTTCCGGATCTCCTCGGGCGTGCCCTCCGCGATTTTCGCGCCGAACTGGATGACGATGGCGCGGTCGATGAGCGAAAGCAGGCCGCGCATGTTGTGGTCGACGACGACCAGCGTGATGCCCTCGTCGCGGAGGTCCGTGAGGAGGTCGCTCAGTTCCGCGACCTCGCCGCTCGACAGGCCCGCGAAGGGCTCGTCGACCAGCAGGAGGTCGGGGTCGGTCGCGAGCGCCCGTCCGAGTTCGAGGCGGAGCAGGCCCGCGTGCGGGAGTTCGTCCGGCGTCTGATGGATGCGGTCGCCGAGGCCGACGCGCTCGCAGAGTTCGCGAGCGCGGTCGGTCGTCTTCCCGCGCAGGCCGGACAGCGAGAACAGGCGGTCCGGCGCGAGCGCGAGCTCGACGTTCCGAAGGACGCTCCGGTCGTCCAGCGGCCTGAACGACTGGAACGTACGCGCCATCCCGCGTTTCACCATCTCGTAGGCGGGTTCGCCGGTCACGTCCTCGCCGTGGTAGTGGACGGTTCCGCTCGTCGGTTCGTACGCGCCGGTGACGCAGTTGAACGTCGTGGACTTCCCGGCGCCGTTCGGACCGATGAACCCGAGGATTTCGCCCTCCTCCACGACGAAGGAGAGGTCGTCGACGGCGGTGAGGCCGCCGAACTCCTTCCGGAGGTTGTTCAGGACGAGCAGGCCGTCGTCGGGCGCGTACTCAGTCATCCCGACCACCCCGGAAGAACTCGCGGAACTTCTCTAGCGTCTGTTCGACTGGCGTTCGGCCGCCGTCCGCGGCCGCGCCGTCGGACCCGACGAGTTTGCGGCCCGCGACGATACCCCAGCGGAGCACGCCGCCCGGGAGCGCGAACAGGATAATCAGCGTCCCGACCGCGAAGATGACGAGGTCGAGGTCGCCGACGCTCACGCCGAGTCCCGGCACGACGAAGTCGACGTTGCTGAGCTGGCTGCGGAAGATGCTGAGGAACATCCCGCCGAGCGCCGCGCCGACGATGGTCCCCATCCCGCCGAGCACGGCGGCGATGATGACTTCGATGCTCACCGTCTGCGCGAGCAACTGACTCGGCGTCGGACTCGCCATCGGCGTGTGCACGAACACCGCGCCCGCGAGCCCGCCGACGCTCGCCGACAGCACGAACGCGAACGTCTTGAACTTCGCCGGGTTCAGCCCGGACGCCGCGACGGCGTCCTCGTCCTCCCGAATCGCCGTGAGGACGGACCCGGCGTCGGACCGAGTCACCGCGAGCAACACGGCGAGTATCAGGACGAACAGCGCGAACGCGACGTAGAAGAACACGTACGTCTCCTGTGCGAACCCGCTGGTCGCGACGAGCGGGTCGGGGTTCGGGATGCCGAGTTCGCCGCCGAAGATGTCGCTGCGCCAGATGAACACCTGGAGCAGGATGAGCGGTGCGACGAGCGTCACGAGCGACAGGTATGGGCCTTCGAGGCGGAGCGCGGGGACGCCGATGAGGAGGCCGGCGACCGCCGCGAGAACCGTTCCGAGCACGACCGCGGCGAGCGGCGGGACGCCCCACCCGAGGTTCAACAGCGCGCTCCCGTAGCCGCCGATGGCGAAGAAGAGCGCGTGCCCGAAGCTTATCTGGCCCGTGTAGCCGGACACCGAGTCCCAGCTCATCGCGAACATCCCGATGAACAGCGCTATCGTGATGGTGCGGATGTGCAGGAGGCCCTGGTCGCCCGCGTACAGGAACCCCATCCAGAACGGCGTGAACGCCAGGAGGACGAGCGCAATCAGGCCGAGTTGTTGGCGGAGCGGGAGCGACAGCGGATTCAGCTTCGAAGTGAGTGTGTCCGACATCGTCACTCGGTGAATTCACGGCCGAACAGGCCTTCGGGTTTCGCGAGCAGTATCAAGACCAGTACCACGAGCGACGCGAGGCCGCTGAGCGAGGAGTCCACGTACGACATCGTGAACGTCTCTAGGAATCCGATGATGTACGCGCCGATGACGCTCCCACGGATGGAGCCGATGCCGCCGAGCACGACGATGCTGAACGACAGCACGAGCGGCGAGCGACCCATGCTCCACGACGCGGTCTGAATCGACCCGAGGAAGAGCCCGGCGAGCCCGGCGAACGCGCCCGCGAGCACCCACGTGTAGAGGTACATGCGGTCGCTCTCGATGCCGACGAGGGACGCGCCCTTCGTCGACATGCTCGTCGCGAGGATGGCCTTCCCCGTCTTCGTGTAGTTGATGGCGAAGAAGAGGAGGCCGATGATGACCCAGGACAGGCCGAACACGAGGAGGTTGTTCGCCTGAATGCCGCCCGCGATGGCGACCTGTCCCGTCCAGAGCGAGGAGATGACGGCGGGCTGCGTGCCGAACGCCGTCTTGATGATTTCCTCGATGGCGATAGCGGTGACGAGCGTGAGTATCATCACCGTTATCGGGTCGTCCTCGACGCGTCGAATCACCCCCCGGTAGAGCGCCGCACTGAACAGTGCGGGGACGAGGAGCGCGGCGAGCGCGCCGATCCAGATGCTGTACCCGAACACTTCCGAAACGTAGTACGCGCTGAACGCGCCGATGGTGACGGTCGCGCCGTGCGCGAGGTTGAGGACGCCGCCCACCCCGAAGATGAGGGTGAACCCGATGGCGACAAGCGCGTACAGCGCGCTCATCATCACGGCGTTCGCGACGACGTCGGTCAGTGGCAGCGCCATCTTACACCCAGGGCGGACTGTCGTACGACCCGGACGCGAGGCTGTCCGGGTAGATGGCCGTCTGACTGCCGCCGTCGCCGTTCTCGTTCGGCTTCCACTGGAGCCAGAGCGGGCGGACGCCGTTCTCACCGCTCTCGTCGTACACGATGTCGTGCGGGTACTCCTCGTCCTTCCCGTAGTACCGGAGGGTACCGGCGGTGCCGGTGAAGCTCGAACTCTCGAGTTCGGCGACCACGTCGTCGGGGTTCCGGGAGTCCGCGCTCTCGGCGGCGGCCGCGTACTGCATCACGGCGTCGTACGCGATGTAGCCCGTGTAGACGGGGTACTTCCCGACCTTCCCCTTGTAGGCTTCCGCGTACGGAACCGTCTTCTCCGTGATTTCGGACTGCGGCGTCGCCGTGTTCTGGGTGACGCCGAACGCGCACGCGCCGTTGACGAGCCCCCAGTAGGAGGGAAGCTGCATCGGGACGTGAATGCCGCCGAACGCGAACGGCCGCTGCTGTTTCGCGTACTGGACGATGGCGGTGCTGCCGGAGTGCGCCATCGCGACGAACGCGGCGTCCGCGCCCGACGCTTCGACCTGGTCGTAGATGGTGGAGAAGTCGCTGGTCTCGCCCGCGTAGCGCTTCATGCCGGCGACTTCGACGCCAGCGTCCGCGAGCTGGTTTCGGAGGACTTCGTCCACGGGTTCGGTCCACGTGTAGTCCTCGGTGAGGACGTAGACGGAGTCCCAGCCCATGTCGGAGAAGTTCGCTTCCGCGAAGTCCACCATGTTCGCGCCGAGGAAGTGCGCGTTCACAGGGCCGGTGCGGAACCAGTACTTGTACTTCTCGTAGTCGTCTTTCAGCATCGTGGACGCCTCGGGCGTCGCCGCGCCAGCGGTCATGTGTACTTTCTGCTGGCTCGCGATGCTGTCCATGAGGTTGAGGAGGACCTCGCTCGTGAACACGCCGGTCGTGAAGTCGACGTTCTCACTGACGGTGAGTTCCTCGTACTTCGTCTTCCCGCGCTGCGGTTGTTCGTTCGTCGTCTTCACGGACACCTCGACGTCGTTCCCGAGGACGCCGCCGTTCGCGTTGAGTTCCTCGGCAGCGAGCTCCGCGGAGCGCGCGATGGAGTTCCCGATGGGGTTCTCCGTGCCCGTGTGCGAGGTCAGGACGCCGACCTTGAACGCACCGCTCGGCGCGTCGCCGCTGCTGCTGCCCCCGAGACAGCCGGCGGACGCCGCGAGACCGACTGCGCCCGTTCCCTTGAGGAACGTCCGTCGGTCCGCGTTCGCCCTCACACTGCTAACGATGTTTCGTTCCCCCTCGGCTTCGTTACCAGAACAACGCCCACCGTCGTTCTGACTACCTTCGTTAACCATTGGTACGGTATGGTCTTACAGGACCCGATACATAAGTATGGGTGGTGGTATCACAGGAAAGACCGTGCAATACCTGCTTCGACTGTGTGGGGGCGCGCGAAATCGACGCTGGAGAGTTTATTACAGGTGATAATCTATGATTAGATAAGAAATATTTACACAAAAATCAGTAATATCAATAGTTGCAATGTCAGAAAGCAACCACGGCTCGCTCGCATCCTTCCTCACCGACAACCCCCGCATGATCGGCGTCCTGTTCACGATGACGCTCCTGCTCGCCCAGACGGGCGCTGTCTCGGCCGGCAACGTCGCCATCAACGGCCCCTAATCCAACCGCGAGAAATCGAACGTATCCGCCCAGTGTAACGACTCTTCGAACCGAATCGGCGTCTGTTGCTCCACGAACTCCACGAATTTCGCCACACTCACCGTGTAGTCAAGCCCTCCCGCGACGGGTGCGAGGTAGTACATTGACTCCCCCCGAATCGTCGGCGCCATCATCGTCCCGAGGTCGAACGCTCTCGTGAGAAACGACCAGTACGTGATGTCCACCGCGTCCTCCCGCACGTCCGTAATTTCGACGAGCTCCGGGAGGTTCGACTCGGGCTGTACGATGCCGAGGCCGCCGTCGCCGACGATGACGTACTGGCCGCCCGCGTAACTCTCGTTGCGCGCGGTTTCGAGCGCGACGTTCAACGGATACCCGACGTTCAGCAGGCGCGCGAGCGTCCGCCCCATCGTCACCGCCGCGTTGTTCAGCACGTCGCTCAGCGTCACGATACCGCCGATAGCGCCGGCTTCGACGAGCTTCGCGCCGACCCGATACGACGAGCACGCGTTCAGGAAAAAGGCGTCCACGCCCGTCGTCTCGATGCTGTCGAGGTCGAGTTTACCGTCCGCGCACTCGATACCCGCGTCGTCGATATGGCCGATGTAGTGCAGGAACTCCGTCTCGGCCGCCAGCACCTCGCGGAGTTCCGCGCGAGTGAGGTTCTCGTACTGCCGCACGTCGAACGGAAGTTCGTCCCGCGACCCGTACACCGTGTCCGTCATCTCCCGCTCCTCCATCATGTCCGGTTCGTTGCAGACGACGGTGATCTTGATGTCGCCGGACGCGAGCGGACGGTCCACTCGGTTCTCGTACGCCTCAACCATCGCCTTGCTCGCGCCGATGGGCGTCCCCGCACCCGCCCACGTCTGCTCCAACGAGTCCGCCGCGGCGGGGCGAACGTACCGGCCGCCCGTCTGCGCGCCCGCCGACGCGCGGTAGAACTCGCCGGCGGTTTCAGCTTGCTCGGTCGTGCGCGCCACGCCCTCGTCCGTCGGCGTCCGCACGACAGCGAGTTCGTCCACCAGGTATGGGAGGAGTTCCAGGTACTCCCCGGTCGGCGTCACGTCCGCCGTGAGCTTCCACGTCGGACAGTACGGCTCCACGGCCGCGAACGGAACCGAGAGGTAGCTCTTGAGCCGGTCCATCGGCGACGCTTCACGCGCCTCCGCGAACGAGATATCGAGCGCCGACTCCAGTTCCGCCCGCTCGAACAACGGCACCTCGTAGTAGCCCTCGGTGCGCGCGACGCAGTCGAGCACGAACACATGTTTCAGCGTGCGCGCGACCGTCTCCTCGTACCCGCCCTCGCGGTCGAGCGAGTACGTGAACCCGTCCATCGTCCGGAGTTCGGGTTCCTCGCCCGGAACCAACCGCGCGCCGAGATAGTACGCGAGCGACACCGCTGGGTAGATGTACTCGAACCGGGGTGGCACTGCCAGCCGAACGTCCGTCTCGGGCGCTTCCAGCCCCGACGGAATCACGAGGTCGTCGCCGCGCTCCAGACGGGGCGGATGGCCGCGTAATGTTGGGTACGACCGCGTCGGCTCCTGCGTCTTCAACGCGTGCCCGAACGCGTTCACGGCTTCCATCACGTCCCGCGGATGGTCGGTCGTCGTTATCGTTCCCGCTGGTGAGTCGTGGAACGACCGCGCGCCCACGTCCACTCGCGTCTCGCTGGCGAGGTCGATGACGGTGCTGTCCGCGTCCGACCGAACCGTCACCGGCCCCGACGCGCGGACGTAGAGCTTTATCGGCGCGGCGACGTCGAACAGGTACTCGCCCGCTGGCAGCTCCTCGAACGCGAAGTGCTCGGTCTGCGTGACGTGCGTCCCGTCCGGGGTCCGCACGTGAATCGCGAAGACATCCGGAAACGTGACCGTATCAGTTCGAAACGAAACCGCCGCGTCGAGCGGGACCGGGAACCGCTCCGTGATACGTTCTCGACGCACGTTCTTGGTCGCCGTCTCCACGCGAACCCGCGTGCGCTCAATCGGGTCGACCACCGCCAGTCCGCCCTTCGGCGGCGTGTCGATGCGCGCACCGACATCCCCCGCTGCGTCGAACACATCGCCGGCTCGCTCCTCCATACGAATCGCCTTACGCGGCGAACCACTCAAAAGGGTGTTGTCGTCTCAGCCGTCGAGCGACACCCACTCGGACATCACGTCTTCGTCTCGAAGACTCCACCGCTGTTCCACGCCGTCGGTCACACGGAGTTCGACGACCGCGTCGAACAGGGGTTCGAGGAGGCGGACGTGGCGGTCGTCGCGGGGCTTCGGGAGGTGGAAGTGCGCCATTCCGCGCTCGCGACGCACGCGCTCCGAGAGCAAGTCAGCGGTGCGGAACGCCGGGAACTCGCCCGCGGTATCGAGGAGGGTTTGGAGGGTGTCGACGCCGAGTCGGAGTTCGCCCGGCGCGAACTCGTCGCCGAGCGCGTCGATCTGGTCGATGACTGTGCGGCCGAGCGCGTTCGCATCGCCGGCAGAGACGTGCGCGCGCGGCGTGACGCTGGGTGTGACGTTCGCCGACGCGACCGCGCTGCGGGCGTTCGTGCCGTGCGTGATGACGGTGTCGCTGTCGCCGCAGCGCGTCTCTCCGAGGCGGCCGGGGAGCGTGGCGCCGGCGCTGCCGCCGACCACGAGGACGCGTTGTCTGGGGGCGTGCTCGCCGTCGCCGAGCATCCGTCGGGACGCGCGAGCGTACGCTTCACCGGGAACGTCCCCGACGACGAGGAGGGAACTCCCCTCGTCCTTCAGGCGTTCGAGGACGCCCTCGAATTCCTCGTCCGTTCGCCCCGCGTCATACATCAGATAAGCTGTCACAGTGACAGGAAATAAACGTTTGGTTCGCTAGTCGTCGTGAACGAGTACGTCGACAACGGTCGGGCCGGATTCGGCGAGCGCGGCGTCGAGTGCAGCGTCGAGGTCGTCCTCGGGGTCGACGCGAACGCCGGTCGCGCCGTGGCTCTCCGCGTTCTTCGGGATGTCCACCGGCGGGTCGAAGTCCATCCCGACGTACTCGTAGTCGCCCTCGCCGAACAACCCCTGCATGTTGTCCTTGAGGATGCGGTAGTTCCGGTTGTCCGGCACGACGACGGTGAGGTCGAGGTCGTGGCGCGCCGCCGAGTAGAGCGTCTGCGGATAGTAGAGGTAGGAACCGTCGCCGACGTGCCCGACGACCTGCCGGGGGTCGTCGCGCATCGACTCGGCGAGCGCCGCGCCGACGGACGCGGGAAGGCCGTATCCGAGGCCGCCGCCCTTGTTCGAGATGGCTTGCTCGGGTTCGAGCGGCCACCGCGTGAGCAGTTCGTACTTCGCGGTCACGCCCTCGTCGACGATGTACGCGTCGGGCGCGGCGTCCCGGAGCGCGTCCACGAGCTCGCCCTTCGACCGCCGCGGGTCGTCCGACTCGTCGCCGCTCGCCATCTCGGCCTGCGCCATCTGCTTCATCGCGGCGACGCGCTCCCGTCGGTCGGCGCGCTCGTCGTCGCTCACCCGGTCGGCGACCTCGGTGGCGATTTCAGCCATCGTCTCGCCGGGGTCACCGAGCACGGCGACGTCCGCGGGCTGGTTCTTCCCGAGTTGCCACGCGTCGTCGCCGATGTGGACGAACGTCGCGTCCGGCACGAGGTCGCCGGAGTGTGCGGTGAGCGTCGTGTTCGTCGAACACCCGACGAACGCCACCATATCGGTATCGAGGAGGGTGCGGGCGGTGTCCTCGTCCGGCGGGATGTAGGACACCCACTGGTCGTGGCTCGCCGGGAAGTCCACCTCGCA